>Ga0207703_10001902_pt1 | contig 18511 bp, 38 predicted proteins | sample KBSSwiS12_FD_184304 | JGI IMG/M metagenome (GOLD analysis project Ga0207703, IMG submission 184304) | Switchgrass rhizosphere microbial communities from Kellogg Biological Station, Michigan, USA - KBS Switchgrass S1-2 (SPAdes) (version 2) | ecosystem: Host-associated > Plants > Roots >...
CATGAGCCTAACTTGCGCGGGGTTGTGCGTGTTGACGGCTTCGGGTGCGGTTATGGGTTGGTGGCACAGTACGCAGGTTAGGCTCATGCCGTGGCCTCGGTAAACTCGAACGTCTCTTGGCTCAGGCGCTTGGCCGCCGTCTCGCAGAATCCTTCGTCCTGCTCAATCCCGGTAGCCTTGCGACCAGCGTCTTTTGCGGCCCTCAGGGTTGTCCCGGATCCCATGAACGGGTCGAGGATATTTAAGCAGTCGTCCGGGGCCTGCAGGAGCGCCCATTTCATTACCGCTAGCGGCTTCTGTGTCGGGTGGAATCTCGGCTCGTTGCCTTCGCGGAGCATTCCATTCCAGCGCCATTCGATCTTGCGTACAGCCTTTGACAAGTTCGTCCAGGCCAGCTCGCAATCCGCAAAATCGTTGTCCCCATTCACCTTGTCCCAGACAAGCCAGCACGATGAGGGTGGAAGCGGAAAGTAGTTCCCGCCGAAGATGATTTGGAATCGGCTCATTTCGCGGAGTAGACCGAACAGCCATCCAGACGGCGGGGCGTCATCCCACGCATGGGAGCCGTAATCCTTCGCCACTGCGAGGTTGCTCCGGCTTTTGTTCTTGCCCTTCGCCTCACCAATTCCGTACGGAGGATCGGTGAGCACAAGATCTACTTGCGGCAGAGTCGGAAGAACCTCCCGGCAATCTCCGTGATAGATCACGATCCCTTTGCCGTCGTCGTAATACGGCTTCATGCCGCGCTCCTCTCGGACTGCTGCCGCTTGCGCTCGGGGATCCGCTGCTGCTCAATCAGAAATTTCACCCGCTGCTCCAGTTGCATCAACCGTTGTTCGTGTGACCGCTCGCCGGAACCCTGAATCGCGATCAGTTCCGCCTCGGCGTGTTTCGCTCGCGCTTTCCACTCGGCGACCTTCGAGTCCACGAAGTCAACCGACTTCTTCAGCCGCTTGTACTCGCGGGAGAGCATCTGGTATCGAGCGACCAACGTCGTCAGACAGTGCGATTCATCGCGGTGCGTGACTCCGGCTGGCAAGTCCAGTTTGCAGCGCGGGCAGATGTTCTTCGGGGTTTTCATGCGTTGCCAGTCTTCTCGTAGTGCCCGTAGCAGTCGCACTTTTCGCTCGCCGTGTAGATCTGCCCGTTCCGCTCGAATTGCTTTGGCTGAAAGCCGCTCCCGCTGCATGTCTCACACATCGGGTCCGCTCTCCATTCAGCCTTTGCCAACTGCGCACAGACTTGAATAATTTGGATCCTGGTAGGAAATTCCTCCGCACGGGATAATTCTTCAATCACCGCGTCCGCATGCTCACTGGATTCCGCCCGAGCATGAAATGCCTTGACCAGATCGAACAGCGCCGCCTTGCCCTGCTCCCCCCGCATCATCCACGGCATCGGGAGACTCAGTAGCCGTTCCATCTGCTCAGCCACGAACTCGATACTGGGTTTTTGAATCTTGATCCGCTTCGGGGGCCGATATGCCGCGCACCCCTTCATGTCGGGCTCAACAATGCCAATGTGTTTCACATTCTGCCTCTTTCGGAAACGAGTGAACTAAACAAACCGCCACTGATCTGCTGCGCTGGCCTACTTGCCGGAGCCTCAAGATCGTCTTCCCACCTCTCCCCGTTCAGCCAGGTAGCTCCGTGGGGCCGCTTTGCGGGCTCACGTTGGAGCATTTCGGGGGTTTGAGCCCTGGTCGCCTCGACCACCTTGGCAAACGTCGATTCGGTTTTGACGTGCTTCTGAAACACCTTCCAAGCATCCTTGCGGGACCGCTTGAGCCAGTACATGTCCCACCAGACACCAAACCAAGATTCCTGCTGTGAGTTGCCGGTCCTGTGCTGGTTGGCTACAGGGCGGCACTGCGCCTCAAGTTCAAACAGTTTCGTTGGTTCGTCGGTGCTTCGCTGTATATCCTGCCCAGCCGACCGCCGTGCATCGCGAGATGCACATGTCTTTAACCCTTCCCCAATACCAACCCCTACCCCTACCCCTACCCCTAGCGGAAGAAGCGCGGGAGTTTTTGCGAATTTGTTGAAACGTATGGCAGTTGCCGCTGCTTGCTGATTTTTTACGTCCGCATATTCAGATTTCCATTGAATCCAGGAATCAGCCGGGGGAACAGGCGATTCCTTATCTTCGGTGGTCTTCCAGCGGGGCAAAAACTTCTCAGATGTGTCCCATTGCCCCCAGTGAACCCCACCCACTTGGTACACGAACATGAGGTATGCATTGCTGTATTCCTCGATGTGGTCCCAGAACTGTTTCTCGGAAGGAGGATTCGGAAGGCAGGCGAACGCACGCCCGATGATCTTTCTGTAGTTCAGTTCGAGCCGTCCGTATCCATTGGACGCTAGGTAGTAGAAACTCCATAAAAGCCACGCCTCGCGGCTCAGTAATCTCATGCGGTCACCGGCAAAAAGCCCTTCCGGGTCTATAACTGCCACGATGCACCATCCCGGCACTGACGATCCGTACAGGCCGATTCCCATTCCTCTGCGTCGGCTAGTACTTCCGCTTCGTTGTCCAGTACCCTCGCAAAAGCGCATGCCTGAGCCAATTCGAGCGCACGCATAGTCCGATCCCAATGGTTCGATTCGCAAGGCTCCTGCGGAAGCGGAATGTCCGACTTTCCGAAATTGCAATCCTCGCAGGCCGTCACCAGGTTCTCGTCTTCGTTGCCGCCTCCCAGCGCTACAGGAACAATATGATCGATATGTAAAGGGCTCTCTCCCGATCCCTTTCGCCCGCAATACTTGCAGGCGAATCCATCCCGAGCGAATATCCTGAATCTGGTGCGGAGCGAGATGTTTTTGCGATTTGCCACTTTTCAATCTGATTCCTTTGGGTTCGCCGGACGGTCCCGGCATCAACTGCTATTCCGAAACTTCGATCTGCATCTGACCGAGCCATTCCGCCAGTCGCCGCTTCCCGACGAGTCGCGATGCCCCGAGCAGCATTTTCTTCGCCTGGTTGACCAGTGGCCGCGCGGATTCCTCAAGCTCGTCAACAGTGCGGGCGTAGTAGATTCCGTGCGGTTTGCCGCGCCGTGCTCCGATGGGCTGCCCCATGGTCCTCAGTTCCTCCACGATGCCTTTGCATTCACGGATTGTCTGGTGAACCCGCATGGCCATCACAGACAGCGGTATTGGGTTCCGCGACGATGAGAGGATCACTTCGCGCATCACTGCCGCTTGTGATGGCGTGAACTCGCTGAGATCGACTTCGCCAAGCGTCCGTTGTGTCATGCTGGGTACTCCCTCACGCGGAGATCGGGCTGCCATTCAAGCCAGTTGCCGCCCTTGGGGTCTTTCCGTAGTTCTAGATCCCTGCCAAGTTGTTTTACGAAGCAGGCGACATCAGCAGACTTGCACTGCGCGATTATTGCGCGTGCCCACATCGGGTCCATACGACGAGCCCCAGGCCCGCTCTCGCCGCCAACGATTACCCAATCAAGCCGATTATTCCCGGCCCAGAACATCGTGTGATTCTGAAGGTCCAGGGGCCCAAGTGCTGGCTCGTACGAGATAAACCGCCGTGCCGCTGGAGTGCGCAACAGGTGCGGAATGCGCTTGTCGGCATATTCTTGGTTCTCAACGGAGACGCCAAGCCATACGTTGGGAAGCGGGTACGCGCAGCCGCGATGGCTGTGCGGTGCTTCCATCTCACTGGCGACGGCGCACATCCGTCCGTATTGCTTCGCCGTGATGTATTCAGGCAGTCGCTCGGAGCGTTTCGTGAGAACGATAAACGTGTGCTGCTGACAAAGGGCCATTACTGCGAATATGCGGTCCAGCATCCCATCGGTGACCCACCGACCGAACAGGTCCGACATGCTCTCTACGAATATCGTCCTTGGCTTCGTCCACCCAAGCGGCTGCGCCAGCGTTGGTTCATGAATGAACATCTCCACCTCGGACGAGGCTTCGATGGTGTACAGTTTTCCGGTGCCACATCCCGGAAGGTTCCGCTTGTTTAGCGTCTCGGCGTAGCAGCGCTTGCAGCCGGGGGAGATCTTCTCGCAGTGCCAGCCATTCTTGCCGGTGACGAGATCGCGAGAGCGGATCGGATTCCATGTCTCACCGCGAGTGCCGGGACGTTGAGTCCATTCAATCGGCGTCCCGTGATTCTGTTCTGCGACTGGACTCATGCGGCGTTCCTCCTGCTGATCTTCTTGGCGACACCCCGAGCATCGCGGCGCGCTTTCGCGATGGCCCTGCATCCGTCGTGCTCGCGTTCCTGCGGTATCAGTGCGGTTCTGGCTGACGTCGTGCCGTCGATCCCGCATTCGTGGCATTTGAGCGGGTTCGTCTCACGCGGTACGTAGGCCCACGGTGCGGGATTCATGCGACTTTACTCCAATCCTCATCGTGAAAAAGCGCAATCACGCGGCGACGAACCTCCGCCATTTCCTCTTTGCCGTAGCCCCAAAGGTCCCCACCGCAAACCCATTCCTGCCATGGCCCGAAGTGCCCAAACGGGACCGTCTTGGACTCATCGTTAATCCAATCCCGTAGCGATTGAATGAGCGACCGGAGCGTCCCGCCTTCACTGAATCCACGCCATTTGTACGGGTAGGCAACGTATACGCGCTTCCAGGAATACTTATCTCGAAACCAAAGCTTTCCGGTCTTTTCGTCCAGTTCGAATCGACTCACGCGATCCGCCATGCACTTATCCGGGTAGCTATCAGCCCTAAGGCTGAAGAATCTCCTACCGTGCTCGGAAATGATCTGAATGCATTGGTTTGCCTTCGCAAGCCTCGCTAGCCGTTCCTCGCGCTTCGTCATGCGACCCTCCGAAGTTCATCGACAACGTGCTGCATGTCGCTAGCCACGATCACGGTGTACCCCTGAATCCGCGCGGTCGTGTGCCATGCGATTTGATCCGCCGATAGCACGCCACCCTTGCCGCGCTTCGTCTCGACAAATATGCACTCCTTCGGCTTGAGCGCTAGCATGTCCGGCATGCCGCGCTGACCGATGGACAGCCATGCGCCGCGCCGTGAGAACGAGCCGACCTGAAGCCGAATCACCTTGTAGCCGTGCGCTTCGAGCAGATCCCTGCACTGCTTTGCGACGTTCTTCTCGCTGAGATTGTGTGGGCAACTCATGACAGTGTGCCCCCGGCTCTCTCGATGACCCTGCGGTTGCGATCCACGTCGGCCTGCAGCAGATTCAGTAGTACGGGCACTCCGTCGCAGAGAATGTCGAACTTGTGGCCGTGTGCGAGCAGCGTGTACGTATGGCGCTTTCGTCCGCTCATCGGATGCACCATCCAGCAACGAGACCGACCATCAGCCCGAGTGCCGCTAGCATCAGCCCTTGGCATTTCAACTTGCGGATCCCACGCGAACGGAAATGACGGCGAATCTCACGCGCAAACTCCTCGTCGGTCTCCATGGCTTCGATCTTTTCTCCGAGTTGCATGCAGCGGTACTCAGCGGCTTGTGCTCGATTCGCGAGTTCGATTCCTTCCTCGCGGACCAGTTCGGTTACTTCGGCGTCGATATTGTTCATGCAACCCTCACGGCTTCGACTTCAGGCAAGTCGCTGTAGTCCACTGGCGTGGGCGTCAGCCCGGCGTACTCGATCAATGCGTCAAGTGCCACCTGATCACGGGCGCTCAGAATATTGAATCCGCCGCGAGAAAGTAGGTACAAACGGTCAATCTGCTCTTGAGTCGGTTTCATGCTTGCCCCTTTGCCGCGTCGATTGCTTGACGGATAGTGGGTTCAACAATCCCGGTTCTTGAGCTTTTGGTAGCCCAAGCCCTGCCCTCATCGACAAGGCAGACGTTATGCAGTTCTCCAAATTCAGGATCAAAGGATCGGTATGCTGTGAATGAGATGCCATCCAGCCAGTTCAGCCGTTCCGTGTCCGCGCTCACCAGCGATCCGAATACCTTCGGAGTGGTCTCGGCATCGTTCGTGCTCTCGTGGTCGTACAGCGTGAATCCCGCGTCCGTACGGACCAGCGATGAAACGATGCGCTCGCCGTCGAGTTGGACAAATCCGGTTTCAGTCGGTTGCCAGGTCATTAGCTTTGCTCCCTTGCGTCTTCGATCTTGTCCACGAGCCGGAAATAGCCATACACGGCGAAGAGTACGGGCCAAAGGATGCCACCGATAATTGGCACCCAGATCGCCGCATGGACCGTCCATGCCTTGTTTTTCCAGACTGACCTCCATCCCGTCCATGTCGCAATGGAGCCCAAAAAGGCATACACAGCGACCCCAACCTTAAGGTCGTCGCTCATGCGCTCTGCTCCTTGGTCTCGTCTAGCGGACAACCCATCAGGGCCTTCATGACATCCTCGCGTTTTGCCCGAGACTGTCCTAGGCTGTAGGCCAGCATCATTTCGTGCCTCAAGGAGTCCCCCATCAAGTAGTGGGCGGCAACGGTTTTCTCTACTTCGCCATCTTCGTATTCCGCTTCGACAATCAGAACGACGTTCGGCATCTTTAGTGATTTGCGAAGTTTTGCTACGCGAGTAAAGAACGCTGACACCGCAGATTCAGCATCCGCAGGAGTCTTGAACGGCTTACTGAGACGCCTGTAAAGTTTAGGGTCGCGTTCAATCATGCGTTCTGCTCCTTCGGCTGTTCCTGCATCTTTCGGTCGAACCAGACCCGAAACGATTGCTTGGCGTCACGAACAGCGTAGGATGCGGCGATCAGTGCAGCGCCCGAGATGTACAACAGATTTTCGACGCCGTATTTCGCAAGGGCGAGTCCTAGGGACGTTACGCCGACCACGATTAGGAGGAATGGTACGAGTCCGATCACGCCGCCACCTCAACTATTAGGGCTTCCTGGACAGCCTTCACGATGCGGGCAAGATAAGCCTCGTACCGCTTGCCCACCTTTAGGGTTGACCGATACGACATAGCATTCACCATGTAGTCCACGTCAACGCTAGCGAAGAATGCCTGAATGGTTCGCCCGTTCATGGCCCCGAAGTATGCCGTCCACGCGCACCCGAAACACATGAGCGTCACGTACCCGATCCCAGGCCCGACGTTGATCCAGATCGCATGAATGGGATCAAGTCCCGCGACGTCCTGGATCAGCATCACGTCGGCAGTAACTTCAGTGATCTTCATGCCGCCACCGCCTCAAGCAGCCCGGTGCGAATCTTGGCGAGTCGCACCGCTTCTGCCTGCGTATCGGCATACGCGAGAAACGTCCGCCGGCGTGCAGAGAAAACGTAGTGTCGGTCGTTGTGCATTACGACCCTCCACGAGATTGGTATCTGACCCATTTGCTATTCCTTTCAGGCGATCAATTCTTGCTTGATTGAAGGTGCCGATTCGGTATCGTTCACCCTCAATCAAGCGGTCTCCCCCCGAGACCCGCTTGATCCTTGAGAAACTCTCCTTTCGTTGGATTAGTACTGCTACAAACCTCGGATCCTCGTAAAGAAAAGGCGCGGCCACATCACAAGCCCGTCTAAGCCCAGTAACCGCGCCCACTCTGAGGAGTAAACTCAAACCGGCTGAAGGTCGGGCGCGAATCCGTCCGTATACACGGTTTTGTCAGCATCCGATTGAACGCGCTCAGCGTCCACCTTTGCCGCAATCTCTTTTAGTTCGCCGTGAATGCTCGCTGCCAGCGCTTTTTGCTGATCCTTCGGTAAGCCCACAAAGAATCCGTGATACGCTTCTACGCCGTCTTCGGCTATTGAGCGAGCGCGTTTCTTTAGCCGTTCGTGCGGATCAGCGAGCGCCCCGGTTTCGTTCCATAGCCGTATCGCTTCGCCATCGGCCCTGGTCAACTTCTTTGGCTCTCTGAATAGCGGGCGGAGCGGCTCTGGACACTTGAGAGGGATCGCGAGATTAGTCTCTTCCTCGACTCGAAACGATAGCAGCATCTCGAATGGAAAGTTCTTCTCGCAAATCGGAAGGATTCCGAGACTGATAGTCTCTTCCTTTCCGTTGGTCTTCACGATCTTCGACTTCTCACGCGCCCGGAGACAGACGATGATATGCATCGAAGAGTAGAGCAGGCGATTCACTAGGCGCTTATTCTCGCGCTTGGCATTCTTCCATCGCCCCTTGTCCTTCTCCGCGATATCCGAACAACCGCCCTCGCCTTCCCACGCGTGAGATCCACTATCGATCACCAGCACGCTAAATCCGGCACGCTCTGCGGCATCAATAGCCTTCACGTAGCGATTCGGGTGGAACGGGGCAGACATTTCCGTCCTCTTGTATCCGTTTGGAAGTGCCGCCCGGATTCCGGGAGAATCAGCGTACATACTGCCGCGCCCGTTCTCCGTGTCAAGAAACGCCACCTTACCGCTATCCCCGGCGAGTCCAGCGCCGAGCAGGATGCCGCTGTACGTCTTCCCGGATCCGCTGACGCCGGAGATCGATATGATCTGCGGTACGGCGTGCCTCGTGGCGTCTTCAAAAGTGAACTTGTCTTCGTTTTCCATTGGGCTTCCTAATACGCCAACTGCGGAACATCCTCGTCAGTCAGTAACTCGATCTCTGCCGTTGTTCTCCACGGCTTGTCGCCAAACCGCTTCATGCAATCGGCGTACAGGCTGATAAACCCGCGCACTTCGGTTCGTGCCGTCTGCCAGTAGAGATTTACTTCGCCGGCCGATTTGGCGCGCAGGGATCGAAGCTCTACTGCGTACGGTTCGTCACTTTCAACGAAGGCGATCACGTACTCCGGGGCCGTCTGCGCTCCCGAGATCTTCGTATTCCCTGCCGCTATGGATCGGATGAACGAATATAGAAAAGCTTGAAGAAAATAGCGCTCGTAATAGATCGCGTCACCGATGGCGCGTTGGATCGACTTGCCGCGATACTGGCTGAACGTCTTGAGGTCCACGGTGTAGTACCGCGACACCCAATCCATCCGGGCCTTCAGGCTGACGCCCGTCTCAGGGTCCGTCACGAAGAAGCACTGCTCTGGCTGTCCTTCGCTCAGTAGATGGGCCAATCGCGGTTCAGCAAGTAGCGCATCTGCCATCCCTGTTATGCGCCGCCAGTCTTCTTTGGCCAGCAGAATCTTCCCATGATTCATGAGTTCGTGATTCGCTTTGAGCACATCCCAGATAACCGCGTCGAGGTCCAGTCCGATAAGCTGCTCAATCAGGTCAGCCTTGCGGCCCTTTCGCGGGGTAGCCCCGAGTTCCCGAATCCGCGACGTGATATCGTCCACCGTCACAAACGCACCTGGATACTCATCAGCGGTCACCTGCCGCGCGTACCGATCATCGAAGCAACCAGGCTCAAGGACGGCGCAATGCAGGGCCGTTCCCAGCGCCATCTCTGCCGAAGGCTCGTCTTTCTGCCGCTCGGGATTGATGTACTTGTGCCAGTAGTGAAGCGGTGAGATCGCCAGCGTCTTCATGCCCGAATACGACAGGCCGGGAGCCGCGAAGTACTCCTCTGCGGTCATCTGCTCCACTACCGCAAGGTCGGTCACAATGCCGCTCCAATGCGAGCCGCTTCTAGCGCATTCACCAGCCTCTGTTTCGCCTCGCCAATCTGAAACGAGGTATCCGGCAATTCAGGCAGTGCCGAAACCTGCTCAATGATGGCGACCAATCTCTGCGCCTGTGCTCGGTAGTTGAGCTGCATGGCACGCGATGTCTGACCCACCCGCGCGTTCAAAACGGACATCCTTCGGTCTCCTCTTCGATCACTGGCGGTCTCTTTTTCGGGTAAGAACACTCGGAACATCGAGGGCACCGCGAAGCCCCCGGACATCCGTAAATCCATCGATCCAACCACTCGTCGTAAGCGTTCTTATCTGTCTCGCGCAGGCTTTCGCGCTCAGCATCTTCCGCTTGCTGGTCGTAATACTCCTGCTCCGTGATGTCGCTTGGGGCATCGAGTGTGGTGTAGCGGGTCATCGCATCGACTCCGACACGTCATCGCTAGACAGTCTCGGGTCAGTGTCCGCGTCGCGGCAATCCTTGCAGTAGACGGTAAAGCTGTCACCGTCGAGGCTCCCGGCGCATGCGCAATCAGTGCACACAACATCCGAACACTCTCGGCACTCAGGCCAAAACGTAAATCCCGGCGATTCCTTGCCGCACTGATCGCAGGTATTCATTGCCGTACCCCGGTATACGGCCAGCCGCGCCGCTCAGCCTGCTGCTTCGCTTCCTCGATCGCCATCTTGAGGAACATGAATCGCGGCCCAACGGCCATAACTCCCGATCCGTTTTCGTCGCATAGGGTCGCGGTGTAACGGTCGGCTAGTATGTCCACGCGGACGGAGCCGGGGAGTTGAACGGTGAGGGTCATAGGAACATCCTGTAAATCAAAGCGAATATCAGAGTCAGCACTGGATGCCCGATCGCCCAAACCCACATGTCGAACATCTGCTCACCGAATGGGCGAGAATCCGGTTCGGACCTAACCCAAGTCAGAAACCGAATGGTGATGGCGATCCCAAGCGCCTGCGGTACCGAAATTGCCTGAACGTGAAACACCGGGACGATGAACCACATCCACAAGGACACGAACATAAATCCTGTTATCAGGTTCGACACGATCATCAGTAGGATGGCGTTCGCCATGATCACGCTGTCCTCCGTGCGAGCGCCAAACTCTCCGTCAGTGCCGGGAGCAGATCCTGCGACTCGCCGATGGCACGCTTGGCAGCTTCGAGTTGCGTGCAGATCTCGCGCATATCGTCTTCCATCCGCATCCGCTCGCCGCGAAACTTGTACTGCTCGAACTTGCGGCCAATCTCCTGCCCTCGGTGGTATTCGGTGGCCTTTTCTTGCTTAAGGGCAGCGACGTGCAGTTCTACGCACTCGACGCCGCAGTACTCCAGATCCGCCAGGCCGCGATCCGTGCAGTCCTCGTATGTGCGCGTCTCGGCATGGCCGAGGCACTTGAACTCGCCGTTGGCGATCATCTCGGAATCCGGGTTTGGTAGTTCGCGAATCATGCGGACCTCCGCATACAGTCGTAAACAAACATCGCCCCTACGAGCCTTCGGTAGTCTCCATTGCAGGCAGCGAACACTCCCCGTGCCATTGCTGGACTCTCTAGGCACATGTGCGCATAAAGATTCATGATGGTTTCCATGTTTGTGCAAATATCCAGCGCGACAGACTCTACTACTCCCGCTGACACTGGATTCATAAGCACCTCGAAATCACGACCATGGCTATCCAGAGCAGAATCGCGCAGCCGATCCACTTCGGTACGGGATCGGCTTTCGGCGCTACCTTGCGCTCGTGGAGTTCCACCGTGTAGCCTGCGTGCGGGTCGGTCATGGCCGTTCCGCCTCCATGAGCCGAACCCACATCCGGTACTTCAGGGCTTCGCGCCGAATCCGGTTGCGCACCGCGATACGCTTGCGGATGGCGTAGCCAATCAAGATCGCGCCGACGATGATCGGCAGTTGCATCGCAACGAGTTCCATTACCGAATTCCTCCTGCAATCCCAGCGGCTACATATGCTTCCCTCATGCCACCAAAAACTCTTAGGAATTGGCCACGGCTGGGCAGTAACCCTCGTCGATAGTCGGAACGCGCCGGTAGCCGCTTAAATTCAACCCAGTGATCCCGAAGCATCTCGATGAGGACCTCCCTCGAATAACATTCCCTGCCGGTTGCGTTCGGCTGTAATCCGGCGAGCGCCATTACGTCACCAACGCTCGAAACCCGGAACAGCCTGAGGGCGCTCGCTGCGGACACCCCATAACTCGATAGTTCAGATATTGACGGGGTCCGGCCAATGCGATGCGCTACTTGAACAATCTTTTGTAGCAATTGGGCAGGGCATGTTCCGCTCAGGTTTCTTCGTTCCATCGAGCGGACGGAACGCTTCGATTTACGGGCCAATACAGCATCAGCCTGAAATCCTCCACGGCTCAGGTTTTCTGACTTTGCAGCATTCTTGATGTGGGCGCTTCGCGTTCGCTCGCATACTAATGCTGTATTCCGCTGAAGACCGTGAGCGCTCTTATATCCATCAGCGGATATTCCATGAGCGGAAAATATATGCTGAGCAACCGATCTAAACCACCTTCCACATTCATGACACCGAACCTTGTCACGGTCCTGATCGTATTCAAGAGCGCCCAAAACAGACTTCCCTGACGGCACGAACGGAGCTTTCTGCTTGTAAAGAAAGACCTTGCCCCTGATAATCACGCTGGGCTCGCTCACAGGGTTACCCCTTGCGCCTTAGCGAACGCACCCCTTAATCGCGCGTATGCTTGGCAGTAAAGGATGTCCGCGTGGTTCTCCCAACCGTCACGTAACGCAAGCGCAAGGCACTTACTAGCAGAGTCGAGAAGCTCTGGCGCGGCAGAAATCAACGAGGCTGTCTGCTCGACGTCGGGCCTCCTAAGGATCCAGCAAATTTCCTCTTCGCTGCTATCCTTGACGTGCCATTCAGTTCCGTGACGAAGTTCTGTCGTCCACGGATAAAGTTGTTCCATTTACCGAATCCTCCAGTAGATTGTGTGGGCCTGCTCGTAACTGATCTCCTGTGTGTACAGGAACCAGCAACCGACGATCATGAACAGCGCGAATAGCTTCACCGTGCACCCCCGTTCAGGTAACGCAACGCCAGAATCAACGCCAACACCACCAGCGCGGAGACAACGATAAGGATGATCGTCTGTGTCTTCACTTGGCACCCTTCCCACGAAAGGCAATTCGGGGAGCACCGGCACCGTCCAATTCCGCCGCGACCCTAGCTGACTGCCGTACTCCGCGAAGGACACCAGAAACCATCGGAAGGCCCACGCCGCACCGCTCCGCGATACGTGACAGGCTCTTGCGATTTCTGGAGACCCACAAGGCCACTTTGTCCTTTTTTCTTTGGCTGACCTGTGTTACGGTGTTCATGGATGAGTGAATTATGTACCCCTGGCGCACTGAAAGCAAGTGGTACAGGGATACGAAAGTACCGATTCGCCCCTAACGCGTTGAAAGAACGGAGAAAATAGATTTTGGCGAGACAAGACATGGAGCGGGAAAGCAAGTCGATCCGAGTGGACCCAGTTCTCTGGGATGCCTTCAAGAAGGCAACTGTCAATAGGAACACCACAATGAGCGAGGTTATGGAGGACGCTATCCGTGAATGGATGGGGATGCCGCCAAGAGAGGACGTTCCGCCTCATTTGCGCAAAGTCGTTGACTTGTTGAAAGAACGCTACGAGACGCAGGCGCAGGTGGAGGACCTTATCGACCTGCTGGAAAATAAAATAATCATTGCGGGGTCAAATGCGCGTTGACTACGAGCGACCTAGGGATTATTATTTAAACGCCAGCATAAGGATGCATATCTGAAAATGTCTAAACCAGTGGGAGTTCTCGCCGACGTACGATATTTAGTAGATGGATACAGGAAGTACCAGAAGGACAGGGAGAGGGATCAGCGCTACCGCGACATCCTTCATCTGTTTGCGCCTGATCCGAATGTGAGCGGAGGAATCCGTCTCAGGCTCTACTCTTCTGGATGTCGCTATCAAGCGCTTGCGATGCACTTGAAGGCCCTACGCTGCGAAGTTGCAGCGCACAGCCTCACTGGGTTGCGGATGGGCAAGCCGACTCACGAAGTGATTGAGCGTAGAAGGAAGGCCGACGGGCAGATTCGCTGGATGCGGATCTATTCGCTAGGCATGTTGATAGGGTTGGATCTTCGCGATGCTGCAGAGTTCCGGCTTAGCCGCGTAATATACGACGGACTTCAAAGTGAAGCATACGGAGCGATCTAAAGAACTCGTCGCTGTCCTCTTTCGCCAGTGCGGCCTGCTCACCTGAAAGCGACGCAGGCCGCTCCTCCCCAGCCGAACTAAGCACCTTCGCCCACACAAGATAAAGCGCCATCGGAACAACGGCCAAGCCCATGTTCACGATGGTGCGCGAGACGCCGAGCGAGATCGCCCAATAGAGAAGACCAGTAGTGCCGCAGTAAGCCGACAAGAGGAGTAGGTGCGTCCGCAGATTGCGGCTGAGGAATTCCCGCACGTCATGCCCGAGATAGCGCCAGAGGGCAAGCAGGAGCGCTGCTCCGGCCATGCAGACGTATCGCCGCATCGCCATTGATAGGCACATCGTAGCCGAAGTGAGACTTCCGAAGTTCCAGTGCGATGCGTCTTCCTTAAGGACGAGCAGAAGACATATCGCCGCGATGACCAATGCGACCTTGCGCCGAAGGCTCATGTTGGCTCGGTCGGGGCATTGGTGCAGAAGCCGATGCACAGCTTCCCAAAGCGCGCCAAGAAGCAGGCCAGCACTGAGAACAACGGAGACGGACCAGAAGATTGCGTAGGAGGGATCGTGCGGGCCGAGGGCCACGAGGTAGAGCGAGAAGAAGAAGGATGTTGCGAGGAAGACCGTGAAGAAGGGATAGGTCAGCGCGAGCCCCTTCCTGACGAGGGCCGCGAGCAGAGTGAATTGAGATGCGACCGAGGCGTACCACAGAACGTTCGATGCTATGAGGTAGACGCCCCGGTCCATAAGTACATAGTGTACCCTAATTCGCCGGGGGCGAGCAGGGTGCGCATTCCGGTACCGGATCGTCGAACCCGCCAGCGCTGTACGCGGTCGCGCTACCGAGGGCAGCGATCAAAACAAAAGCGAGGAAGAATGTTTTCAGCATGGTGTCTCCATTTTACCAATTGTGAGTAGTACGGAACTGGCACGGGTACCCAGCCCCAGGCGGAGGGGGAAGTCATAGCGCTCCGAAGGCACTGTGAGTGCCCGGAGTCAAATAAAACCAAAACGGCAGATAAAATTCTCTGCCGTATGTCCTAATTGTGCGATTGCTAGTGTATAAATCTGAGACAGGCTGCGAGGGGCGTGTTGGCTCGGGGAGCGCTTCGGGGGCGGGCACTCCCTCTGTACTGCGTCGGTCGTTGTTGCTGCTCGTGGCAGAGGTCCGAACTAGTACCTCGGATTTATACTAGACGAGCAAAGATCGCATGACAATATCTTGACAGTTGTTGTCACGGCGACAGTTTGCGTGATATGCTTCCGACCATGAGGCTGCTCCGGGATTCCGTCTGGAGCGTGGGCGTCACCACCGTGATCTTCGCACTTCTGTTCTTCATCGGCCTCTGCGTTCCCGTATCGAACTAGCGAACCGTGACCGTTCCCCTCAGGGTGACGACTCCACGCAGCGTAGTTGATGGCACGATCCCAGTTGTGGTGAACGTGCGATCAACATCGTAGTCCGTATAGCCGTAAGGATACGATTTCTGCTTAGCCTTATAGTGATAGGTGGTGCCAGAGGCAAGGCCTGTCAGCGTGATGGAATGGCTCGTGACGCCGGACGTTCCGTTGTACTGCTGGATGCCGGATGTGCTCCCGTATGCCGTCGTGATTCCATACAGCACCTCGCTGGTCTTGCCACTCCCGGATGTCCATGTGACAGTCGCAGTGGTGCCCGTCACCGATACTGACGGCGTGCCCGTGAAGTTGCTGCTATAGGCCGTCTGGCTCGTGTTTGAGCCATTCGGGATGCATCCCTCAGTTATGGGGTAAGAGCCAGCGTACCAAGCGGTCGGGACCGTATCTGAGGTCCTTGTGAGGGTGTTGGAACCGGACAATTCATAGGCTTGGGTGCTGTGCGTACCACCCGAATTGCAACCCGTGGTCGTGCCGTTGTCCTCCACGGCATTGTCGTAAATAGCGACGGCGGTCGGCGAGCCGATTAGCCATGTGCCGCTTCCGGCCCCGTCCACGGTGAACCCAATCTGGGAGCGCGTGATAAAGTTGTCGTGAATCGTACCAGCGAAAGTTGGGCCGTTGTACCATGCATTCGCACCTAGGATCAGGCCGCCGCCGCAGTTCAGGTTCGCGCCACCATCAATTGTGTTGTGGCTAAAGTCAGTTCCGGTGTAGTCGCCGCTGGTAAAACTCCACCCGTGGATCATAAGGCAGCCAAAGGCGCTCTTGCCCCACGCACCCGCCGTATGGGTGATGGTGTTGTACTGGATGGTGGAGTTGGGGGAACCGCCCCAGATCACATCAACATCGGTATTGTCCACGAATGTGTTTCTCAGCCAGGTACTCGGATTGATCGACTGGACATTCGTAAGGCCGTCCGAGTGGAGCCCGTTCCCATGGGTACCGTTGAAGACGAAAGCTGAGTCGGTGACGTTGATCGTGTCGGCCCAGATCCACAGCCCACCGCTGCAGACGGCATTCTTGGCGACTGACTTGGAAAACTCAACGGACGGGCCGAACCAGAACTGTGCGTTGAGCCCGTAGAAAGTCGAGACGGTTGTGCAGCTTGTCGCCGCTGGCCCGCTCTGAGTATTCGCCTTGTCCCCATTCAGTATGATCCAGCGCATCGCAACAGCACCGGGATTGGACGAAGAGAGGAACATCCCTCCCGTTGCGTTCAGCGACATGCCGCGCTTGAACTCCGCGCAGGTCGCGTCCCCGTTGTAGTCGCACGCTGGATCGGTTGAGGTTTTGCCGTTGGTTCGGATGATGATCGCGCCGTTGAGCGGGACCTGAGTATTGATCAGGTAGACCCCCGGAAGCACATCGATCGTGCCACCTGGGCCGATGGTCGTATTGATGCAGGTATTGAGCGTCGGCCCTGCATCCGTCCCCGAGTTTGCGAACGCATTGAGCGCCGTGCATTGTGTCGCCCATGCCGATCCACCAGCGAGTAAGGCCAGCACGATGAACCTTCGCATCTAGTGTCCAACCTCGGAACCGACCGTGTAGAAGCTGCCTGGAGCGTTTTGGTTGTTGTACTCGGTCGCCAGCCAGTTTACAGAGAGAGCCGTATTCGAGACATGCACCTCGTCAACCCTACCTGCTAGGAAGGACGTTGTTCCTGGCAGGCCCTGCGTGTAGATCGCACCGATTCGAAGATCATTGAGGGTGGCGATCGGATCAGTGGTGAATGTTTGGGTGCCAGCCGACACGCCGTTGACGTATAGCGTCATCACTCCCGAGGCGAATACACCAGCGACGTGATACCACGTAGCGTTGCTCCGCGTCGTGGATTCGGTTGCAGCCCTGAAACCATCGCCGCCTGTTGTGTTTTTGTCCGCGTAAAAGTGGCCAGTACCCAACCCGATTCTGAACCAATCGCCAGTTCCAGCGCCACTCTTTGAGATATCAAATATCGTCTGATCGGCAGTAACAGACGTGGCATTGACCCATGCGCTGATAGTGATCGGACTAGCCCCGGCTGGTCCAGATGCAAGACTGAGAGATTGTGTCGTGCCGTTCAGAGTCACGGCGCCGCCGCTCTTTCCGGCCCCCGCCGTCGATGTAGCGTTGTTCGTGAGAGTGTTCGCATTAACCGTTGAATCTGTAAGCGCGAGACTGGCCGACGTTCCCAGATGATACACGGCTTTGAAATTAGTAGGCCAGACTGCTGTCGGGCTGCTCTGGTCGGTCGTTATCGACGACCTGCCGTAGCACAGGGTAACCGTCGTTCCTGTGGTGATTGAGGGTACGCTTACCCACCACTCCGAGTCTCCCGTCGTGGCGCTCCATGCGGTGCGCTCAAAAGACATTGGCGTGGCGCATGTCGTGTCGGTATAGAAGCCAATATCGAAGCCGCTTGCATTGGCGGCCTTCCCTCCATTGGCGATAGTTGCCAGATACGGACAGCCCCCAGCAGAGCACAAGAACAGCATTGGGAAGTTTGTCTGTGCCGATGGAACCTGCCCACTGTTTACTGTGAGCGTGCGGGTGTAGTAGGTAGTTCCGCCGCCACCGCTGCCACAAGTCACGCCCGCGTCCACGATGCGGTTTGAAGAGTCGGACATCAGGCAATTTCCAGGCGTAACCGAGCCGAAGATAATCGCTGCACAAGAGAACGTTCCGCCGCCGTCCATCGAGACCATGATCTGCCCAGTGGCGCAAGTCTTTGCGCGTGCCATGGTAGCGGTAGATCCAGTGTCATCCACTGTTTTTGCGGCCTTCGATGTCGAGTCGAAATAGAGCGTCGTCCTTCCCGATGCCGGAGTGGACGGGACCGTGCTGTTTTCGCCAGTAGCGCTGAACGGGCCGGAATCTGTAGTCGTCAGGAACTTCTTCCATGTAGCGGTATCCGAGCACAGCCAAAGCTCATGCGCGGTTGTGTCGATATAGTGGCTGATACCGACGGTGCAACTGCCTGATGGGGTGCCCGCTCCTGACGCCACTGTCGCCTTGGTCGCAAGTGCCGCCGAGAGATCCGTCTGATTGCTGATCGTGCCCCCGATTCCTCCCCATGTCCCGCCGCCGCTAGCCGCCGCCCATCTGAGACCGCGAGCCTGCGTCGAATCCGCGGTGAGCACGTAGCCGTTGATTCCGACCGCCAGACGTCCCCATGAGGTTCCGAATGCGATCAGATCGCCCTTGACGGCAGAAGTCGGGCTAAGTTGCGAGAGGTTGATCGTGATCGTAGGTACTGGAATTTGGAGCGTGCGAATGGAACCGATGCCGACCGACGAAACCGACGTCGGGACGATCCAGTATTCCTCAAGCGGCGTGTTCGTTGGAGCAAACTTCGGCGAGTAGCGGACTCGATAGCTCGTGCCAGCCGGAACTGCCGT
>Ga0207703_10001907_pt1 | contig 18489 bp, 14 predicted proteins | sample KBSSwiS12_FD_184304 | JGI IMG/M metagenome (GOLD analysis project Ga0207703, IMG submission 184304) | Switchgrass rhizosphere microbial communities from Kellogg Biological Station, Michigan, USA - KBS Switchgrass S1-2 (SPAdes) (version 2) | ecosystem: Host-associated > Plants > Roots >...
CACCTCCGCGTGTGCATAGTCCGCCAACACTCGATCGCTCACGGGCCAGAAGCGTTCATCGGTGCGGCGGATGCCAAAGCGGTCCAGCAGCGCTGAATAGTCCGCTTCGTTACGCAGTCCTTCGATCTTCGCCACCAGTTCCGGAATCTCGGATTCGCTCACCTGCAGCAGGATGTTGGGATAGGCTCCCACAACTCCATTGGCAACGGTCAGGGTGTCCTCGTCGGGCAAGCGGTTGCTCTGTGAGTCGAGTATGGATGAGAGGTTCGAATACGCGCTATTACTCAATACACTGAGCAGGCCATGCTCGTTGACCTCGATGACGGCCGCCTGAGGCATGATTGAGGCCGCCACGCCGCGCACCTGATCGAGCCTGGCCAGCGCGGCGACACTCGCGGCCGAGAGCCCGGACTGTTGCAGCTCGTAGCGATGGTTGAGGACCTTTGCCATCCGTGCCTGGAGTGCCCGGAAGAGCTCCGCCTTGGGCTGATGGGTCTTGAAATCAAAGGGTGGCGGCAGTACGCCGTGCTCGTAATAAGAGTCCAGGTAGGCGTGAACACTCCGGTCAGCGCCGCGATACCATTGACTGACTTCAGCGATACGTTGCTCTTGCGGCAGGAAGCCGAGGAAGTTCATTTCCGACTCCATGCGCAGAAAATCCATGTACATGCGCGTCATCAACTGGTGCGACGCCGTGCCATACACGTCGAAACCAGCGACCAGGAGGTAATGAATGCGCTCGAGGATTGGGTAGTCGATCAACCAGGCCGTCTGTGGTTGGGTGCCCACTAAACCCTGTACAACCGTGGCACTGTCATTGTGTCGAAAGACCGTGAGGGCCGCATTGGCGTTGGTGTCATATCCATTCCAGAACGTATTGAGTCCGGCCTTGTCGAGCGCGGTTGCATTTTTTCGGATGAAATTACCCTTGGCCTCCAGGTACCGGCTTTGGGCCTGTGCATAGCTGTGCCACTTCGTCACCGACCAGATACCGCTCTCGGCTCCAGCCGGCAGCTTCAGTTCGCCATCTTCGTGCGCCAGGAACCGCGAGAACTGTTTCCCGACAGCTGACTGCGGCGTTGTAAAGAACACCCAAAAGCGGTCCTGGATGACACTCAGAGCCACGTTACCGCGACAAACCGGGCCCTTGATGAAGTTCATGATGGTGAACTGTGCTTCGTCGAGGAGGAAGCTGTATCGCGACGAATAGGGAATGCTCTGGTACGTATAGAAAGGGTTGGACGCCGTCTTTGCCTCGTACCCGGGTAGCTGGTCCACGGCGTACTCGGTATCAATGAACCACTTGCGCCATCGATCGCGGCGCTCCGGGGTCAATTGATACGGCATGTGAGTCTTCGCCACAATGGACGCTGGATCACGCCACAGCCGGTAGTAGACCCGCGGAACCCCGGGATCATCATAGGGCCGGCGGGTGGATATCAGGCTCAGAGCCGTTCCGGGTGGCGTGCGCGAGCGAACAACCTTGAAGAAAACCGTGTCAGCGCCCCGGTCCTGCAGATAAAGGTGCGCGAGAAACAGGTGCTCGTACAGATAGCGTGCGGCGAGCTGGTGCTTGAGGCTGTTGCCGTTGAACAGCTTTTCCCAGTACCTCACTTCCTGTACGAGCGAAGCACTGAGGGGCGCGGGGTCGGTGGCCGGGGCGCCCGCCACCAACCAATCAGTGAGCGTGCGATGTTCCGAATCGCTCAGTGGCGGCAGTCCGAAAGGCATACCCCACTGCGGAAACCGGGTGGCAAAAGAGTCGAATTCCTCGACTCGCGGGCATTGCTGGGCCCTGCCCAACGAAAAATCGAAAGTTTCCGGTAACACCTTTCCCGTGGGGAGTGGATGCTCCTTTTTGAGCTCCAGGATTCTCGCAAGCACACTCGCCCGTCTGTCACCCTCCGATGCATTTGGCTGGTCGGGCACAACCGGGCTGAAGCCGAGTACCCGCCATCCCGAGGTGGTTTGCGCATCTTCAAACAGACGCGACGGCGCTGCCGGCGAGAGTCTTGCCGTACTGTAGATCTGTGCCTTAGTTGAGCCGCGCGCGAGGCCTTGATAGGAATCCAGTTTCAATTGGCAAGGGGCGTCGTAGCATCCATGGCATACGAGACAGCGATGCTCCAGGAGCGGTCGAATCTCGTTCTGATAGTCGGGTGCCGGCGGAGTTGCCCCAACAGCAATTGCTGCCTGACCGGTAATCAATGTCAAAAGGAGAAGTGCAAGCAGCGTTCGAATTCGTGCAGCCATCCAATCCGTTCCTCGGTTGCAGCGATGTGAGCGGGTGTATCGCGTGGTGATTGCCGGACCCTGAGGCCCGAGCGCGAGTATCCAATATCCGGCATCCTGCGCAACAGGGACACCGACCAAGGACACGCAATGCCGAACCAGAGACGAATTTTCGTGGTGGACTATGACCCCACTTGGCCGCTGACATTCGCGGCCCTGCGAGCGCCAATCTTCGAGGTACTCAGAAACATTGCGAGCGCAGTAGAGCACGTAGGCAGCACGTCCGTTCCGGGGCTCGCTGCGAAACCGACCGTCGACATCGATGTTGTTCTACCGTCGCGAGCTGAGATACCCGCGGCAATTGAGAAACTGGCCACGCTTGGTTACGTGCATTGCGGGGACCTGGGAATCCCCGAGCGCGAAGCATTCTACGGTCCAGCGAATTTGCCAACTCACAATCTGTATGCCTGCGTGCAAGGGAGCGTAGCGTTGGCGAACCATCTGGCCATCCGTGACCACCTCCGGCGCAACCCCAGTGCAGTGACAGCCTACGGGCAACTCAAAAAGCAGCTAGCCGATCAATTTCCAACAGACATGGACGGTTACGGCGCCGGCAAAACTGCTTTCCTCCTCGAAATGCTGAAGAAGGAAGGTTTCTCAGACGCAGCTATCCGCGCGATTCGCGATGCGAACCTGAAGAAGTGAAGAAATCGAGGGTGCTGGACTGGCGGTCTTCCCTCCGTGCTGTGTGCATCGGCAGTTGGGCGGATGCTTGACAGGCAGTACGTAGTGTTCCGGTCGAATGATGGCGGTGATTGTGTACATTTGAATGCTGCTTCCGGTTGATGTGGACAAACGGTACGCAATCGCGGGCCTTCCTGGGAGTGTCAAAAGTCATGACCCCCTGGCCGGCTCCGGCTCTTCAGATGCAGCCAGGAAGATCAGGAACTCGCTTCCTTTGCCTTCACCATCGCTGTGCGCTTCAATTCTGCCGCCGTGAAGCTCAATGAGCCGCCTGGCCACGCTCAGTCCGAGACCCAAGCCGCCTCGCGGACCCAAGCCCGCGCGGTGGACCTGGACCATGGGATCAAACACTTCGTCGAGCATGTCGGTGGGAATACCGATCCCTGTATCCCGTATCCGGATGATCACTTCAGCTCCGGCGCGCTCGCAAGTGACGCAGACCTGCCCGCCAGCGGGTGTATATTTGTTGGCGTTATGCAGAACATTCGAAAACACCTGGAAAAGTCGGCTACTGTCGCCATGCACGTAGACCGGATCCGCCTGCAGTGTCAGTAGCTGGCCCGAAGCTTCGAACAACGGACGCATGGACAGTTCAAGAGAACGCAACAGTCGTCCGAGATCTATCGGCTCGGTCTGCAAATCGATACGTCCCGCGCGAATACGTGAGACATCCGCCAGGTCATCGACGAGACGTGTTAGCTGCTGTAGCTGTCGCTGCAGGATTTCGCAGGCATTTTTCAACTCCGGACGATCGTGTTCGATCCGACAGAGAAGTTGGGCAGAGTTGTAGATTGGGGCAAGCGGATGCCTCAGCTCGTGAGCCAGCGTCGCCAGGAATTCGTCTTTGCGCTGGTCTGCTTCGAGCAGCATCCGTTCGGCACGCTTGCGCTCGGTGATCTCCCGGGCGATTTTGGAAGCGCCGATGATCTCGCCCTGTTCATTCCTGATGGGCGAGACCGTCAGGGAGATTTCGACTCGGCGTCCGTCCTTGGCCACGCGGACTGTCTCAAAATGATCGACTCGCTCCCCCCGGCGCAGGCGTGCCAGCACATCGGCCTCCTCCGCGTGCAGCTCGGTCGGGATGATGGTGGTGATCGACTTCCCGATGATCTCTTCGGGTGCGTAGCCGAAAAGGCGCGTGGCTCCCGGATTCCAGGAGGTTATCTGACCGTTGAGCGTTTTGCTGACGATGGCATCGTCCGAGGACTCGACGATGGCCGCGAGCCATGCTCGCGCATGCTCCGCCCGGCGTTGCTCGGTGATATCGCGGAATACCAGCACTACGCCGAACAACGTGCCATCCGGCAGTCGGATTGGAGCCGCACTGTCATCGATGGGTATCTCCCGTCCGCTGCGCGATATCAACATAGTGTGATTCGCGAGGCCCACGATCGTGCCCGTCTGCAATACCTTGGAGACGGGATTCTCCACCGGCTTGCGCGTATGCTCATTGATGATTGGAAAAACTTCCGTCAGCGGCCGTCCTTTGGCTTGCTCCAGCGGCCACTCCGTCAGCCCGGAAGCCACTGAATTCGTGAACGTGATATGCCCCTGGGCGTCGGTGACCAACACCGCATCCCCAATGCTGGCCAGCGTCACTTCCAGAATCTGACTTTGCCGTCTGAGTGACTGCTCGATCTCGTACCAGTTCTCGGCATTGCGGGCCGATCGTGAGCGGGTGGAACTCGAAACTGGTCCTTGTTTCTGACTCACGAGCTGCAGGAGAACGTGAGACGCAGTCGGGGCAGAGTTGGGCGGATAGGCTACGCCGCGCGCCTGCAAAGCAATCGTTTCAGCCCGCCTGCGCAGGAGAAGCGAGCCCTCCACGGCCCTGACGCTTTCGGTACAGGCGCGCAGGTACTCCTGAACCGCAGATGCCGAGGCGGCCGCAAGTGTGTCGAGCCGTCGTCCGGGCAGACTCTCCACAGGCAGCTCGAGCTGCTCTGCGAACGATTGGTTCGGAGTCTCTATGATCCCATCGCGCGAGACGAGCACCATAGGTTCCAGGAAAAAATCCGTCGCCCCCAACAACTCTTTGATTGGCATCTCGCTCCTTCCACTAGGCACTCGAAAATCGAGTGGCCTCGTTCACCGTCCGGTGCAGATAGCATTGCGCCCCTTAATGCACTGCTCAGCTAGGGCTCAAAAACCCTCTTTTCGCGAAGCAAGAACCCACCACCTGACAAAGGGCGGCGAAGTCTACACAGAAAGACGCGCGCGAGACTAGGACGTCTGAGGCTACGCCAAGGGTAACCGGCGGTCCGATGTCGCCTGGCGGGCAGCAACTCGCGAGCCTGCTGCGGAACCTACCAAGGACCCGCGGCGATGAGAGCACGGATCGCAGCGACTATTGCATCAGACCAAGCCTATGCTACAGCTGGATGGGTCATCCGTTAGACCGCGATCGCGGCCCGATCGGCAGGCTCACTCTCGCGCATCGATTACAGTCATCAAGCCGCCGCCGCCTTGCAGCTCGACGTTGTTGTTTGTTGTGTGGTGGGCTATGTGACAGTGGATGAGCCACTTTGGCAGGGCCTACAATTCCCAGGAGCAGCACGAAAAAAGACACGCTGGCGACAGCTACCAGTTGTGTTGGTGTAGCGTAATGTGTCATCGCATGCCCGCCGCCCTTGCGAGTCGCTCGAACTGTCATGAGACCGTGTTTTAGCTTCCGCGCGACCCTCGCAGCTTTTTGGACCTGGTGGGAGTCGCCGCGAGCAAAACTCGATCCCGCGGCTACAGCGGCGGCGTGACGGCTTCGGTACACACTGCGGTGGGGAACATACGCCAAGTGTTTGCGTTGAAGCGTCATCGATCCACCGCGCGGGTACTGGAATGGAAACGCCTACGCAAACGCCGGTCGCAAAGACCGGGATGCTCATTCGCAAGCCGGTCGCCGATGTGTTCGCGGCTTTTGTCGAGCCGGAAATCACCACAAAGTTCTGGTTCACCAGGAGCAGCGGCCGGCTCGAACCCGGCAAGCAGCTTCAATGGGAATGGGAGATGTTTGGCACGTCGACGCAGCTGACCGTAAAAGCACTCGAACCGAATCGACGCATCGTCATCCAGTGGCAGGGTTATAGCGGTCCGACTACCGTGGAATGGAAATTTACGCCCATGGATTCAGGGACGTTCGTGACAATCACTGAGTCGGGCTTTACCGGCAATGGTGACGAGCTCATCAAGTATGTCAGCACTTCCGGCCAGGGGTTCAGCTGGACACTGGCAGGACTCAAGGCGCTGCTCGAGCACGGCATCCGGCTGAATCTCGTTTCTGATCGGTTTCCCAACGGACCACGGCATCCCTATCCGGACGGCGCCGGAGAGCATTCGCAAGCGGCGAGTTGATCGCGCACGTGTTGAGTGAGCGCTGCGGAGGCGCGATGAGCAGCCCGATTCCGTCGGTCAGATACCGTACAGTCATAGTCTCGGACATCCGGTTGTTCTACCGCGAAGCCGGTTCCTCAGAAATGCCTACTCTGATCCTGTTGCATGGCTTTCCTTCGTCCTCACATCAGTTCCGATATCTCCTGCCTGCGTTGGCGGATCGGTGGCGCGTGGTGGCGCCGGACTTTCCGGCGTTCGGGTACAGTGCCTGCCCGGACCGAGCCCGGTACGCTTACACTTTCGATCACTACGCAGACACGATCGAAGCCTTTATGCGGGCGCTCAATCTCGAGCGGTACGCACTCTACCTTCATGACTATGGCGCGCAGGTCGGGTTCCGACTGGCGATGAGAACGCCAGATCGTGTCACGGCATTAGTGATACAGAATAGCGAAGCGTACTATTCCGACGGCCGCACATCCGCGTGGTCCGCGATGGAGACCTACTGGCGTGATGCGTCCCCTCGCAACCGGAATGCGCTTCGTGATGCGGTATTCACGGAGAAAGGAATCCGAGAAGAGTTCCTGGAGCATTTGCCGACGGAAGTGGTCGAGCTGATCGACCCCGATACGATCTGGCTGGCGTGGACTCGGATCAAACAGCCGGGCGTCGTCGACGCCCTATTGGATTTGCATCTCGACTATCGGACTAATGTTGATCTCTATCCGAGGGTTCAAACCTACTTCCGCGAGCACAATCCGCCCGCGTTGATTCTGTGGGGACGCGAAGACCAGTACTACACTCCGGCCGCTGCGCTGGCGTACCAGCGTGACTTGTCGAAGGCGCAGGTTGAGATCATAGGCGGCGGACATTGGGCGCTCGAGTCTCATGGTCCGGAGGTGATCGGCCTGACACGCGAATTTCTGTTGTCCCTCCCACCCACAGTATGGGCTGGCGGATGGGATAATTGCGGATAACTTCCTCGACCTTGGGGTCGGGGTTCAGGCTGGACCACAACGCCAGGTAGCGCGGTTCTGACAAGGCGAGTCCCGCGAACAGCAGGCTGGGCTGCCTGACGGGAAACTGGTCGAAGTACTGGACGTCTGCCGGATGGGGCCAGGTGTGTTTGTCGGCGATGAACGGGAACATGAACGCCATGGCAGTCTGCATGCTTCGGCCATCGGCCAGGCTGAATCTCCACAGGTCGTCGCGCGGCGAGGACAGAATCTGGCAGATGGTCGCCATCGCGTCCAGGTTGAAGAGGCAATAGCTGTAGGGTTTCGTGCGACTCAGCTCGAGCGGAAAGCTGCCGTCGAGCGCTACCTGGTTCGGAAGAAGAACCGTTTTATAACGTTCGCGACAGTATTCAATTACCTGCTGGTTGCCAGTGTACTGCGCAAACTGCGCCGCCTGCATCACCCAGCAGGTTCCATGGTTGTTCTTTGCCTCGCGCTCTTCGACTCCGTTACTGGAGTGGGTCATCCAGTCGAGGTAGCTGGCGAACCACTGCTCCAACCGATCATGCTCGATGTTTGTCAGCACGGGAGTCTCGCGCAAATGAGGAATTGCGCGTGCCACCTCGACGAGATGAATCGTATCTATGACACCGATGCCCCGTCCAGTGACGCGACCGTGGATGGCCTGCGAGTATTGCAGGTTTGGATTCATCCATGTTGATGGGTCCAGGAACCAGGCGCGAAGATGGCTGGCAGCGTGCTGCGCGTATCTCCTGTCTCTCGTGATCCGCCAGGCCGCCGTCAGTGCCGGCATTTGCATGCTGAGTCGAATCAGGGCATGGCGATGTGAAACGAAGTTGTCGGGGTTGGTCATCCCGTCGCGTTGGACATAAGGCCCGTCGGGATTATCCGGGTCGGGCCACCAGTAGTCCCCCTCGGAGAAGTAGTCGTGCTTGCCGCCAGCGCTGCGCTCGGCACGATACGCGGTGATGGTGATCGGACGCTCGCGAAGATACTGGCGCGCAGCTCGTAACACCCTGTTGCGGTCAACTTCGGCCACGTTGAGCCCGCCGTGGGGCTTTGCAACCGCATCAAAACCCCACGGGAGCGCAGCCCCCGAAAGGCCGCCTATAGCCGTTACACAGAACCTTCTGCGTGTACTTCGCACGGTGACCGTCCGCAATGTGAAGCCTACATGATACTGCAAGGCCGAATCCCAACACGGCACGTGTGCAGGCTGCCGCGGCAGAGACGGACTCCAGGAATCTCTCAGCTGACGCTTGCCACGCGCACGTCTCCAATGCGATTCAGGGTCGTTACCGCAATCTGCCCGGCGGCGCGGCTCACCCGCACGTCAACCTGATCGCCACAGAGCGGGATGTGGCGGACGGTCACCTGGTCCAGCCACTCCGGGAGTGTGGGCTGCTCCAGGCGAACGATCCTGGCGGACACATCGAAGCTCAACCCCAGACAGGCTTGCAGGAGGGCCATTGGAGCCGCTGCGGCCCACGCTTGCGGGTTACAAGCCACCGGATAAAGAGTGGGGCCACGGCCGGGGCGGCGCGCAAACCCGCAGAAGAGCTCGGGGAGTCGGCGCAGGTCCATGTAGGTGGCCGCCGCGAAGAGTCCATCAAAGACTCGCACAGCTTCGGCTCTGAACCCGTAGCGCGCAAACCCCAGGGCAATCAGGGCGTTGTCATGCGGCCACACTGAGCCGTTGTGATAGGACATGGGGTTGTAACGCGCTTCGCGCCTGGCAATGGTACGGATGCCCCATCCACAAAAGAATGCGTCGCTGACCAGCCCCGCTGCTACGCGACGCGCTCGCTCGGACTCCGCAATTCCCGCGAAGAGCGCGTGCCCCGCGTTGGACGAGCTGACCCGACAAGGGCGCTTCTCACCATCCAACGCCAACGCGTAGGTCCCCAACTCCTCGCACCAGAACTGCATCTCAAACTTCACCCGAAGCGACTCAGCTTGTTGATAGAGGGTGGCGGCGTATTGTTGCTCACCGAGCGCCCGGGCGATCTGCGCCGCCATGCGCTTCGCGGCATAGACGTAGGCTTGCACTTCGACGAGCGCGATAGGACCTGTCGCGAGTTGCCCGTCGGCATGAAAGATGGAGTCGTGACTGTCCTTCCAGCCCTGGTTGGCGAGTCCATGCTCGCTGCGGCGGCCATATTCGACAAAGCCATCGCCATCGCGATCGCCGTCGCGGTCAATCCACTCGAGCGCCGCGCGCACGTTGGGCCAAATCGCCCGCACCGTATCCAGATCACCCGTTCGCTCCAGATAAGCGCCCGCCAGTAAAACAAACAACGGAGTGGAATCGACGCTGCCGTAGTAACACCGAAAGGGAACCTCGCCGAGGGCGGCCATCTCACCAAGGCGCATCTCGTGGAGAATCTTTCCAGGTTCGGCATCGGCCACCGGATCGTGACGGGTCGCTTGATGGGCCGCGAGGAAGCGCAGCACGCCACGAGCCAGACTCGGATCCATCCAAAGCAACTGCAGCGCAGTAATGAGCGCATCGCGGCCGAACACGGCACTGAACCACGGAATCCCGGCGTAGGGATAAGGACCTTCCGGCTTGTCCGTCACCAGCATGCACAAATCGGCGATTGTTCGGCGAGCGAGCTCGTTGAAGATTTCGTTTGAGGTGTCCACCGAGGCCATCCGGCAGGAAGCCTGCCGCAGCGCGTGGCGCGCTTGGCGCAGTCCCGCGCGGAAGCGCAGGGCAAGCCCACGATCAGGAGCCTGATCCTCGAAACCCACTTCCACATACACCGTACAACCGCCCTTTGGAGGCAACCTCAGTCGGAAGAGCGCGCCACTGGCTTGCAGCACGGCCGGGGCTGGATCAAAGCCCACGCGCGTCACACGGCGCACGCCATCCAAGCCCGTATAGCTGAAGAGCAATTGGTCCGGGCCGATCTCCGGTTCGTGCAGGATGCCGCGGCGCTCGCGCCGGCTGCCGCGCACTTCAAAGAGGTCCGCGAAATCGGCGCCGAGGCTCAATTGCAATTCAGGTGTTGCTCCGCGGAAGAGTAATTGCTGATGCCTAGTCGCTCAAAACATCCCCCCTGCCACAAAAACTTGGTTCGGCGGATATGGATGATGTCGTGCTCCAGGATTAGACGCTCACCCTCGAACAGATCTTGGTTGGTCAGATCGCACGTCAGCGTTGCATTGTCAGCACGCAAGGTAGAGCTGAGGAGCAGCGGACGCCGTCCGCCCAAGGTGAGCGTGCGCAGTGACAGGTGTCGCGTGTCCGCGTGAAAGAGCCCTTCGGGACTCGCGAGACCCTGCACAATGTCGCCATTGTGATCAAACACCGCAAACGTTTCGCCGTGCTTGAGCGTCCTGGGCCGCCGCTCCTGCAAGGAGGTGGTCGCGGGGATGTAGAACACAGGCACATTCTCGGACGCCTGCATGCCGTGTTGACTTGCCGTGGGATCAGTCATGGCTCGGGCACTTGCGGTAGCGAGAAGTCTACGCGATCCGCAGCCGCGGAGCCGAAGTGCGCGCCAGTTCCCGATAGATCTCGAGATAGTCACTCGCCATGCGCCCTGCCGAGAATCTCTGCTCAAACCGACGACGGACCTCCCGGCGATCGAGCTCGGGGACTCGCCTGACGGCGCGCACGGCCTCCTCGATGTTATGGACAACAAACCCTGTTACACCGTCTTCGACTATCTCGGGCACGGATCCCCGTGCAAAGGCGATCACTGGCGTACCGCAGGCCATGGATTCGATCACGACCAGTCCAAAGGGCTCGGGCCAGTCGATTGGAAAGAGCAGAGCGCGTGCATTGCCGAGAAACTCGCTCTTGTCGGCATCGCCGATCTCACCCACGAACTCCACAAGTGGATCGCCCAGGAGGGGCTCGATCTGTCGCTCGAAGTACGCTCGGTCGGCGTTGTCTACTTTGGCGGCAATCCGCAGCGGCAGGCCGGCGCGCCGCGCGATCTCGATGGCCCGGTCGGGGCGCTTTTCCGGCGAGATGCGACCCAGGAAGGCCAAGTACCCTTGATCCGTTGTCGGGACGAAACGGTGCAGCTCCAGCGGCAATCCGTGATAGACCGTCCCGGCCCAATGCGCGCCCGGCAGCGGTCCGCGCTGGTCGTTGGATATAGACACCAGCGGAAAGTCCCGAAATCGTCGATAGAAGGGCTGCAGGTCCGGCAGATCCAGCCGGCCGTGCAGCGTGGTGACCGTCTGCGCACGGCCGGATCCAGTCGCAGCGCCTTGGGCGCGCAGGCCACGAGCTCCGCGCGCGTGCGCGAGTCACCGCTGGCAAAGACCGTTACCTGGTGACCTTGACGCACCAACTCTTCGGTGAGGTACGAGACAATCCGCTCAGTTCCACCATAGAGTCGCGGGGGTACCGCTTCCGCAAGCGGCGCGATCTGTGCAATCTTCATGAGATTGACCCTCCACAGTCAGGTTGGCAAACGCGGGCTCGTTGGGCCAAACGCATCGACAACAACCCGGTTCCGCCGTGCAGCAAGGCCTTTCCACTATTCGAGAGCGCTGGTGAGAAGTGCGCTGCACCATCGCACAGTCAGAATCAACAGTCCCTGTGTCAGCCGCTACCGCTTCCTGAGTCTTGCCATCGTTTCGTAAAACCAATCCTTTGGCTCAACGCCAAGCTCGAGGTTTTCGAATGAAGTTGGACAGACGAGCGCGTCTGGTTGTTCCGTGAAATCACGATGCTCGTGGCGGCGATGAGCGCCATGACACCAGTTGCATCGTCGACGCCCTCTTGAAGTTTGCCTCGGCATGAATATTATTGGCACTCGTGCATGCCGAGTGCTAAAACACCACTCAAACCCGTTATTGTTCAAATACATAGGAGGTGCCGTGAACATCCGTCCATTGCACGACCGGGTCGTCGTCAAGCGCGAACCCGAAGAGCGCAAGTCCCCCGGCGGGATCGTGATCCCCGATACCGCCAGTGAGAAACCTACCTTCGGCAAAGTAGTCGCAGTGGGCCAGGGGAAGGTGCTCGAGAACGGACAGACCCGCGCCCCTGACATCAAGGTGGGCGATCGGGTGTTGTTCGGCAAATACAGCGGGACTGAAGTCAAGGTCGACAACGAGGAGCTCGTCGTCATGCGTGAGGACGACGTCATGGCCGTGGTCGAGCGGTAATCACCGGCCATAGCTCAACCCAACATCATCAACCATTATTTTCGGAGGAAGAGTAATGGCCGCCAAAGAAGTCAGTTTCAATGACGAGGCCCGCCAGCGGATGTTCCGCGGCGTCAACGTTCTGGCAAATGCCGTCAAGGCAACCTTGGGTCCCAAGGGGCGTAACGCGATCATCGAAAAGAGCTTCGGCGCACCGACCATCACCAAGGATGGCGTTTCCGTTGCCAAGGAGATCGAGTTACAGGACAAGCTGGAGAACATGGGCGCTCAGCTCGTCAAAGAAGTCGCATCCAACACCGCTGATGAAGCCGGAGACGGTACCACCACGGCAACGGTCCTGGCGCAGGCGATCATCCGTGAAGGCTCGAGAGCCGTGGCAGTTGGCGCGAATCCCATGGATTTGAAGCGCGGTATCGACAAAGCGACCGCAGCGGCCGTGGAGGAGCTGCGCAAGCTGTCCATACCCTGCAAAGACTCGAAGGCGATCTCCCAGGTCGCGACCATCTCCGCCAATGCGGACGCGGACGTGGGCAAGATCATCGCCGATGCGATGGCGAAAGTCGGCAAGGAAGGAGTGATTACCATCGAGGAAGGATCCGGGCTCGAGAACCATCTCGACGTGGTTGAAGGCATGCAGTTTGATCGCGGGTACCTGTCCCCCTACTTTCTCAACGACCAGCAGGCGCAGAGCGCCGAACTGGAGAAACCCTACATTCTGCTCGTCGATAAGAAGCTGTCGAATATTCGGGAATTGTTGCCAATCCTGGAATCCGTCGCCAAGGCATCACGTCCCTTGTTGATCGTTGCGGAAGATGTCGAAGGCGAGGCACTGGCGACGCTCGTGGTCAACAACTTGCGGGGTATCGTGAAGGTCGCCGCGGTGAAGGCACCGGGCTTTGGTGATCGTCGCAAAGCCATGCTCCAGGACATCGCCATCCTTACGGGTGCCAGTGTGATCTCCGAAGAGCTGGGTCTCACCCTCGAGAAGGCCTCGCTCGACATCTTGGGCGAAGCGCGGAAAGTGGTCGTCGAGAAGGAGAACACAACCATCATTGATGGCGCCGGCAAACCGGCGGAGATCCAGGCACGCGTCGCCAGCATCCGGCAGCAGATCGAGGAAACGACCTCCGACTACGATAAGGAGAAGCTGCAAGAGCGCGTCGCCAAGCTATCGGGCGGCGTGGCAGTCCTGAAGGTCGGGGCGGCGACTGAGGTGGAAATGAAGGAGAAGAAGGCGCGTGTGGAGGACGCCCTGCATGCGACCCGTGCTGCGGTGGAAGAAGGCGTGGTGCCGGGCGGCGGTGTCGCTTTGGTGCGCGCGCTAAAGGCCGTCGAGAAGCTCACGGCGCACAACGAGGATCAGGCGCACGGCATCAAGATCCTGATGCGTGCTCTGGAGGAGCCTTTGCGTCAGATCGTCGCCAATGCGGGCGATGACGCTGCGGTGGTGTTGAACCGGGTGCGCGAGGGCAAGAGCAACTTCGGATACAACGCGGCCAACGGGGAATTTGGCGACATGATCGAGTTGGGCATTCTCGATCCGACCAAGGTGACACGATTGGCGCTGCAGAACGCGGCCTCCGTCGCGGGCTTGTTCCTTACGACCGAAGCCTCCATTGCCGAGGCTCCCAAGGAGAAGTCACGTGCCGCAGCCCACGCGCCCCCGGGTGACTTTGACATGTGATCGAAGGCGGCGGCGGGCGAGAAAGCCCGCCGCCGGGAATTGAATACAGCGGTATTCGGTCCTACGGCTGGGCCGGTTAACCGGTGGATACAACACATCGAATTGTGGAGGACAGTACGATGGACACACGCCGTTTTCGCCGCTCTTCACAGTCGGACGCTGTTGCGGCTTTCCGCTGGCTCGGCTGGGTGATGCTGATGATGTTCGTCCTGGTGGAGACTGCCCATGGCACAGCGGGAGGCGCCCGAGTCCAGGCCGATTCAGCTGGGCCGCACAAGCGCGCACCATCAGCGGCGAGCGCCCAGTTTGACCCGGGAACGCATCAAGTCACCGTGGAAGCGCCCGCACCCGCCGCCCTGTGGAATGTCACGCCCGATATCGGCGCTCATAGCTTTGTCGTCTATGAAGACAACGTTCGGCAATCGCTCGAGCACGTCAAGGTGGTCGACACGCCTCTGTCAATCGGCGTGCTGCTCGAACATGGAGGACGCTACCACGCCCTGAACGACGCCCTCGCGGACATCGGTTCACGTGCGGTTCAAGAGCTCAAGGGGGCGCTCAACCCCGATGACAAGACCATGGTGTGGACCTATGCCGACACCGTGAAGCCGCTCGAGACATCCTCTGAGACCCCAACAGGGTTGCAACTCGCAACGGTGCAGGTCCCTGTCGCGCCCTCCTCGGAGTCCAACTTCTATGACGCTGTGTTGACTGTATTGCCACGGGTGCAGCAGATGCCCGGCCGCAAAGTCCTGATCGTCCTCTCTTCCGGAACAGACTCCTTCAGTCAGGCGGACTTCAGGCAGGTTCTGGGGGCTGCCCAGGACAGTGGCGTACCCATCTGCCCTATCAACATCGGCCCGCTGCTGAAGGCAGCAGTGCTCCCCGCGGGAGAGAGCTCAAATGATGCCCCTTATGGGCATCTGGAATGGCAGCGCGCCTCGCAGCAACTGTCCCGCCTTGCACGGGTCTCCGGCTGCCGAGCCTTTACGCCCAGCTCATCTATGGACTTGCCGGCCGTGTACGACGGCCTGCTGGCCAATCTGCGGTTGAAATATGTGATCCGCTACCGCTCGACTGCGCTCAATTTACCGGGCACCCGAGAAGTGCGGGTCGAATGGACTGACGGGGCTCGTTCGCCCACACATGTGGTGCACACCAACATTCAGAGCAACAGTGCCGACAAGGTATTCGCCGATACGCGCTATGAGGTGGACTCTGGCGCGGCGTTGGCCAAGCCGACGGCAATGAGCTGGCAACTGGGCCAAGCGTGTACCGGCCCACCCTGCCTCGCGTCCATCAACTAAAGGTCTGCCCTCTGCGCCAATGTCTATTTGCGAACACTGACTGCTCACCCAACAGGAGACCAACGTCACCATATAGTCAGGAGGTACTCATCATGTCGCGCGCAGACACCCTGATACCTTTGCTCCAGGCGCCCTGGAGGGATCATGATGGCGAGCGGTTACCGGTGACGGCACTACCGCCGCTTTCCGGCGAAAGCATCCAACAGCTCAACTCACAATGGACCGGGACTCTGACCGCGGCAATGCGCAAGCTTCTGCAGCGCAGTTGTGGAGTTTCCGGAACCCCGCTCGGCTGCATCGATTTCACGGGTTACCGGTATCCGGAGGAGCCCCTGGCCATCTTCCGGCCGAGTATCACGCTCGCGATAGACGATGAGGGTCGGCGCTGGATCGCGGAAGTCGGCAGGAACCGGGGCTTGCCGGGGCCTGTATGGTGTGTCTTTCCACAACCTGAAGTGGCGATGTTTGTGGATCGAAGCCTTGCGCATTTTCTGATCAGGCTTCATAGCCGCATGACCTGCGAAGCCCCGGCCGACGTCGCGGACTGCCTTACGGGTTGGCACATGAGCACCGAGGCTGGCATCGATGCGGACGCTTGCCGGTGTTCGCATTAGTAGAGGCAGCCACGTCCGCGGCAAGCGTCCCGATGCGGGATACCCCCCTCGTGAACACCGAGCGTCGCAGCTCAGTCGATAGTGGAGGTTTCATATGATACGCAACTCAACGATACCCGGCTCCGTCATGACGGATCGTGGGCAGCACACTCACCTTCGCGCCGATTTCGACTCCAACGATGTCAATCATGATGGCCGGCTCACGCTCAACGAATTCATCCGCTTTGTGGAGAACAGCAATGAAGAGATGACGACCGAGGAATGTCAAACCGCATTCGATGAGATCGATACCGACGGCGACGGTTTGATCGACTTCGCTCACCTGCTCGCCTGGTGGAACGACCGAGCCTGAATTCAGGAAGGCGTCCTGACGGTGACGCTGCCGAAATCGGAGCAAGCCGCTGAGCGAGTCAAGCGAAGCCGATCAGCGGGAAATAACACGGCGTGAGCCGTCCGCGGCGGAAGCGCCTCCGCCCGTGCCGTATCAGCGCGGGCGCTTCCGCCGCACTCTTTTGGCTCGCTTTTCGATCTACCGTGCCCCAGCCCTGTTCGCCTTCGCTAACGGTGGGGGTCGACCTGGCGCCATCATCACAAGTGATGATTCTCCCCGCCCGCATTGAACCCCCAACTCCCCTTGAGCAAGACTTGGCTTGCAGCCGCCACCCTCCACACGTGGGCCCTGCGCACGAGCAGGCAGCGCTCGAGCGTTGATTCCACATCCAAATAACCGTTGAGCCGGCCACGGCGGCTGCACTACCATGATGTAGCGACAATTATGAGACCTGGGGTCTGCGCGCGGGGAGTTATGTACCTCACCAGCCATGAAATGCACTCCGTATTGCAGATCGTGCAGTCCTTGAACGGCGAAGAGGAGCTGAATGTCCGTCGGGTGAAGGCGGCCCGCGGGCTGCTGCAGCTGTTCCGCGCGGACTACTTCGCCGCCTATCACTGGAGCGAGGAGCGGAAGCGCTTCGAGGATCGGATCATCCTCAACATGTCAGAAGCCAATCTGGAGCGCTACGAACAGTATTACCAGTTTCACGATCCGATCACGCGCCCGATGCAAAGGATGCGGCGTGCGGTGAGCGTGAACCAGATCATCGAGCAGCGGGACTTCGAACGCACCGAGTTCTACAACGACTTCCTGCGGTGCGACGGCCTGTATTTCGGAGTAAATCTCCACGTCTACGACGGCGGCTGCCCGATTGCGGACTGGCGTATCTGGCGCAGCCGGCGGCGCGAGAATTTCGAGCGTCGCAGCCTCGATATTCTGAACATGCTCGCGCCCCATCTGCGCAACGCCACACTGATGGCTCAGCTGCTGAGTCTGCGGAAATCAGGCCTGACGGCAGGCCTCTCGATTCCAGGGATCCGGGATTCAACGGGGTTGTCGGAGCGCGAGGCGCAGATCGCCTACCACGCAGTGCTCGGAAAGGCTGACCGCGACATCGCCACCTCGCTGTTGCTGTCCTTGGCGACCGTCCGTACTCACATGCGTCATATCTATCGCAAACTCGGAGTCAGCAACCGCTCCTCACTGTGCCGACGCCTGGCACAGCCGGCCACGCCGGGATCTTCTTAGGCACGGACGGATTGCCCGCAAGACGGCCGCCGCTTTGGCACGGGTGCAACCATCGAGGTTCGCCACGTGTCCCGCTGGTCTCTTGCCTTACGGGTGCAAATGCCAGGCGACCGTCACACCGTAAGTGCGAGGCGCGCCATATGCACCGAAAACCTCGTTGGCGATTGTGTAGACATGATTGATCCAGGCCTTGTTGGCCAGGTTCCGGCCCCAGAGCGACACTTCGAACTCGTCGGTGGTGCTGAGCCAACCCAGACGGGCACCGATGAGGCCGAAGGCCGGCTGGATCGCGTATGGCTCGAGCTCGCCGCGCTGATCGCCGGTATATGTGTAGTTGGCACTCGCCTCCAGGCGACCGCGGGAGCTGAGTGAGAACGCATACCTGGCCTCGATGCTGCCCTTGTGGCGAGGAGCGCGGAGCATGTCCTGGCCGCTCTGGCTACGCAGGTCGTAATGGGTACCGTCCAAAGCGGCGTATACGGAGGCATTCGGCAAGAACACACTCGTGAATTTTGCATCCAGGAAGCCATAGCTGGCGATCAGCGTCAGATCATCGATCGGCAACCAGGTGATCTCCAGCTCCGCGCCCTTGGCCCGCGCGCCGCCGGCATTGAAGGTCTCGAAGACACCGAAGCACGGCGGCGCACAACCGGGCGGGGGGCCAAAGGCCTGGATCTGCAGATCCTTATAGTGAGTGTCGAATATGGCTAGGTTCGCGCGCACGCGCCGCGCGATCTCCAACTTCCCGCCAACTTCGATACTTTCGGCCACCTCCGGCCGCAGCGGGGCCGTCTCGGCTACGCTCGTCGGGGACGCCGCGAAACCTCCACTCTTGAACCCCTCCGCGGCTGTTACATATGAGTTCAGCGCCTCGGACGGCTGATAGCTC
>Ga0207703_10001911_pt1 | contig 18463 bp, 11 predicted proteins | sample KBSSwiS12_FD_184304 | JGI IMG/M metagenome (GOLD analysis project Ga0207703, IMG submission 184304) | Switchgrass rhizosphere microbial communities from Kellogg Biological Station, Michigan, USA - KBS Switchgrass S1-2 (SPAdes) (version 2) | ecosystem: Host-associated > Plants > Roots >...
GCAGATCCGCCAGTTCTTTCGCTCGCCGGTAGACTCGTTCGAGCCCGGCCGACGCCCATCCTTCGGATGCGATCAACGCCGGGATGAGAGCAATCAGGAACTCCAGTTCCTGTTGGTGCCGGTCGGCCACGGGCAGCTCACCCACCAGCCCCAGTCCGCGGTTCAGGTGGGTGATCGCTTCCTGGTTCGCCCCGCGACCTGCTGCGAGTTGACCGCCGAGCAGCCAGAACTTCACCGCCTGCTCGGCTCGTCCCGCCACGCTGAAATGCTCCGCGACCAGTTCGGGGTGCTGTTTGGCGGTCTCAGGAAACCGGCTCACGAGAGCCTCGGCGATCTGCTGGTGCAGCGCGCGCCGCGCCTTCTTGAGCAGCGACTGATACGCGGCGTCCCTGACGAGCGCGTGCTTGAAGAGATATGTCTCCTCCGGCGAATCCGCGCGCCGGTAGACCAGCTCCGCGCCGATCAGCCGATCGAGGTCCCCTCTCAGTTCGTTTTCGGTGTGGCCGGCCACCACGGTCAGTAGTTCATAGCTGAACTCGCGCCCTATCGTCGCGGCGAGTTGCGCCGTTGCCTTCGCCGGACCCAACCGATCGAGGCGGGCGTTCAGCGAACCCTGCACGGTCGATGGAATGAGATCGGGCGGTAACGGCCCGGAGAGCTCGAAGCGATCTTCGCGCTCGACCAGCACGCCGAGCTCGAGTACGGCCTTGGTAACTTCCTCGACGAACAGTGGCACGCCCTCGGCGCGCGCTACGATCTGTCTCAGCACCTCGGCCGGAATCGCCTTGCCGTGCGCGACTCCGGCGGCCATCGAACCCGTCTCACCGGGTGTGAGACGGGTGAGCATCATCGACGACACGCGGCCGTTCGCGTGCCAGGGCGCCGCGAAGTCCGGCCTGAACGTCAGGAGGACCAGCAGCGGCTCCGCAGACAACGATCCGAGCACGGAACTGACGAACTCGAGCGTCGTCGGATCCGCCCAGTGCAGATCCTCCACGATCCAGAGCGCCGGTCCGTCGTGCGCCACCGTCAACAGCAACGCCAGCAACGTCTCCAGCGTCCGTTCGCGCCGCTTCTGTGGCGAATAGTTCACGAGTGGGTCCGTGTCTGCCGCCGGAATCGTCAGCAGTTCCGCCATGAGGGCGGACGTCTCATCGGTGAGCATGCCCCGGCGGGCCAGGCGTCGCTCCAGCGCGACGCGCTTGTCGGCGTCGCTTGTGTCACGAGTGAACCCGAGGGTGCGTTCCACCAGCCCCACCAGCGGGAACAGCGGCGTGCTCTGCGCGTATGGCGTGCAGAAGCATTCGAGCACCGTCGCCGATTGGCGCTCGACTTGTGCCCGGAGCGAGTCCACAATGCGGGACTTCCCGATCCCGGCCTCGCCTTGCACCAGCACCGTGTGCCCGCCAGACCTCGACACGCTGCTCCACCGTTGTTCGAGGAGCGTGCGTTCCTCATCACGGCCGGTAAGCGGGGTCAGGCCCGCACGACGCGCGACTTCAAGACGGTTGTCCGCACCGCTCTCTCCGACGACGAGATACAACGTGACGACCTCCGAGAGCCCCCTGATCTCGTGCGCACCGAGCGGACTGAAGTCGAAAAACCCGCGGACAATCCGGTAGGTGTCGTCGCTGACCACGACGGTGCCCGGTGTCGCGACGTTCTGAATCCGCGCTGCCAGATTCGGAGTCTTGCCAACCGCCAACTGCTCGCGCCGCTCGCCGTCTCCGACGTCGCCTACGACAACAAGGCCGGTGTGAATTCCGAGGCGCGCGTTCAGGGCGATTCCACGTTCGTTCTGGACCCGCCCGGCGAGTGCCGCGAGATCGCGGAGGATCTCCAGCGCGGCGCGCACCGCGCGGCGCGCGTCGTCTTCATGCGCGACGGGGTAGCCGAAGTACACGAGCACGCCATCGCCCAGGTACTGCGCGATGTATCCGTCATGCCGGCGGATTGCTGCGGCGCACACGGTCTGGTAGGTGCTGGTGATCTCACGGAGGTCTTCGGGATCGAGAGACGATGCCAGCGACGTCGATCCCACCAGGTCGCAGAAGAGCACCGTCAACTGCCGCAGTTCTGCCGTCCCCTCGAGAGGGCCGGTGGGCAGCGGTGCCCCGCAATGCCCACAGAAATGCGTGCTTCCGGGATTCTCTTTCCGGCAGTTTGCACACTGCACGTCAACGCCCCTCAGCGGACGTGCGCAACCGCACGCGGCCAACCACCGGCCGTGACGGGAGCGGGCGCATCACCTGTTTCCATTCCAGAAGGTCTGCGAACGCGCTCAATCGTTGACGCCGCGAGGGTAGCTGAGCCTGACCGGCAGTCCGGTCACCGCGAACGCGCCCCACGGCGCGCCGGCCCCGATTGCGTCGATGTCGGAAACAAAGCCGCGCAGCCCGGGGAGGAAGGCGTCACTCGATTCCAATCGCACCGACACTGGCGTCATTCTCACCGCATCATCCTCGAAGGAGCGATCCAGGAACGACACCATGAGTCGGCTCGAGGGTAGCACGCCAAGCAGAGGATGCGACAGCGACGCGAGGACGTGAGCCGCGGCGGAGCGCGCGACCGCCGGCGGCACCGGTAATGACGCGTGACGGCTCACGACTCTGAACGGCGCGCCGGTTCCGATGCTCACTCCCAAAGCCCCGTCTGCCGCGCGTGAGCCGAACGTCTGCGATTTTCGATAGCCCCAGCCGACGAGCTGTTCTCCGAGCATCGAAGCGGCACTGTCAGTGTACGTGCCCAGCACGAACGCGAAATCGCCGGCGACGCCTCCACGCCGTGCGCGATGGCACTGAACTGTCACGATGATCTCATTGTAGGTGCCGATCACTCGCGAGTTGGTCTCGCTTGTCCTGCGGCCCGCGCCGGCCGCCCATCGTGCGCATCGCATCGCACCGGTCGTGCCCATTTTGGTCGCACCTGCCGCTGCGCCGGCGGCCGCTCCCATGGCGAGGCCCCACCACCATCCCAACGGGCCGAGCCGCATCCCCACCGCTCCGCCGTTCATCGCCCCCGCTGCGCCGCCAATCCCGCCGCCCAGCGCAGCGCCGACACTCCCGCCGAATCCGAGGCCAGTCAGGCCGCCCGCCAACTCCCAGAGCCTGTGCGCGGTGAGTCCGCCCACCTCAATCAAACCGTCGTGCACGCGCCAGATCTCGACGACGATGGGATGCCGCCCCTCCGGAACGTGGGGAAGGCGCGGCAACGACAGGCGCGCATGCGCCGGCAGACACGACTGTAGCTCCCGGGCCTCGACCAGCACGGGACAGACCAGCGAATCGAGCCGGGCAGTGCTGTAAGTCGGCGGCCGAGGCTCCATGCCTGGCTTCACGACAGCTCCGCAGCCAGCACGACCGCCGAATCCAGTTCACCCGTCATCACAAATCCACCCGCGAGACCTCGTCGAACGACAGCACGAAGTCTGGTCCGTACACTCTAGAGGGCGTCTGAAAGCCTGGCTTCCAGTCACCCGCGAGAGTGTGTTCCACCACACCGACGGCACTCAGCGCCGTAAACCCGTACACGTCTCCGGTGTGCAGTCGCGAACGTGCGCGCCGGCCACTCACGCCTTCCGCGACGGCGACGAGCGTGGCCCAGCCGGCACTTCGTTCCTGCGATGAAGGGCCGGGCGGAAGACAGTCAATCTGGGCCTTCAAAATCGCCTGCCAGAGCGGTGTGGACAGCCACCAGCCCCAATACTGAGCGGTAGTAACGGCACCCCATACAGGGAGCGTTGCGCGCATGTAGGTCTCTATGTTTGGAATGCCGGTACTGAAGAAGGCCGACGAAACGTCCGCGAGACTCACCGCAACACTGATCTGCGGGCCGTACCCGTAATCGAAATTGTATGCGAGGGATCCCGCAGCCACCGAAACGAGCCTGCCCTCGTGCCGCACCAGGACACCCTGAGCAAGCAGGTCGAGGCTGGTCCTCAGGGAGCCGCGTGAAGTCGTCTGCGACTTGTCCCATCCAAGCTTCAACGCCCGAGCACCTGGCAGCCGTCGTGCCACATGGGCGGCGAGGCAATCGGACGCCACGACCTCAAACCCGACCGCGGGCATGAGCATCACGCTGCGACGCACGGCCGCGTCGTGCCATCTCACAGTTGCCTCGACGATGCCCGCTTCACCCGTGACGTCCAGATAGTGAGTTCCCGTCGCGACGCAGGCATCAATCAACGGAGCGGATGTTGTGGCGAACGGTCCCGCGGCATTCAGGAGGACTGCGGCGGAAGCCGTCATCGAGCGCAGAAGTACCGGATCATCCACCGAGGCGGCCTGCCACTCGAGATCGTACGCATCGCCCATGGCGCGGAGCGCCTGCTCATCGCGACCCGCGATGACCGGTGTCAGCCCACGGGTCAGCGCCTGCTGGACAATCAGCCGGCCTGTGTATCCCGTGGCGCCGTAGATCAGGAGCGTTGACGCGGCCGCCACGATGTTTGCAAGGACACTCTGGTTGTCTGATAAGAGCTGGCCGCTACACGATACGTGTGGGTTGCGAAAACCCGATCACCCAGGCGCGCAACCACATCGAAGCGCATGCGTTTCAGCCGCCTCCAGGTTTCGCAGCGCCGTCGTCGGCATCCTCCTTCGAGGTCGGGCCGAAGTACCACTCCTCATCCCAGGACTGCGACAACGGAAGAAGGCGGTCGCGCTCGCGGCCAAGAGCATCGCGCCTGATGCAAAAATCAGGCTTTTGATACCCCCTGGAGAGTTTATTGAGCAAGGCAGCTTGCTGCACATTGCAGTACTGCGTCGCGAGGTATACAGCTTCGCGGAGCAGGCCGGTCAACTGCTGCAGTTCGTCCAAAACCTGCTCCTCGAAACGCTTCTCAATGAGGTTCAGGTCCCTCAGGCCTTTCGCCATCGACGTTTGGAAAGAGTTCCATGAGGACCATTCGGCCGAGTTGGTCAACCCAACGTCGAAGAACGTCTCCTTGCGAACAAATGTTTTTCCGCACGCCTTGAAGGCCAGCAGGAGCGCCTGCACGATCTCATCGAGTCGACCTTTCCCGGCAGGCACTCGAGGGTCCAACTGTTCGCTCACGGGCTCGCCGATCACGGGGGTTCTATTAATCAGCTCCAGATCTCTGACGAGTTCTGCTGTCGCATAGCCAATGTCGATGGAGTCATAGGCTGGGGGACGCCCCGCGGCCTCCAAAATGCTGGATGCCGCCAGAATATTGAACTCGCATTCGATTTCGAGCCGGCCCATCGTGAAAATCCTCATCTGGTCGATCATCTGTCTAACTTCGGGGCGCTCCAGAGGTGGCCGACCCGGGCGATTGACCTTGTCCTTCGAGACACTTTCATACAAGGCCTTCTCGATTTCGACGAAATTCAGACGCCCTCGCCTGAGCGCATCTTTAAGCTCCGGTTTGTTCAATCCCGTCGGCGGCACAGTGAACTGAATCGATCCTCCGGCGAGCATCGTCTCGCGGATCCTCAGAAGATCCTGCCGGCCCCGGCGCCACCGCGCATTTTCGTCGACGCTGCCCCACTCACGCGAGAGGATCGATTCAATCACCGTCTGCGGATCGACCCTCGCGAGGCTTGTCGTGGCTTCCGGTTTCGTTATCCTGCTTTGCAGCTCCAGCTCTTCCTCCCGAGCGGCGAGCCTGTTCTCCTGATCCTTCAGCTCTTTCGTCGGCTGACGGGCTCGTTTTGCGGCCACGTCCTTTCGTTCCTTGATCAACTTCAGTTTGTCTCGCGCGACCTCTTCGTCGCTCCGCCGCCGCTCGGCTGAGCGACGAGTGACCGAATTCATGAGGCTCGGGTTCCCCTGGTCCTGCATGTGCGCAGCCATTCTATCCACCGTGATCATCGGCCCGTCATCGCTCAGCAGGGATCGGAAGGCGTTGCGGCCCAGCTTCCATGCTCGAGTCCCCGAGCGTGAGAGCAAGCGCTCGCCACCTTCGTGGAGCGTTGCCCGGATGTAGAAGGGGCGAACCGCCTGAGTCGCGTAGATGATGCCGCTGCCCTCTTCGCGCAGACGCTTGGCAACGATCCCGAGCGACTCGACCGGATTGAACGTGGGAAAGTCGTGAATGCGGACGCGAAGCGTCTCTTCAATCTCGCGGAGATCGACGATCTCCTCGAGCATCCGCGACACCCGCACCAGCGACTGATAGCACGCCCGGCTTGGATCCACGACGTCGCGAACCTGCTTCAATGCGAAGAGCGAGACCGGTATCTTGTTGCCGAGCAGCTCGAGTGCGAGCGCGCGTGCCGTCTTGCACTCCTTCTTGGAAACCCTCCTGATCGCCTTCTTCGCCTCGAGCTCAGACCGCAAGATCTCGGCCCATTCGAGCGGAGTCGCCCGGGAGGCGGGGTCGCCGATGCCGGCGTCATTATCGCGTGCGATGATCTCGACGACCGGATGCATCGCGGCCTGCTGTCCCACACCGATGGCAGGGAATACCTCGATGTCCATGCGCACCAGCGTCTGCTTGACGCCAAGGTCCGTATCCGCCTCCTTCAGCCAGACGTTCTCTGGGCTCACGAACGCAGCGCGGTTCGTGGGAATGCCCAGCACTTCTGACCGCGAAACCGCCGCGGGGGCGTTATCGACGAAACTGAAGGCGGGAAAGAGGCCGACCCCTTTTACCGTCCATCTGCCGTCCTCGTGCTCCTTTTCCCACTTCACCGGAATGAGAAAGGACAGTTCATACTTTGCCCAGTCGCCGACGTTGTTGGTCCCTGAGGTGACGTCGCCAAGGCTTGTGGCGGTCAAGTAGATGTAGGCGTACGGACTCTCGTCTGATTTGACCTCAGTGGCCTGCGGGTCTTGCGTGTCGACCGATGGCGGCGGCGCAGGGCGGGCCCACAATGCCAGCCGGGCACCCGGCTGCCGCCGTCGGTTTCCGGGATCGGCGGAATCGTCGAGCGCATCGTTGATCCTGGTCTTCAGGAACTCCTCCAAGTTCTTGCGACACGCAAGCAGAGGAAGCACTCTGACCGTGGTGCCGGCGAAGTGGAACGGACCTGTGATGTTGTCGAGACTGGACCCTGTCGTTGTGTTGAACCGCGGAGCGTCGGCCGGTTTGTCCGGCGGATATGGCGGATCCAGGGGGGCTCCGTTCGCGCCGCGCCAGATTCCGCTGCGTGTCCGCCAGGCGAGGTTGACGCCCTGTTCATACTTCACGTTCACGTTGACCCAGAAGGGCATCACGGGCTTCAGTGAGGCCACGTCCACGCCGTCCCCCCGCCACTCCCGCTCAACCTCCAAGCCCAGAGTCCGCGCGATCGGAAGAGATGAGTACTTGTGCAGCGCGATGGTGTAACCGCCGCTCAGATCTCCGAGGAACGTGCGCTCCTCGCCGAGCAGGCCACCGCCATTCACAGCGGTCGCGTGCATGGGACCGTTCGTCAGTGCCTGGTAGCAAATCAACTTGGGGTTGTCCGAGCGTGGAGACTGCTTGAGGTTCACGGAATTGAGGATGAAGCCTGTGCCGCCGGGCGCAAAGGCTGGCGCCAACCGCTCGAGCATCGCGCTGACCAGACCAGGGTCGCCTCCCGGGTGCACGGGAAATATCCTCATCGACTGCGCGAGCCGCATCGCGTCCCGCCCAAGCCCTGCGAAGGCCTGCGCCAGATTCGAGGCCACGGCCCACGGCGCCATGGGGCCTTGCGGATCGGCGGGCAGGCGGACGTTCGACGCCGGCGCGTCGCGCGCCACCTCCAGGAAGACGCGAGACTCCATTCGCTTGCCTTCGTACAACTCGGGGAACACGGCGGTCTCGACGCGCGCCACGGAGACCGGCGAAGCGGGATCGTTCAGCCACTGTCTGGCCGGTGGCGTCATGCGCGCCAGCGTTTTGGGAAATCCTTACACCGTGCGTCCCAGCGGAACCGAAAAGTCGTCGTCCACGAAGATGTAAGGCGTGAGAACCGCCCAGTCGTGGAACACCCACTTCCCCCGGGCCACTTTGTACCACTCGACCGGAACGCCGAAGTACACCTCCACCTGCGCGAACCACCCGCTCGGTGTGACCAGTTCGGAGATCTGGCTGTAGTCGAGAATGGCCAGGTACGCGTATGGCACCACAGCGCGGAACCGGCCAACCTCAGGCGGCACGATGTTGACGTAGCTATTGCACAACTGCTGCAGGGCATCGAGGCTCGCCCGGAGCGGGAAGAATCTCGCAGACAAGCCGTTGAACTCGAACGGCGGCTTGATGGTAAATGCCTTGTCAGGATCGCCGGTGACCAGTGGCAATCTGTTCGTGAATTCTTCGGGTGTCATCGTGGCTCCGTCGTCTAGTTCCGCTCGATGACCCACTCGGGCAGTGCTTCAATGAAGCGTTTGTCCCGCGAGTCTGGCAGGTGCCCGTATAGATTGGTGAACTCGTGCCGTGCCGCGCCGGCGAGCCCGTGTGCGACTTGACGGGCATAGTCAATGCATCGGTAAGCATCCATTCGCTCGCGCACCCACACGAAGTCGTCTTCCGAACAGTCCCGCGGCCGGTCCAGGATGTGCCGAAGACGTTCGCGCTCTGGACCGGTAGCGCTTGCACGAAGATGGATGAGCATGAGGGTGCGCTTACCCTCCCGAATATCGCCGCCAAGCTCCTTCCCGTACGCGGTGGCGTCCCCGACGAGATTGAGCAGATCATCCTGAATCTGAAACGCCGCGCCGAGAAAGAACCCGAAGCGTATGCAGCGGTCAAGGTCGAATACGCCACCCGTCCCGATAAGCGAGCCGATCCGGCTCGGGTGGATCGTTGCCAACCAACAGGTCTTCTTGAGGACCATGAGGAGATAGTCGGCTTCCGCCACGTCGGTCACATTGTCGCGCCGCCAGCCGAGCTCGAGTGCCTGACCCTCAGCCGACTCACATGCCATGCGTTCCGTTTCTTCGAGTATCCGGAGCGACAGATCGGGACCCAGCGTGTGGCGGTTCTCCAGCAACGGACGCATCGACAGCAGCGCCAGCATGTCCCCGGCGTTGATGGCCAGCGCGTCGCCGTTGGTCATATGCAGGGTGGGCTTTCCACGGCGCTGCTCACTCTCATCCTCGACGTCATCGTGGATGAGCATGGCGTTGTGCATCAGTTCGATCGAGATCGCCGTCTGCAGCGCGAGTTCGATCGGGGCTCCGAACGCACGGGCCGTGGCGATGCAGAGGCTTGGCCTGAAGGCACGTCCCCCCCGACGGGGGTAATCCGCAACCAGGTCGTACAGGTAGCGGCGCGGCTCCGCGATGGGCAGGTAGTCGAACAACGCCGCGCGCGTCGCGTCGCCATACTCTCGCAGTACCGACGAGACGAGATCCCCCCCGGTCCTTGCCATGACAACCGCCGCGGCCTACCCGACCGTTGTGGTCTCCAACTTACCTCCTGGACTTTCGCGGCGCTCTCGACGATACCGTTCGTGCCTGCGGATTCCAAATCTCCAACGTCAGCTCGCCGCGCTTGCATCCGGCCGCGTCTCTGATCGCCCCGCCGTATCGCCCGGCCGGTTGATCGGTGGGAACGGTGATGTGCACGTGAACATGTCCACGTTCGCACTTGATGGCGACACCTCTCAACGGAGGATGATGCTCGTCGTCGCTGGTCTTGAGGGGGTCCGCCGTCAGGGGCATGGCGTCCGCTCCCGAGTCGATGCTTGCCTGGACCTCGGTCAGATATTGGGAGTTGACTCTCACTGACACCTTGGGCCCGGTCGCGGCGGGCTGGGCACAGCACGCGCTATCGCGCGTTGAGTAAGGGTTCCACGGTTGCGGTGGGGCTGCTCCTGGAACGAAGGCGCCCATGGCGCACGTCCAGGCCTGAATCATTTGCACCCACGGCGCGACAAGCGGCCACATCGGACCGCATGCCATATTCGGACTGCAGTAGTTGTACCGGTTGCTGTCCATGTCACCTCTCCAATCGGGGTTGACCCGGGCTGCCGCTTCTCGACCACGCCGCATGTACTCGTCGATCACCGTGTAAGCCGTCTTGACACCGTGTTCGACCGCTTCCTGCATCACCGCTTTGGACGTTGCCGTCAAACGTTCGGTATCTGATAGCTCACGGTCATGGGTTACCCCGAGATCGGAAGCGGCTGCCGGCACGAGCGGACTGCGATCCGGCCCGCTCCGATCGGGAGGCTCGCGCTTTTGGCGAGAACGAGGATGGCTCATAGATTACCCGGAAGACCATACGCCAGCGAGCCGTCTGCACTATGGATGGTCGTATCCAACGATATCCTCGAGAGCTGGCTGCCGTGAAATCGCGTGTGCCGCCAGAAGTCCCGACATCACCGCGGATTCGATGCAGCCGGTGTCGAGGCCCGTGGCCGTCCAATCACCCGCAATCGTCAGGTTGTCGAATGTCATGTCCAGAGGGGACAAACGATACCCTATGCTGCCGGGCAGGGACAGCACGTAACGGTCCGTGGGATTCACGTTCGCCGTCCAGTACTGGGTGTCGAACCGGCGCTCGCCGGCGCGACGCTCTTTTGGCCGCTGACCTCGTTTCTCCGCGGCGAGCAGGTCCCAGCGAAAACCACCGTCCCCCCTGGTGGCACCGGGCCACAGCGCGCCGACGTCGCGGTCGAGGAAACGAATCGCGTCGGAACGCACCTGGTCACGTTGTTCCGCGTGGAATCGCTCCGTGACGACGCCTTCGGGGGCGGCGTCAGGGAGGACACTGCAGAAATACGCGATCGCCTTGACGGGGTCGCTCCAGTTCTCCTCGGGAATGAGATGGCTCATGTCCGCCCATGTGTCGAACGGTTCCACGAAACCAGAGAGGTGCGTGGGTGGATGCGGCCAACCGAGCCCATGCACGTCCTTCCGCATCCAGACCTGAAACGCTTGCGTCGGCACCGTCTTCACGTAGCGCACCATATCCCGCCAGCGCGGTTCGCGGTCGATCAACTCGCGCGCCACGTGTGGAAGGGCACCGACGCTCACGCCAAGCACCACAAAGTCGAAGTCGTCCATCACACGAAGGGTCTTGCGACCGGCGCAACGCTCCTCCCAGATCGCCTCGAATGCTCGAGCCTCACGCGCTAGCGTGCGGCCGTTCACGAGCTGCCGGTAGTCGGGTCGCGAGGGCCAACTTGGAACGCCATGCACGTCGACGAGCGGCTGATATTCACCTCCGCCCCTGACGCGCGCCTGCACGTCGAATTCCAGTGCGCTCACGTAGGGGGATTCGTCCATCTTGTGTGGCGCGAGCCTTACATTGCTTAAACGATGGAAGAACTCGAAGCGCACACCGCGCTGCTTCAGCACCTGGTACAGGGGCGCAAAGACGATGTCACCCATGCCGGCGCTCATGCGCCAGAAGAGCGCGCCCCGGTACGTGAAGAACATGCGCATGGCACCGCGCAATGCTACCCCGGCCGCCAGACGCGGGCGCTTCGCGTCACCATCTTCGAACGCGAAGGCGAGGTCGTAGATGGCCCGCATGAACCCCGAGTCGAGTGATTGCTCAGACGCACCGTTCATGCGGAGCCAGTCGCGCCAGTCGTAGTCGTTGATCGCATCGAACCCGCGAGGATCGAGCGCCAGGCCGGTCATCGTCGCGCCGCGAAGGGTCGCGAGGATGAGTTCGATCACCTGCCAGACCCGCCGCAACTCACCGTCGCCCGCCACTTGTTGCTCGAGCTGCCTTCGCGCGGCTGCGGCCAGGCTCTCGATCAACCGTATGGGCACGGCGGCGCCGTCGCGAAACATCTGTGGGAAAAATGCGTCAATCGCCTGCCGCAGGATATCGCTGGCCTCGAAGATCGCTGCGGTTGTCGCGAGCTGCCCATAGCGAAGCAGGGTGTCCGCCGCGGCGGCGAGGGTCTCCGCCTCTGGAGTAGCTGCACGACTCTGCGGCGCCGTTTGCGCGCGGTGCGCCCCACTCCGTGAGGATTCCATCAGGCTTGCGGAACGCAGCAATTCGCCGATAAGCATCACCGACTGCCGGAGGTAGGCGAGTACAGTGAAAGGGCTCCCACTGGAGAGCGGATCCCCGGGCTGACCTTGTCCGGGTTGGAAATGCGCGAGCCAGAATTCCCATCCCGATCCTGAGCGGTCTGCTACGCCGACATCGGGCGCCGGTTTGAATGCATCGCGCCAATCCGCGAACCGACACTGCGGACATACTGCCTGCCTTTCGGCATAACACTCCCGCATCAGCCGAAACGCATTCTCGTAGAAACCCATCCACAGGTGGAGCCCATGCTCCTCGATCCGGTCGGCGATGCCACGCCCCGACGCGCCTTTCCCGCCGAGCCGCCATCCCATCTGATAGATCGTGACCTCATACAAAGCCTTGTGCTCCGGCCTGGTCAGCTCGAAGGCCGTCGTAAGCGCCGCACAGCCTCCGCCGATTATCGCGACGCGCACAGGCTTTCTTGATTCCATCATCGGAGTGAGAACCGAGCAACCACAAGGGTTTACCGGATTTCAAGCCAGGGCGTGCAGAGTATACCAATCACGCATCGAGCCAGCCTCGAGCAGGTACCTACGGTCGAAAGACGGCACCTAATCACGTCAACTCGAAGATGGCTCGGTCACATCGATGGCGCGGGGACGCGAAGGTCGATCGTGGCGGTTGTTGTTCATTTCCTCCGTTCACTGCTCTGCTCTGCCAATAGCAGAGCGGAGACCGGTCTCTGCCGCTCCTATTACGGAAGAGGCCGAAACAGGCGAGAGAAATGCAAGACACGATGGTTGGAGGAGGTAACAATGTCAAGACGAGCTGCCTGTCTTTCGACCATCGTTGCGGCCGGGCTGATGACCGCGATGACCGCGGCGCCGCTCGGCGCTGAAACCGTCGATAAGATGACCTATCTGACCTTCAGCGGGCGCGTGCAAGTCCCCGGCGCCAGGCTTGATGCCGGCACGTACCGGTTCAGGCTGGCGAACGACACCACGTCGCGAAATGTCATCCAGGTCCTCAGCTACGACGGGTCGTCCGTGTACGCGATGTTCCACACGATTCCAGACAGTCGGATGAACGTCACCAGTGAGGCGACGGTCACGTTCCGCGAGACACCGGCAGGCGTTCCACCGCCGGTGAAGTCGCTGTTCTATGGCGGCGAGCGCCGCGGATACGAGTTCGTGTACCCGAAGGGAGGACCTGTCCTGACCGCTGAAATCTCGCCGCAGCCGGAGATCACCTATGCCCCAGCGGCAGGCTTCTCAGTGACGGAGTCGTCGACCACGGCCGCGCCTGCGACGGAAGCTGCAGCGGAGCGGGAATCAGTAAGGGAACCAGTGCCCGAACCAGTACCGGAGCCAGCCGAAAGCGTGGCGGCGGCCACGCCGGCGGCCGAACCATCGGCGCCGGCACCGGAACTTCCACGTACCGCGAGCCCGGTGCCGCTGGTCGCCCTTGGCGGCTTCGCCTCGTTGTTTGTCGGTCTTGGCGCCGGACTGATTCGCAGGTTCATCGGCTAGCAATTCACACGCGCGTAGCGTCCGCCTTTTGAGCGTGTGAAGGATCGGCTTCGGACTCCAGGCCACGGGCTTCGGGAAGAGCTCTTCGAGACATTTTCCCGAGCCTGAAGCCTGGAGCCTGTAGCCGCAGCACAGTTGAAGTCCGACGACCGTTTCCGGACCGTGCGGTCGGTTCGACATTCGATCGTCATCAGCTCATCGCGCGAATACGGGGAGGTGGCCATGCGGGGCACGCGGTACGGCGGGTCTAATAGCCGCGGCACTCGCCTGCTGAGATATGTCGAACGTGTGTTCCTGATGGGTGGCGTCGCGGCGCTGGCCTGGTGCGCGTACATCGTGACGGATGCATACATCCTCCAACGGCTCGCGCGTGAAAGGCTCGAGTCGACGTCTCGTGAGACGAGGTTTGCATCAACGTCGTCGGGTGCGCCGTCAACGAAGGCGGCGAGCGCGCGGTCAAGGCCGACCACAGGTACGCCACTCGCCGAGCTGTCCATCCCCCGCATCGGTCTGTCGGCGGTCGTGTTGCACGGTACCGATGCCCACACGCTCCGGCTGGGCCTCGGGCATATCGACAACACGCCTTTGCCGGGCGAGGCCGGGAATGTCGCTATCGCCGGACATCGGGACTCGTTCTTCCGGCCGTTGCGAAATGTTCAAGTCGGCGACGACATCCTGCTCGAAACACCGGAAGAGCGCGTGCATTACCGCGTGTCGGCGTTCCGCGTGGTGAATTCTCATGACGTCGCCGTCGTCGGTCCCACCAGGGAAGATGCGTTGACGCTGGTGACCTGCTATCCGTTCTGGTTCATCGGCGAGGCGCCGGATCGATTCGTCGTCCGCGCGACACGCATCGGGGTCTTCGACACCACACCGCCTGGGATCCGCGATGCTGCCGACAACGGAGCGACTCAGTCACACAAGGCCCGCGAGGGCAATCTGGCTGCGTCCAGGCGTGTGAGCCGCTCCATTCAATCGACGTCGGTTGCGCTCTCCGCTCGAGGCGCCAACGATGACGATGCGCTTGTGCGGAAGGCTGTCGACCGCTTCCGCCTGGCGTACAACGCGCCTCTGGCCCGGCATCGCGAGGCTGTTCCTGACAGGCTGATGACGTTTCGGTTCTGTGAAATCGCCATTGCTGGCTCGACAGCGACAGCAACCTGCAACGGAGCCCCCGCTTCGCCTCAGAGTGACTCATCTCCCATCTGGACCGTCGGGCTTCGCAGAATCAACGACGAGTGGACGATCACCTCAGTCGCCATGAATTGAGGATGATCGTAGGCTGAAGTGTCCCCTTCCGGTCACATCCAGGCGCCGACCCTCAGTTCTCTTAGGAAACATCTCATCCAGCGGCGGAACGAACCTTGCCTCTGGGTTGGGCTTGGAGGAACGGATCATGGTTCCCAGACCTTTGCGTGCGATTCTCATGAGCCTGGCCGTGGTCGGGTTGGCGTATCCAGCCGCCGCCGATCCGCCAGATCGCGTCGCGCGCATCAGCTACATCAGCGGCTCGGTGTCGTTCCGGACCGCGTCGACGGACGAATGGACGGCCGCGACACGGAACTACCCGCTGACCGTCGGCGATCATCTGTGGACCGATCGCGGCGGGCGCGCCGAGCTCGAGTTGGGCGCCACCTTCGTCCGCCTCGCGACATCCACGGAATTCAGCGTATTGGACCTCGACGATCAGATCGCGCAGTTGCGAATCACACAAGGCACGGCGACGCTGCGCGTCCGGGAACTGTCAAACGAAGGCATAGAAATCGACACGCCTAATGGTGCGGTCACGATTGACCAGCCGGGGTTCTATCGCATTGACGTGGACGACTCGGGCGGCCGGACGATCGTCACCGCACGCAGCGGCCGTGCCGAGGTGACCGCGGGCGACGCGTCGTACGTGGTGGAGGCGCGGCAGTCGGTCGTGCTTGGAGACGGCCCCTCACCATACACGCTGCAGGCCGTTCGGGATGCTGACGACTTCGAGGACTGGAGTCTTGCTCGCGACCGCCGCCTCGAAACCTCGGCGTCTCTCCGCTACGTATCGCCACGCATGATCGGTTACGAGGATCTGGACGAGTACGGCGTCTGGCGGGACGAGCCCGGCTACGGCCAGGCCTGGTATCCGCGCGTCAGCGTCGAATGGGTTCCGTACCGATTCGGTCACTGGGCTTGGATCGACCCGTGGGGCTGGACGTGGATCGGCGATGAGCCGTGGGGCTTCGCGCCATTTCACTACGGCCGCTGGCTGCGCGCTCGAGGCGGATGGGCGTGGATTCCGGGGGGCGCGGCCGTCCGTCCGGTATATGCGCCCGCGCTGGTCGCCTTCGTCGGCGGTTCCGGCTGGCAAGCCTCCTTCAGCTTCGGCTCTTCGCCAGTCGGATGGTTCCCGCTCGGACCGCGCGAACCGTTCGTGCCCGCGTACGGGGCATCGTTCGCCTATCTTCGTGCCGTCAACGCCCCGCACATCGAATGGCGAGGCAACGTGGAGGTCTCGCGTGTGAGGTACGTCAACCGCGAGGTGCTCGGCGCCACGACGGCGGTACCGCGTGACGCGTTCGTGCGGGCCCGGCCAGTAAGCAGCGCTGCCCTCCCGGTGCCGCGCGACGCGTTCAGAAACGCGACACCCACTCAAGAGGCGCCCGGACGGCCAGCCAGGCCTGAGCTCGCCCGGGTCGGTGTACCCGGATCCGCGCCGCCGGCTGCGGCCATCGATCGCACGGTGGTTGTAAGGCGAACGCCTCCGGACGCGGCGAGGGCGCGGTTCAGAAACGCGCCGCAAGTGGTCGCTCAGCCGCGCCAGGCGCCGGTGCAGGGCGCTCGTCCTGGAGAATTCGGCCAGCCGGCGCAGCGCCGCGGACCTGAGCGTCCACCGCAGCAACAGGTCGCACCGCCAAGCGTCGCACCGGAACGCGTCGTGCCGCCGCCTGTCCCTCAACGGGAAGAACGCCGCGCCGCGCCACCGGCGCGCCCGCAGTCCGAGGCGGTCGCCCCGCCGCAACCGGAGCGCGTTGTGCCACAGGAGCGTCCGCGACAGCGCGCACCGCAAGAGCGCGTTGAGCCGCCGCCAGTCGCGGCGCAACCTCGCCCGCAGCCCGAGCGTGTCGCCCCGCCGCAACCGGAGCGCGTTATCCCACAGGAACGTCCGCGACAGCGTGCGCCGCAAGAACGCGTCGAGCCGCCGCCAGTCGCGGCGCAACCTCGCCCGCAGCCCGAGCGTGTCCTTCCGCCGCAACCGGAGCGCGTTGTCCCACAGGAACGTCCGCGTCAGCGCGCACCGCAAGAACGCGTCGAGCCGCCGCCGGTTGCGCCGCAACCTCCACCGCAGCCGGAACGCGCCGCCCCGCCGCGACCGGAGCGCGCAGCCCCGCCAGAACGTCCACGGCAGCAGGCGGCGCCTCAAGAGCGCGCCGCTCCGCCGCCAGCCGCGGCGCAACCTCGCCCGCAGCCGGAACGCGCCGCCCCGGCGGAACGTCCGAAACAGGAGCGCGCCGCGCCTCAGGACAACTCACGCGGCGGAGGCCGCGATCGATCGAAATCCGACGAGGGCGGAAAAAGCGAGGGCCGCAAGAAAGACAAGTAGGAGGGTCAATCGATCTGCCGCATGACGAGCGCCGCGTTGTTTCCGCCAAACGCCAGCGAGATCGACACGCCGCAGGCAATCGGCAGCTCGCGGGTTTCGTTGGCGACGACGTCGACGTCGCATTCGGGATCGCGCTCGCGATAGTGCACCGTCGGCGGAATCGCGTGGTTCGCCAGCGACATCGCGAGCACCGCCGCCTCGATCGCGCCCGCCGCCGCCAGGCAGTGGCCCACCATCGACTTGATCGAGGTGACCGGAATCCGCCGGGCACGCTCGCCGAACGCCTGCCGCATGCCGCGCGCTTCCGCCTGGTCGTTCTGTGGCGTCGCGGTGCCATGCGCGTTGACATGGTCCACCGCGTCGGCCGGGATCCCGGCGGCGCCGAGCGCCGCCGCGATCAGGGCGGCGACGGCCCGACCTTCAGGCTCCGGCGAAGTCGCGTGATACGCTTCGCAGCGCACGCCGTAGCCGAGAATCTCGGCGTACATCCTGGCGCCACGGCGCCTGGCACGTTCGAAGTCCTCGAGCACCAGAATCGCCGCCGCCTCGCCGATGTTCATCCCCTTCCTGGTGCGGCAGAAGGGCCGGCACGGCTCGGTATCGACCAGCCGCAGCGCGTTGAACCCGCTGAACGTCAGCCGGCAGAGCACGTCGCTCGCGCCCGCGAGCGCGGCATCGAGATGTCCCGCGGCGATGGCATCGGCCGCGTAGCCGATGGCCACGGTGCTCGACGAGCACGCAGACAGCACCGAGGCTTTCGCGCCTTCGAACCCGAAGTGTGAAGCCAGGGCGTCGCTGGGCGTGCTTGGAAAGTGATTGAAAATCTTTGCGGGCGGCGCGCGACGCATTCCGACGCGCTGCGACTCTTCAAACCACTCCTCGTTGCGCATCAAATCGGCAGTGCCCGAGCCGAGCATCACGCCGGCTCGCGCGCGATCGAGGCCGCTGTCGAGCAGCCCCGAATCGTCGAGCGCTTCGCGCGACGCGAGGATGGCGGTCTGATCGCTGCGCGACAGCCGGTTCCACGCCTTCGGCGCGAACGCCGGGTCGCGCGGGTACGGCTTGATCTCCGCCGCCTTCGGACTGCGATATCCGGTCGTGTCGAAGAGCGACACGTCCCCGATCCCGCAGCGGCCGTCGAGCATCGCGCGCCAGACCTCCTCACGCGTCGACCCGAGCGCGCTCATCAGCCCGATCCCTGTGACCGCGACACGCCGGCGGCTCATTCCCGCGCTCTTGTCACGACTGAATCACCACAAAGGACACCGGCCGGAGATCGGCATGGGCATGATTTGCGTCGGCCATCGACACTAGGCCTTCAATGTTTCGGCACCCGGCCACTCACTTCGAGCGTCGATAGGCCCGGTATGGAGGGAGATGACGGCCCTCGCCCAGTCGTGACGGAACTGGTCGATCCGCCGCCGTTCATCCTGCTTGCCGATCACGGCGACGAGCGCCGGAATGAACTCCGCAGGCATCGAGATCGCCGAG
>Ga0207703_10001915_pt1 | contig 18447 bp, 18 predicted proteins | sample KBSSwiS12_FD_184304 | JGI IMG/M metagenome (GOLD analysis project Ga0207703, IMG submission 184304) | Switchgrass rhizosphere microbial communities from Kellogg Biological Station, Michigan, USA - KBS Switchgrass S1-2 (SPAdes) (version 2) | ecosystem: Host-associated > Plants > Roots >...
GTCTGGATCACCGACAGCTCGCGCAGGCCCGACATCGCCATTTGCAGCGTGCGGGGGATCGGGGTGGCGGTGAGGGTCAGGACATGGACGTCGGTCTTGAGCGCCTTCAGCCGCTCCTTGTGGGTGACGCCGAAGCGCTGCTCCTCGTCGACCACGACCAGGCCAAGACGTTTGAACGCGACGGATTTGGCGAGGATGGCGTGGGTGCCGATGACCACGTCGATCGTGCCGTTTTCGAGGCCCTCGCGGGTTGCCTTGGCCTCGGCGGCGGGGACGAGGCGCGACAGGCGGCCGACATTCAGCGGGAAGCCTTCGAAGCGGGCGGTGAAGTTCTGGAAATGCTGGCGGGCGAGGAGCGTGGTCGGGCAGACCACCGCGACCTGCATGCCCGACATGGCGGCGGCGAACGCGGCACGGAGCGCAACCTCAGTCTTGCCGAAGCCGACATCGCCGACGATCAGCCGGTCCATGGGAGTGCCCGAGGCGAGGTCGGCGAGGACGTCGTTGATGGCGCGATCCTGGTCGTCGGTTTCCTCGTACGGGAAGCGATCGACAAAGCTGGCATAACCGCTCTGGTCCGGCTCGATCACATCGGCGGGGCGGAGCGCGCGTTCGGCGGCGGTGGCGATGAGCTCGCCCGCGATCTCCCGGATGCGCTCCTTCATCCGGCTCTTGCGGCGCTGCCAGGCCTCGCCGCCGAGCCTGTCAAGGCTCGCGCCTTCGCTGTCGGCGCCGTAGCGGGACAGGACTTCGAGATTCTCGACGGGCACGAAGAGCTTGTCGCCGCCGGCATAGGTCAGCGCGACGCAGTCGTGCGGGCTCTGGCCGACGGGGATCGAGGTCAGGCCTTCATAGCGACCGATCCCGTGATCGACATGGACGACGAGATCGCCCGGGGTGAGCATCGCCAGTTCGGCGAGGAAGGCGTCGGCCGATTTCTTGCGCTTGGCGCGGCGGACGAGGCGGTCGCCGAGCATGTCCTGCTCGGTGAGGAGCGCGACATCGGGGGTGGTGAAGCCGTGGTCGAGCGGGAGGACGATGAGGGCGACGCTCTTGTCGGCGATGCCGAGCGCTTCCTGCCAGGTTTCGGCGTGGCGCGCGGCTTTCAGGCCGTGGTCGGCGAGCAGGCCACCGAGACGCTCGCGAGCGCCGTTCGAATAGCTGGCAAGGATCGGTTTGCGGCCGTCGCGACGGAGGGTCGCGACATGGTGCGCCACGGCTTCGTAGATATTGGCGCCGCCGGCCCGTTCGGGGGCGAAATCGCGAGGGCCGTCGACGTTGAAATCGAGGACGGCCGCGCTCTCGGGCTCGTGAAACGGGGTGGTGAGATGGGCGGGTGCTTCTTCCAGCCGTCCGGCGAAGTCGACGGCTGTAAGGTACAGCGCGTCTGGCGGGAGGGGGCGGTAGCTGCCTGGATCGCTCGACTGCGCCTTGACGCGATTGGCATGGTAATCGGTGATGGCTTCGAAACGCTGCTCCGCCGCGCCGAGCACGCCCGCGTCGCGTACCACGACCGCACCGTCGCCGAGATGATCGAACAGCGTCGCCATCTTCTCTTCGAACAGCGGGAGCCAATGCTCCATGCCGGCGAGACGTCGGCCCTCGCTGATGGCCTGGTAGAGCGGGTCGCCGGTGGCGGTGGCGCCGAAGCGCTCGCGATAGCGGCTGCGGAAACGCTTGATGCTGTCTTCATCGAGCAGGGTCTCGGAGGCCGGGAGCAGGGTGAAGCCGTCGATGCGGCCGGTGGTGCGCTGGTCGGATGGATCGAAAGTGCGGACGCTTTCGATTTCGTCCCCGAAGAAATCGAGGCGGAGCGCCTGCTCCTCGCCGGAGGGAAAGAGATCTACGAGGCCGCCGCGCACCGCGAACTCGCCCGAATCGGCGACGGTCTCCACGCGCATATAGCCGTTCGCCTGGAGTAGCGCCGCGAGCTTGTCGCGGCCGATCCGCTCCTTGGGCGCGAGCGTGGCGACGAGCTGGCGGATGCGGAATGGGGTGAGGGCGCGCTGTGCGGCGGCATTGGCGGTGGTGACGAGGAGCTGGGGCGCCTTTGTCGGCTGCTGGAGGCGGTGGAGCGTCGCCATGCGCTCGGCCATGACGCGCAAGGTCGGCGAGGCGCGGTCATAGGGGAGGCAATCCCAGGCGGGGAAGGTCAGGATCTCGAGCTCTGGTGCGAAGATCGTCGCGGTTGCGGCGATGGCGCGCATCGCGGCTTCGTCGGGCGCGATGAAGACGGCGCGGGTCTTCGCGGCGCGGGCGAGGTCGGCGAGCAGCCAGGGCTCGAATCCGGTGGGGACACCGGCGAGGGTCAAGGGGCGCTTGGCCGAGAGGATCTTGTTCAGGTCGGGCATGGGGGCTTTCGGTAGTGCCGTCATGCCGGACTTGTTCCGGCATCCATGTTTCCGCTTGCGCTACGGTAGGTTGCGTTTGCGGAGCGATGGACCCCGGAACAAGTCCGGGGTGACGAAGGAATTTGGTTTAGCGAGAAATCGGTACGTAGTTCAGCACGCGCATAGCCTCCAGGATCGGGCCTTCGAAACGGGCCGGGCAGGTGTCCGTTCCGATCGCCCAGGCCATGATGTCGACATCCTGTTCCTCGAGCAGTTGCTCGAACAGGTCCATCTCGGCCTCGGTCCAGCCTTCGCCTGCCGCATCGAAGAAGCCGCCGATCAGGAGATCGGCCTCCTTGGTGCCGCGGTGCCAGGCGCGGAAGCGCAGGCGTTTCAGGCGGGTCTCGCGATCCATATATTTCCAACGACGATTGGCCGGCGGGCGCTGGCGGCGCACGTCGGCTGGGGGTAGGAGCATCCAGATAGTCATGCGGCCCGATATCCTCAATCCATTGTTCGCCGAGGTCACGGCGTTGAAAGGCGTCGGGCCCGGGCTCGCCAAGCCGCTCGACAAGCTCGGGCTGCACCGGGTGATCGATGTCGCTTTCCATCTGCCGACCGGCTGGATCGATCGGGTCGCGCGCGACGAGCTCGATATGGCGGATGCGGGGCGGACGATTGCGATCACGCTCACGGCGCGGAATTTCCGTTCGGGCAACGGCCGCGGGCCGGCGCGGGTGCGTGCGACCGATGCGGCCGGCAATTCTGTCAGCCTGGTCTATTTCGGCGGGCATCCCGGCTGGGCGAAGAAATTGCTGCCGATCGGCGAGCAACGGCGCGTTTCGGGGCGGCTCGAAATGTACGGGCAGGAATTGCAGATGGTCCATCCGGACTATGTGCTGCCGCTCGACGAGGCGCCCGATGTGGCGGAGCGTGAGGCGATCTATCCGCTGTCGGAGGGGATCACCTCGCGGCGCATGGGGCAGATGGCCGCGCACGCGCTCGAGCGGGCGCCGGAATTGCCTGAATGGATCGAGCCTGGGTTGCTGGCGAAACATGGCTGGCCATCGTGGCGCGAGGCGCTGGTGCGGGTTCATGCCGATCCGTCGGATGCGAAGGCGCGCGAGCGACTCGCTTATGACGAGCTGTTCGCCAATCAGCTTGCGCTGATGCTGGTCAGGCAATCGTCGAAGGCGCGGCGGGGCAGGGCGCTGGCGGGCGACGGGCGGCTGCGCGATGCGCTGGAGCTGCCTTACGCGCTGACGGGGGCTCAGGCGCGGACGGTGCAGGAGATCGAGGGCGATCTGCAACAGGCGCAACCGATGCTGCGGCTGCTGCAGGGCGATGTCGGATCGGGCAAGACCCTGGTCGCGGCGATGGCGCTGCTGATGGCGGTCGAGGCGGGTGCGCAGGGGGCGTTGCTCGCGCCGACCGAGATCCTGGCGCGCCAGCATTATGATACGCTCAGGCGCCAGCTTGGCGGCTTGCCGGTGGAGGTCGCGGTGCTCACCGGCCGCGACAAGGGCAAGGTGCGCGAGGCGACTCTGATGGGGCTTGCCTCGGGGGCGATCCATATCCTGATCGGCACGCATGCGATCTTCCAGGAGGCGGTGAGCTACAAGGACCTCGCTCTGGTGGTGGTGGACGAGCAGCACCGTTTCGGCGTGGCGCAGCGGATGATGCTGCAGGCCAAGGCGGAACGGCCGCCGCATCTGCTGGCGATGACCGCGACGCCGATCCCGCGAACGCTGACGCTCGCCAATTATGGCGAGATGGATGTGAGCCAGCTCGACGAGATGCCGCCGGGCCGCCAGCCGATCGAGACGCGGGTGATGTCCGAGGACAGGCTGGGCGAGATCGTGGATGGGCTTGCCCGGCATCTCTCCAATGAGGGCCAGGCCTATTGGGTGTGTCCGCTGGTCGAGGAGAGCGAGAAGAGCGACCTTGCCGCTGCCGAGGCGCGGGCCGAGACGCTGAAGGCGCGGTTCGGGGATCGGGTCGGGTTGATCCATGGCCGGATGAAAGGGCCCGAGAAGGACGCGGTGATGGCGGCCTTTGCGAGCGGGCGGATCGGTGTGCTGGTGGCGACGACGGTGATCGAGGTCGGCGTGGATGTGCCCAATGCGACTCTGATCGTGATCGAGCATGCGGACCGGTTCGGCCTTGCTCAGTTGCACCAGCTGCGCGGGCGGGTCGGGCGGGGGAGCGGGCGGTCGATCTGCCTGCTGATCCGCGGCAATCAGCTTGGCGAGACATCGCGCGCGCGGCTGGCGCTGATGCGCGAGACCAATGATGGGTTCCGGATCGCGGAGGAGGATCTGCGGCTGCGCGGCGCGGGCGAATTGCTCGGCACGAAGCAATCAGGCGAGGCCGGGTTCAGGCTGGCGACGGCCGAGATGCTGATGGAGATGCTGCCTGCCGCGACGGACGATGCGCGGCTGTTGATCGATCGCGATGGCGGACTTGAAGGGCCGCGCGGTCAGGCGGCGCGGACGGCGCTGTATCTGTTCGAGCGCGATGCGGGTGTGGCGCTGTTACGGTCGGGCTGAACGAGATCAATTGGCCGCGAGGGCGAGACAGGTTTCGAGGTTGATCGGCGCATCGAACTCGCAGCCGATCCGCCCGCCCAGCGACCAGCACACCAAAGCGGTGCGCGTGCCGACCCCGGGCAGGTCGATCCGCAGGCTTTCCCCTGTGGAGAGCCGGTGGTCGCAGCGTGCCATCAATCCGCCAGTGGAAAGGTCGACGATGATCAGAGCCAGGGGCTGGCCGTCGGCCCCTGCCGCGCGGGTGCGGTGGAAAACCGGCACCCGTTTGTGCGCGCGTTTGTCAACGAAATCGTGCCGCCCCAGTCCCGTCAAGGCGATATCAACTTCCGCGCACCAGCGCCGCGAGCAGGTCGTAATAGCTGGCGAGGTCGATCGGGCGGGTGAGCTCGCAGCCGATGCGGCCTCCCAGGGTCCAGCGGATTTCGGCGACGACCGTGCCGACCACGGGCAATGTCACACGCAGCTGATCGCCGACATCATAGTTCGTGTCGGCGCGCGCCATCAGGCCGAGCGCCGACAGGTTGACGATGAGCAGGGACAGCATCTTGTCATCGGGCCCCAGGGCACGAGCGCGATAATGTACCTCGTCGCGCGGCATGGCGCGATTTTCTGTCGGACGTACCGATGCCTGACCCATCGCTTTCCCCATGCGGACCCGCCTGCATTGTGCAACATGGGACGTGAAGCGCCTCGCAACAAAGCTGCTTAACGCGAAGCTCAGGATTGAGATCAGGCGGCCGTCAAAAGGCCGTGGTGCTTCTTGCCGGCGGCGATGCGGACCGGCTCGGCGCCGATCGCGATCTGGAGTGTTTCGTCGCTGACCTTCTCGGCGCCGACGCGTGCGCCGCCGCCCTTGATCAGCCGGCGCGCCTCGCCTTTCGACACGCAGAGGCCTAGGCCGACCAGCGCATCGACAATGCCGATCGACCCGCCCGCAACCGCGAGCGTGGGCAGGGCGTCGCCAGCGGCGCCTTCCTCGAAAGTGCGGCGCGCGGTTTCGGCGGCTTCCGCGGCGGCGGTTTCGCCCCGGCACAGGCTGGTGGCGGCATCGGCCAGGATCTTCTTGGCGTCATTGATCTCGGCGCCCTGAAGCGCCTCGAGCCGGGCGATCTCGTCGAGAGGCAGGTCGGTGAACAGCTTCAGGAAGCGGCCGACATCGCGATCATCGGTGTTGCGCCAGAATTGCCAATAGTCATAGGCCGAGAGCTGATCCTCGTTGAGCCACACCGCGCCCGATGCCGTCTTGCCCATCTTGGCGCCGTCGGCGGTGGTGATGAGCGGGGTCGTCAGGCCGAACACCTCGACGCCGTCGATGCGGCGGGTGAGCTCGATGCCGTTGACGATATTGCCCCATTGATCAGAACCGCCGAGCTGGAGCCGGCAGCCGACCCGCCGTGAAAGCTCCATGAAATCATAGGCCTGGAGGATCATGTAGTTGAATTCGAGGAATGTCAGGGGCTGTTCGCGATCGAGCCGGAGCTTGACGGAATCGAAGGCGAGCATGCGGTTGATCGTGAAATGGCGGCCGACATCGCGCAGGAACGGGATGTAGTCGAGCGCATCGAGCCATTCGGCATTGTCGACCATGATCGCATCGGTCGGGCCGTCTCCGAACGTCAGGAAGCGTTCGAACGCGCGGCGGATCGAGGCGATGTTGGCGGCGATGCCGGCATCGTCGAGCAGCTTGCGCGATTCGTCCTTGCCGGACGGATCGCCGACCTTGGTGGTGCCGCCGCCCATCACGACGATTGGCTTGTGGCCGGCCTGCTGGAGGCGGCGCAGCATCATGATCTGGACGAGGCTGCCGATGTGCAGCGACGGCGCGGTCGCGTCGAAGCCGATATAGCCGGGCACGACCTGCTTGTTGGCAAGTGCATCGAGGCCGGCGGCGTCGGTGAGCTGGTGGATATAGCCGCGGCTCGCAAGCAGGCGGAGGAGATCGGAACTATGCTCGGTCATGATGCGGGGGCGCTTAGCATCGCGACGGGAGAGCGTCACCCCTGCGCCGCTGACGCACGCCGCCGAATGATTTTCGGCGCAGGCTTATGGCGATGGTGCTGCGGGCGCCGCAGCGGTGCGATCGATCAGCGCGCGGGCCGCGGCGCGTTCGGGCGAATCATAGGGGCCGGACGCGACCGGCCTGATGACCATGCGGGCGATATCCGTCTGGCCGCGATCGGCCAGCGCGGTTGCGAGCTGCAGGCGGGTGGCCGGCGCGCTTGGCACCTCGCCGACCGCTTTTTGCAGTCCGTCGATGGCGGCCACCGGCGGTTTGGTGTCGCTTGCCGCGTAGCTGGCATAATAAGCGAGGAGGGGCTGGACTGCCTCGACATCGGCGTGATTGGCTGCCGCGATCACCTTGCGTGCCGCGGCGAGTTGCGCCTCGCGCTCGGGCCCAGGCGCGGCGGCGGCAAGCTGGACCATCGCCGTGCCTTTCCAGACCAGGGCTCTCGGGTCGGCGGGCGCAAGCGCCAGAGCGCGCTCCGCTGCGGCGAGGCACTGCGCCGCATTGTCGCTGCGGCATTCGGCTTCGGCCAGCAGGAGCTGCGCGCCGAGCTCTCCGGACCAGTGACTTGCATCCTGCCTCAGGCGCGCGAGCCATTGGCCGCGCTGTTTGAGCGCGTCCTCGCGCGCCTTGGCGAGCTGCTTTGCCTGCTGCGGGTCCATCCCGCTGGAGGGTGTAGGTGGGATCAGCACACGCGCGCCTAATTCGAGCCGTCCCTTGATGAAGGCCGCTTCGCCCTGGGTCAGGCGGTGGACGATCGGCTCTTCCGTCTTGTCGACAGGATAGGTCACCTGCTCATAGGGCTTGCGAGCGCCATAATAAGCGCGAAGCTCGCGCGCCAATTGCTTCTGGTCGCCGAAGACCGCCGCGGCGGTGGCCGGATCCGCGCCATTGTTGCGGGCGGTGAGATATTGGCGGAGCTGCGGGCGACGGGTGTCCGAGAACATCAGGAAGTGAGTCAGGAGCCAGGCGTGGATCGGCGTCCAGTCGGTCTTGTGCGGCTTTTCCGTCAGATATTTGTCATTGAAGATATTTTCGATCGGGTAGCTGCCGAACACACCGAGCACGGCCCCGGTGCCGCGGGGCGAGCGGCCGAATTCCAGGACATTGTTGCCCTTGGTGGCGAAGGACGCGAAAATCTGGCCGAACCCGTCGAGATACCAGCGCGGATAGGCGGCTGGGAAATAGGTGAGGAGATAATGCTGGGCGTAGCCCGCATAGAGCAGGCTTTCGGCCGGCACCTCGATCGCATGCTCGCCATAGGTGACCGTGAGATCATGGGATCCGACCATGCCCGCCGTCGCGAAATCGCCGATCACCGCGCTCTGCAACTCCGCCTGCGCCATCGGATCGGCCATCGGACCGGTGCCGCCGCTGGGGATCGCGCTCAACGCCGCCCCCAGCACGCGCTCGGGGGTGTTCGGGGAGTGCTCGATCACGGTACGCTGATCGACCCGAGTGGTCGCCATCACCGCCCCGTCCTCGCGCGGATCATAATAGCGGCTGATCTGGAACATGTCGTTGAACGGGCCCTGCTGCCAGCGCTTGTTCCTCAGATCCAGTTCGTCGAATTCAGCGACATCGCCGATCAGCGTGATGCGGAGCTTGATCGTATCGTCCTGCACGTCCGTGCGGCCCAGCAGTGCCGAGAGCAGGAAGTGGAGCCGTTCCAGATTGCGGGTGAGGCGAATGAGCTCGCTCTCCGTGCCGTCGCTCAGAACGATGACATGGCTTGTTTCAGCTTCGCGCCAGTTGCTCGGCTTGCTGCGAACGGCCCTGACGACGATGTCGGGCGCCGCGACTGCCGGCTGCTGGCTTGTTTGCGCGCCCGCCGAGCAAGGCACCAACGTGGCCGCCGCCGCCAGAAAAAGGAGCCCCATCCTCACCATCGAACCCTCCTTGGCCGCGCGACGTGAGTCGTCGCCGCCGACCAGCGGAAAGTAAGCATGGCCAACGGCTTCGGGCAAGACGTCGCGGGAAAAGGTTCAGCGCCGCGGCAATTGTCCGAGCGGATCGACGGGGGTGCGGCCCTGGCGGATTTCGAAGTGAAGCTCGGGCCTGTCGGCGAGGCCGGAATCGCCCGACATCGCGATCGTCTGGCCCTTTTTGACTGACTGGCCCCGCTTGACGAGCAACTGGTTCGCATGGCCATAAACGGTGGTCCAGCCGCCGCCATGCTTCAGGATCACGAGGCCGCCGAGATTGGCGACCTCATTGCCGGCATAGGCGACCACGCCGTCAGCCGAGGCGAGGATCGGCGTATCGAGCGGCACCGCGATGTTGATGCCGTTGAACTTCTCGCCGGTCGCGCCCGGCCCGAAGCGCGCGACGATATTGCCGCGCGCCGGCCAGGCGAAGGCGCCCTTCAGCCTTGCCGGTTCAGCGAGCGCGGCGCTCGGCGGAAGGGTGCGGGTGGGGGACACGCTGGGGCGGGCCGGGCGCTGGTTGACCGCGAGGGCTGGTTCGCCGCCGGTGAGGATATCGTCGATATCCAGGCGGAATGTCGCCGCACGCTCGGCCGCCGTGACCGGGCCGCCGGGGATGAGGATGCGCATGCCGACGCGCAGCGTATAGGGCGCGGCGAGATCGTTCGCGGCGATGATCCGCGACCAGTCGACACCGTAAGCGCGGGCGATCGCAATGCCCGTCTGGCCGGCGCGAACGAGATGATAGCGCCCGGCGGGTATCGCGAGGCGCTGCCCGCTATGGACCGTGAAGGGTGGCGTGAGGCCATTGGCGCGCGCGATCGCCTCGGAGCCGGACCCGGTCCGGTCGGCAATCCCGCGTAGCGTGTCGCCGGGCTGGACCACATAAGTGCTGGCGCGGATCGTCTGCGCGTCGGGGGAGACGGGGCGGGCGAGCCAGGCCGGAGGCGGCGCGGGCGGGTAGCGGCGATCGTCCTCGGCGCGTGGTTGATAGGGTTGCCGCTGATCGTACGGCCGCTGGGCTTGATAGGGGGGAGGGGCCGGATAGTCGGGGTCCGGGGCTCCCATCTGCGGGATGCAGCCGCCGAGCAGCGCGAGCGCGATCAGCGACATGGCCATATGCCGGCCCAAATGCCGGCCCATATGCCGGCAGGGCCGGTTCCGATCGTCCCCCATGCCATATCCTCACCTATAGGCGGCATTAAGCATATCGAGGGATTCGCGATGTGTCAGGTCGAGATGCAACGGGGTGACGGTGATATAGCCCTGTTCGATCGCTTCGAGGTCGGTCTCGGCGGTCGGCGTGTGCGGCATCCGGCCGAGCGCGAGCCAGTAATAATCATAGCCGCGCGGATCGGTGCGCTTGTCGAGGCGAAGCCGGCCATAATCACGCAGACCCTGCGAGACGATCTTGATACCCTTGACCGCCTCGGCGGCGATCGGCGGGAAGTTGATGTTGACCAGGCTGCGCGGTGCGAGCGGCGCATCGAGCAATGGCCGCAGCACGCGTTCGCCCCAGGCCTCGGCCGCAGCGAAATCAACCCGGTCGCCCATCCCTGGATCGGGATAGCGCTGGCTGAGCGCGATCGAGCGGATGCCGGCATGCGCGCCCTCCATCGCGGCGGCGACGGTGCCCGAATAGCTGACGTCCTCGCCGAGATTGGCGCCGCGATTGACGCCCGACAGGATCAGGTCGGGCGGGGCATCCTTCATGATGTCCGCCAGCGCGATCATCACTGCGTCGGTCGGCGTGCCAGTGACAGCGAAGCGCTTCTCGCCGAAACGGCGCAGGCGGAGCGGCTCGGTGAGCGTCAGCGAGCGGCTCTTGCCCGATTGCTCCTCGGTGGGGGCGACGATGGTGATGTCGTCGGACAGCGTCCGGGCGATCGCTTCGAGCACGGCGAGGCCGCGGGCGTGGATGCCGTCATCATTGCTGAGGAGAATGCGCATCAGGATTCCGCTATTGTTTCGCCGGGGAAGGCCGGGGTCCAGTTGGAAGACAGAAGGAAACGGACGAATCGGTATTCACCGGCGTCCCCCAACTGGGCCCCGGCCTTCGCCGGGGAAGAAGGAAGGGACTGCCGGCGTCAAGCTTTCGGTTCGAGCCGGTTGAGGCCCTTCAGATAGGGCTGGAGCGCGTCGGGAATCGCGACCGACCCATCCTCCTGCTGATAATTTTCCAGCACCGCGACCAGTGTCCGGCCGACCGCGAGGCCCGAGCCGTTAAGGGTGTGGACGAAGCGCGTCCCCTTCTCGTCCTCGGGGCGGTAGCGCGTATTCATCCGGCGCGCCTGGAAATCGGTGCAGGTCGAGCAGCTCGAAATCTCGCGGTAGCGGCCCTGGCCGGGCAGCCACACTTCGAGATCATAGGTGCGTGCCGCGGTGAAGCCCATGTCGCCGGTGCAGAGCTTCATGCGGCGATAGGGCAGGCCGAGTGCGGTCAGGATGCCCTCGGCGCAGGCCGTCATCCGCTCATGCTCGGCCTCGGACTGGTCGGGTGTGACCATCGAGACCATCTCGACCTTCTCGAACTGATGCTGGCGGATGAACCCGCGCGTGTCGCGCCCGGCAGAGCCGGCTTCCGAGCGGAAACAGGCGGTCAGGGCGGTGAAGCGGAGCGGCAGTTCGCCTTCGCTCAGGATCTTTTCGCGGACGATGTTGGTGAGGCTTACCTCGGCCGTCGGGATCAGCCAGCGGCCATCGGTTGTCCTGAACGAATCCTCGGCGAATTTCGGCAGCTGGCCCGTTCCGAACATGGTCTCGTCGCGGACGAGCAGGGGCGGGGCGACCTCCTCATAACCATGACTGCCCGAGAGCGTATCGAGCATGAACTGGCCGAGCGCGCGGTGCAGCTTCGCGGCGGCACCGCGCACCAGCGTGAAACGCGCACCGGACATCGCAGCACCGGTTTCGAAATCGAGGCCAAGCGCCGGGCCGAAATCGGCATGCTCCCTGGGCGCGAAGGCAAAGGCCGGTTGCGTGCCGTGGCTGTGCACGAGCGCATTGCCCTCCTCATCGGCACCCTCGGGCACATCGGCGAGCGGCAGGTTGGGGATAGCGGCGAGCAGGCTGTTGAGCTCCTCGCCCAGTGCCTTTTCCTCGGCCTCGAGCGCGGGCAAGCGTTCCTTCAGCGCGGCGACTTCAGCCATCAGTGCGGCGGCGGTCGCTTCATCCTTCGCTGCCTTGGCGGCGCCGATTGCCTTCGAGGCTTCGTTGCGGCGCGCCTGGCCGGCCTGTGCCTCGGTGATGAGGGCACGGCGGCGCTCGTCGAGGGCGACGAGGCTGTCGGCGACAGGCGCGACTCCGCGCTTCGCAAGGGCTGCGTCAAAGGCGGCGGGGTTTTCGCGGATCAGGCGGATATCGTGCATGGCGCCGCCTATGGCGTCGGGGCCCTGCTCGCGCAACCCGCGGGTGGCCGGAGCGTTGGGCTCCCAGGATCATAAAGGAACCCGTCATGCATCTCCCGCACAATGCTGCCGTGCTCGTCGCCGATGGGCGCAAGATCCTGTTGCTGCGCAATGAAGGTGACGATACCTATCCCAATCTCGTCGTCGAACATGCTGAAGAACAGGCCAATCCCAAGGATAGCGACCAGAAGACCGACGCGCCGGGCCTGTCTTTTTCCAGCGTCGGCAGCGGGCGCAGCACCATGGACGAAGTCGATTTCCACCAGCAGGAGGAGGATCGCTTCGCCGCCGGTGCGGCCGATCTCCTCAAGCGGCGTGCCATGGCGAATGACTTCGAGTCGCTGATCGTGATTGCCCCGCCGCGCACGCTGGGCGAGTTACGCAAACATTATCACGACAGCGTGAGCGCCCGCATCAGCGGCGAGATCAACAAGGATCTGACCGGTCATCCAACCGCGGACATCGAATCGGCGATCAGGGCAGCGTAACGTCGGGCCTTTCCAACGATCAGGCTGCGAGCGTGGTCCGCTTGGTAAAGCGCTTGCGGGCGACGAGAGCTGCGGCCGCGGCGCCGAACAGCAACACCATCGGCGGCGCGGGGACCGGTGCCGGCGGGCCGCCGCTCGATCCGGTGCTGCCATGGCCGCTGCTGCTCCAGCCGCTGCTCGTGCTCCACCCGCTGCTGGTGCTCCAGCCATGGCTGCTCGAGCCATAGCTGGACGAGCTTGCCGAGGAATTGCTGCTGCTCGATCCGTTGGAGGAGCTCGACGTGCTCGTGCTCGATCCGTTCGACGAGCTTGACGTGCTCGACGAGGAGGACACGCCGCTGGAGGTGCTCGAGGAGGTCGAGGAGGACACACCGCTCGACGTGCTCGAGGAGACACCGCTCGAAGTGCTCGACGATGAACCCCCGGTCGAGGACGTGCTGGTGCTCGAAACGCCGCCCGTGCTGGTGCTCGAAGACGAGCCGCCGGTAGAGGAGCCGCCAGTCGATGAGGTGCTCGATACGCTGCCGCTCGAGGTCGAGGAGCCGCCGGTCGAGGTTGATCCGCCGCTCGAGCTGGTCGAGCCGCCGCTGGAGGTCGAGGAAATGATGATGCCGCTGCTGCCGCCACCCGAGGAGCCGCCGCCGAAGAAACCGCCGGCGAAGAAGCCGCCGCCGCCATAGCCGCCGCTGCCGCCGACCATCGCCGCGGCCGCGCCGCCGCCACCGCCGACCGGCATCTCGCCGCTCGATCCCGCATAACTGGGGGGAAGCGGGATGGGCGCACCCTGGCTGGTGAGCGTCACCACAGCAGGCGGGCAGACCGCCCTGGTCTGGGTCACGACTCGGCGAATCTGGCGCGCCGGCCTCGCGACCGTGCGGTGCACGACACGCCGAGTCTGCTGCGCATAAACGTGACGTGTGTGGGAAACTTCAGCGACATGCACCGCGCCGCCGCCCACCAGGGCGCCGCCGCATGCGCAGGCACATAGTTTAGCCAAGGCCATCCGCACCGACATTTTGTCACTCTTTCGTTGCCGATGCACAGTTGGTGCAACGGGCCCGTGGTTCACAGCAGCTGCTCGCCGCTATTCCGCAAACTGCCGAACAAAGAATTAAGTTCAAGTGCGTTAACCCAACTTTGACCCGTCTTTGGATAGAATCCCGAGTTCACTTAGGCGACAATATGGTTAATGTGCCGGGGTGATACGGATTTATGGTTAACGATGGGATACTACGGAGGGCCGCATTAATATTTGGCGGTGTGACCGGCGCATGAGCCGCCCGGTTCACGAAAGTGCAATATAGCCGGGGCTAGAGGCGATTCTGTCAAACTGGCAACAGTTTGATCGCAGGGTTGCTTGTGATGCGGGGGCGGCATGGTTATAGGCCCGCATCGGGAACGGGACGACCGGAGGTGTGAGAGCACCCATTCGGTCGGCGGGAGAGTGGGATGGCGACGGTCTTGAATCGATTGGACGAATCCGAAAAGTTTCAACTGCCCGCGGGCGACGGGGAAGACGGGTATCGGCCGAGCGCCGAAGAGCCCTTCATGAATCCGCGTCAGCTGGCATATTTCCGCGACAAGCTGCAGGGCTGGAAAGAGGCAATCCTACGGGAAGCCGCCGGCACCCTCTCACAGCTTCAGGTCGATTCGCTGCGCGAAGCGGATCTGACCGATCGCGCTTCGAGCGAGACCGACTGGTCGATCGAACTTCGCACCCGCGACCGTCAACGCAAGCTGATCTCCAAGATCGACGCAGCGCTGCGCCGAATCGAGGAAGGCGAATATGGCTATTGCGAAGTCTCGGGTGAGCCGATTTCGCTCGCCCGTCTTGAAGCCAGGCCGATTGCGACCATGACTGTCGAGGCGCAGGAGCGCCACGAACGACACGAGAAAGTCTCGCGCGAAGATTGATACAGCTCTTTTGAGCTCAATTAAGCGATTGGATACGGTTAGGCGGGTATCGCCGCCCTAACGGAGGTCGTTCGAGCATTTACGATGGACCAATTATCCCAAGACCCTTTCAGCGCCATGAGTGGCGACGAAGCCGCGCATAATCGGAATGAGGCACGAGACAGCCTCTTCCTGATGGCGGATTTTCGCGTCGCCGGAACATCGGATGTCACGCAGGTACGCGTGCGCAACCTTTCCCCGGGCGGGCTGATGGCTGAGTTCCCGTCTGGACTGGAAATCGGCCTTCAGGTCGATTGTGACGTCAGGGGAATCGGCTGGATTCCCGGAAAGGTGGCATGGTCCGCTGCGGGCCGGGTAGGAATTGCCTTCGATCGGCAGATCGACCCGCTTCTGGCGCGCAAACCCGTTGGCCATGGCGGGAAGACACCAGTCTTCGTCAAGCCGGTCCTGCCACGCCGCTGACCCGAGTCGGCGCGGTAATCCTCTTTCGATAATCTTTCAGGGACCAGGCAGATACCCCGCGCGGCACATGCCGCGCGAGGCCTGCCGGTCGGCCGTCAGAGCGCCGACATTTCTTCCTTTACGCGCAATTTCAATTTCTTGAGCTTTGCGAGCGCAGCGGTGTCGGGCAATGGTCGCTGCGACTCGGCGCTGATCTTGCGGTCTAGGACCGCATGCTTGGCTTCGAGAGCCGTGAAATGCGCAGTCTGCATGGAAGCATTCCTCCTACATTGCTGGACGGGGGACTGAGTAAAACATGCGAATGGTGAATTGTCTTCCTGTTTGATGGGCACAATCGACATGCCGATGCATTTTTTGCGACGGCCCGCTTTTGGTGGTCAGCGCACTGGTGCAATTTGCGCGGGGGTGCCCTAAGGCCGGATATGAACGGGGAGCCAATGGACGAAAGCCAAATCGCCAAGCGCCTGGAAATCCTGCGGGTCGAGCATCGCGACCTCGATTCGGCGATCGCTGCCCTGTTCGAAACGAGTTCCAAGGATCAGCTTCAACTCGCACGATTGAAAAAGCGCAAGCTGCGGCTGCGCGACGAGATATCGATGCTCGAGGACCAGTTGATCCCGGATATCATCGCCTGACCCTGCCGTTGAGCCGGGCTTGCTCCTAATTGGGACGCATACGCCCTGAAAAGGGTGCGCAAAACTATAGGGTTAATGCGAACTTTATGTCAGTTGAGGGGGCGATGAGGAGAAATATGAGCGACTCACGGATCCATCGTCGGCTGATTGACACGCTTTATGTCGACGCGATGGTGCTTGCTGATGAAGCGCGCGGTTATTTCGACCAGCGCGGTCGCGCCGATCGCGATTCGCTCGATCCCGTCACACGAGTCTGTTTTTCGTGCGAATCGCTCAAGGTGACGACCCGGCTGATGCATGTGATCGCCTGGCTGCTCACCCAGCGTGCGGTCGATGCCGGTGAAATGGCACCACGCGAGGCGCTCGAACCGTCGCGGCGCCTGGGACCGGCGCCGGTGAGCGATATGGATGCTGTCGAGGCGATGCCCAGGGCCGCCAAGGGGCTGATCGAGGCAAGCACGGAACTCTATCGGCGTGTCGAGCGGCTCGATAGCGCGCAGAGCGATGAAGAAGTGTCGGCCAGCCCGGCACGATCGATGTTCGAGCGACTGGCCATGGCGTTTTGATCTAAACCCCTCTCTGCCACAGGCGGAGAGGGACGGGGACTCACACTCCCAGCCGCGCTCTTGCCGCCTTGTATTCCCGCTCCAGCCGATCGATCCGCACGGCCACCGGCTCGATCTGGTCGATCACGCCAATGCCCTGGCCCGAGCCCCAGATATCCTTCCAGGCCTTGGCCTTGCTGCCATTGCCGCCGCCGAAGTTCATCGTCGAGAGATCGCCCTCGGGCAGATTGTCCGGGTCCATCCCGGCCGCGACGATCGATCCACGCAGATAATTGCCGTGCACGCCGGTGAAGAGGTTCGAATAAACGATATCGGCCGCCTTGCCCTCGACGATGCCCTGTTTGTAGGCGGGATCGGCATTGGCCTCTTCGGTCGCGATGAAGGGCGAGCCGATATAGGCGAGGTCAGCGCCCATCGCCTGCGCCGCCAGCACCGCATCGCCGGTCGCGATCGAGCCGGACAGGGCCAGCGGGCCGTCGAACCATTGCCGAATTTCCTGCACGATCGCGAAGGGCGATAGCCGTCCGGCATGGCCGCCGGCGCCGGCTGCGACCGCGATCAGGCCGTCGGCGCCCTTTTCGATCGCCTTCCGTGCGAAGCGGTCGTCGATGATGTCGTGCAGGGTGATGCCGCCCCAGCCATGCACGGCCTGGTTGAGATCCTCGCGCGCGCCGAGCGAGGTGATGATGATCGGCACCTGCCATTTCGCACAGGTTGCCAGATCGGCCTCGAGCCGCTCGTTCGAGCGGTGGACGATCTGATTGACCGCAAAGGGCGCGGCCGGGCGATCCGGGTTCGCACGGTTATGTGCGGCGAGCTCCTCGGTGATGCGGTGCAGCCATTCGTCGAGCATCGCCGCCGGCCGCGCGTTGAGCGCCGGGAAGGAGCCGACGATTCCCGCTTTGCACTGCGCGATCACCAGTTCGGGACCTGAGATGATGAACAGCGGCGACCCGATGACGGGCAGGCGCAGGCGATCGAACAAGGGCGGAAGGCTCATGGGCGCGTTTCATAGCGCAACTGAATTATCTGTCCACCTGTCCACATATTGCGTCCCGTCCGGAACGCCTTATGAGCGCAACATCACAATATAGTATATTTTCATACTATATCCGCCTTTCGGAGTTCCCTCCCGCATGAAGCTCGCTCTCCCTTCGCTGCTGTTGCTCGGCGTTTCCACGCCCGCGCTGGCTGTCGGCCAATTGCCCGCCACCGTCGCACCCTCGGCTTATGACATCACGATCAGGCCCGATGCCAAGGCGATGACCTTCAGTGGCACCGAGACAGTGACGATCAACGTCAAGCAGGCGACCCGGACGATCATCCTCAATGCCGCCGAGCTGAAGCTGAGCAGCGTGACGTTCGACGGAAAGGCCGCGCCCTTCACGCTCGACGAAACAAGCCAGCAGATGACGGTCACATTGCCGACCGACGCAAAGGTCGGTGCGCATGTGATGACCTTTGCGTGGGACGGGAAGATCAACACCACGTCAGCTGGATTTTTCGCGATCGACTATAGCAACGCCGATGGCTCGAAGGCGCGGATGCTCGCGACTCAATTCGAGGCACCCGATGCGCGCCGCTTCGCGCCGATGTGGGACGAGCCGGCGTTCAAGGCGAAGTTCACGCTGAGCGCGGTTTCGCCGGGCGACCAGACCGCGTTCTCCAACATGCCGGCCGCGAAGGTGACGAAGCAGGCCGACGGCACCAAGCTCTACCGGTTCCAGCAGACGCCGACCATGTCGAGCTATCTGCTGTTCCTCGGCATGGGCGATGTCGAGCGCAAGACGGTAATGGCGGGCAAGACCGAGATCGGCATCATCACCCGGCGCGGCGTGGTCGATCAGGGCGATTACGCGCTGAGCCCGGCCAAGCGCCTGCTGACCTATTACAACGACTATTTCGGCCAGCCCTATCCGCTGCCCAAGCTCGACATGATCGCTGGCCCTGGCTCGAGCCAGTTCTTCGGCGCGATGGAGAATTGGGGCGCGATCTTCTATTTCGAGCCCGAAGTGCTGTTCGACCCCAAGCACGCCACCCAGAGCGGGCGCGAGCGGATCTACACCGTGGTCGCGCATGAGATGGCGCATCAATGGTTCGGCGACCTCGTCACCATGAAATGGTGGGACGATCTGTGGCTCAACGAGGGCTTCGCATCCTGGATGG
>Ga0207703_10001918_pt1 | contig 18425 bp, 17 predicted proteins | sample KBSSwiS12_FD_184304 | JGI IMG/M metagenome (GOLD analysis project Ga0207703, IMG submission 184304) | Switchgrass rhizosphere microbial communities from Kellogg Biological Station, Michigan, USA - KBS Switchgrass S1-2 (SPAdes) (version 2) | ecosystem: Host-associated > Plants > Roots >...
GAGCGCTTCGCCCGCTGCACGCTGGAGCTGGGTGGCAAATCGGCTGCCATTGTGCTCGAGGATGCAGACATCGATCTCACCGCGGCCACACTGGCGCAGGTGATCACGCTGTCGGCTGGGCAAGTCTGCGCCACGCTGAGCCGCGTCGTCGCGGTGCGCAGCGTTCACGAACGACTGGTCGAAGCGCTGGCCGCCGAGCTCGGCAAGGTGACGGTGGGCCACCCCGACGATCCGGCGGCGCGCATGGGGCCGCTGGCGATGCGGCGCCAACGCGACCGCGTCGAGCAGTTCGTGAGCGATGCTCAAACCGAGGGAGCCACGCTGGCGCTGGGTGGCAATCGCACCAGGGGCATGGATCGGGGCTGGTACTTCGATCCAACACTGTTCGTGCGAGTCGATCCAACGATGCGGATCGCGCGCGAGGAAGTATTCGGTCCGGTGTTGACCGTGCTGGAGGCGGAGGACGAGGCGGCAGCCATCGCCATCGCCAACGACAGTGACTTTGGCCTGTATGGCGCGGTGTTCTGCGCCGATCCGGATCGCGCCTATCGCGTCGCCCGCGCTGTCCGCACAGGTACCGTCGCGCATAATGGCTTCCTGTTCGATCCGTCGCTGCCGTTTGGCGGGTTCAAGATGTCCGGGATCGGACGCGAAGGGGGCCGCGAAGGCCTGGCCGCATTTACGGAGCTGAAATCACTGATCTTCTGACCAAGCGATGATGACACAATAACAAGGGAGAGGGCAATGTTAGCGAAGACGATAAAGGCCGCGCTTGCGGCAGGTACGATGCTGGTCCCGGCTGCGGCATTCGCGCAAGCCGCGCCCGCCGACTCCCCGCCGGTGGCGCAGCAACGCGAAGATCAACTCGCCGAAATCATCGTCACGGCCCAACGTCGCCAACAGACTTTGCAGGACGTGCCGGTCGCAGTCGCGGTGCTCGGCGGCGAGGAGCTCGCCGCGCAGAAAATCAGCAGTGTCGAGACGCTGGGGACCGCCGTGCCGAACCTGGTCGTGCAGCGCTCTCCGTTCCAGCCGTTCGTGGCCATCCGCGGCCTTGGCTCGGGCGCCGGCGGTCGCGCGTTTGAACAATCGGTCGCGACCTATGTCGATGGCATCTATGCCGGCCGTGCCAATCAGTTCCTCAACCCGTTCTTCGATGTCGAGCGGGTCGAAGTGGTACGTGGCCCACAATCGGTGTTGTTCGGCGTGAACGCCAATGCCGGCGCGATCAATATCGTCAACAAGCGTCCGGGTCGCGAGTTGGAGGGCTATGTCACTGCCGGCTATGAAGCGGCGTACGAGGGGTATAATTTCGAAGGCGGCGCCAGCATTCCGCTCGGCGACACGTTCGCCGTGCGCTTCGCCGGCAAGCTGAGCCGCGATGGCGGGTTCGTGTACAACACCATCACGAAAAAGGACGATGGCCGCGCCGACAGCGGGCTGGGCCGGGTAACCGCCAGCTGGACGCCGACAAGCGACCTGCGTTTCGACTTGTCCTATGAACACGGCCGCAAGCGGGTCCACGGAACTACCTTCCAAATTTCCTCACTCGGCGCCGTGGTGTTTCCACCGGCGATCGAAAACGGCGTCTTCGATTTCCGCAAATCCACGCCTGACGATCGCGCCTTCACGCGCATTACTTCCGACAATACTGCGCTCAACATCAGCTATGACCTAGGCGGAGTGACGCTGGCATCATCGACCGGTTACTCGACGTTCGATTTCTCTCAATATGTGCAAGGCGCGAACCATCCAGTGCAGATTGGGGGCGCGCTGGCGGAAGAGGATTTCAAACAATTCTACCAGGAAGTGCGGCTGGTCTCGAACGGGTCCAACTTCATCGACTATATCCTGGGTGTAACCTATTATCATCAGAAGGATAAGATTAACCAAGGTACCGACATCGACTTCAGCGGCTTCGGCGTGCCCGGCCTGACCGCGGCGGTGCGCAATGGGCTCGACCAAACGACCAACGGCTATTCTGGCTTCGCGCAGGCCACGGTCAATTTCACCGACAAGTTCAACGCCGTGCTCGGCGGCCGCTATTCATCGATCCGCAAGCAGGGCAATTATGTCATCGCGCCGACCTCGTTCGGGCAGCCGCTGAGCGGATATAGCTTCGACCCGGCCAGCCTGTTCATCCTTGCCGGACCGCCGTTCGGCTTCTTCCAGTGGTTCAACCCGGCTGACCCCGCAACCTATCGCCCCACAAGCATCTCGCGTTCGCGCACGTTTAATTCCTTCAACCCTTCGGCCAGTCTCAACTATAAGTTCGGGCGCGGGCTGTCCGTCTACGGGTCGTACACCACCGGGACCAAGGCCGGCGGCTTCAACGATCAGGACAAGTCGGGCGTCGTGCGCGAGAACGGCTTTGCGAACGACGTCTTCGAATATTCCGCCGAACGCGCGTACAATTTCGAAGTCGGCTTGAAATATTCCAGCCCGACGCTGCGGCTCAACCTTGCCGCATTCCGCACCAAGTACAAAAATCTGCAGGTGTCCATCTCATTACCCAGTGGGGCACTGCAGACGACGAATGCGGCCGAAGCGACATCGAAGGGGGTTGAGGGCGACCTGACCTGGATCATCACTCCAGGCCTGACGCTGAGCGCGAACGCGGCTTACCTGCATGCGCGCTATGACGACTATCCGGGCGCCTGCCCAATCGGCAGCACCTTCTGCTCGGATCCGGCGACGGGCAACGCGCGCGGCGGGCGGCTCGATGGCACGCCCGACTTCTCGGGCAGCGCGATGCTCGCCTATAACCTGCCGTTGAGCGAGGACTGGCATCTGCGTTTCAGCGGCCGCGTCTATCATCAGAGCAGTGCGCAATATCAATCGGCGCAGAATCCACTCGACCGCACGCCGGGTTATGAACTTTTCGATGCATCGGTCGCATTGGCTCAAAGCAAGGGGCTTACGTTGTCGGTCTCGGGCAAGAACCTTGCGAACAAGGCGGTACGCGGCTTCAGCGCGCCTTCCGTTGGTGACGCCTTCTACGGCCATTATTCGGCGACGCTGCCTGGTCGGCAGGTCTTCCTCGATGTCCGCTACGACTTCTGAAACCTCGATAAAAGGAACGGTTTGTGAGTGATCTCTTCGAAAAGGGCATGCAGGTGCGCCGCGATATGTTCGGCCCCGAACTGGCTGAACTGGCCGTCGCGAATGCGAGCGATTTCGCCAAGCCGTTTCATGACATCATGACTCGTTATTGCTTCGGCGAAACCTGGAACCGCGAGGGACTGGGCCGGCGCGACCGCAGCCTGGCGACACTGTCCATGCTCATCGCGCAGGGCAAGGAAGTCGAGATCAAGATGCATGTCAAAGGCGGCCTCGCCAATGGCTTGACCGTCGATGAAATCAGAGAACTCGTCCTCCATGCGATGATCTACTGCGGCGTCCCCGCATCATTCACGGCGTTGCGAGCAGCAGAAGCCGCACTGGCCGAACTCGACGCGGCACAGCCGGCGTGAGGATCGCCTTCATCGGGCTGGGGGCAATGGGTCGCCCGATGGCGACCCATCTGTTGGCCCAGGGGTTCGACCTTCGGGTGAACGACGCCAATGCGGACCTTGCCGGCACGTTCGGAGACGCCTGGGCGCCCAGCCCGGCGGAGGCCGCGCGCGGCGCATCGGTGGTCGTCACGATGCTGCCGAACGGGCATATCGTGCGCGACGTGATCCTGAGGGCGGGCGGCGTCGCTGAGGCGCTTGGGTCAGGTGGCGTCGTCGTCGACACCAGCTCCTCCGACGCCGGGGGCACCGTAATGCTGGGCGAGGAGCTCAAGGCACGGGGGATCGCGCTGATCGATGCGCCCGTATCGGGAGGTGTGCCGCTCGCGGCCGAAGGCAAGCTGACCTTGATGATCGGCGGGACCGACGAGGCGGCGTTCACGACCGTGCAACCGCTGCTGACTGCCCTCAGCGCAAAGCTGATGCGTGTCGGCGGATTGGGTGCCGGTCACGCGGCAAAGGCGATCAACAATGCGATCGCCGCAGCGATCTTCGCCGTCACCTCCGAGGGCGTCGACATGGGCACCCGCTTTGGGCTCGATCCGGCGGCGTTGCTGGAGGTGATCAACGCATCGAGCGGCCGCAGCGGCATTTCCGAAGGTCTGTTCCCCAGCCAGGTGCTGCCGCGGAAATTCGCGCTCGGTTTCGGTCTACCGCTGATGGCGAAGGACGTTGCGATGGCGGAGAAGCTGCGCGGCGAGCTCGGCCTGCATCTGCCAATGATCGAGGCTACGCATCGACAGATGCAGGCTGCGCTCGCAACGCTGGGCGACCGCGCCGACTTCACCGATTATTTTCGCTTCAACGAACAGACCGCCAGCGCCGGCTGATGGAGAGCATCGTGAACGTCCGGCCCAAATATCCAGATACGGTGCATTATACCGGGTTGAACCGCCCGACGCATCTCGAGGCGACCGCGCACGACCTGTATGTCGAGGGCGAGATTCCAGCGGAGATCGACGGCGCTTTCTTCCGCGCGCTGCACGATCCTGCACATGTTCCCATGCGTGAGGACGACGTCGTGCTGTCGCGCGATGGCGTGATCGGCAAGATCGAGTTCAAGAACGGTCGCGTGAACTGCGGCGTTCGCTATGTTCAGACCGAGCGGTTCCTCGCCGAGCGCAAGGCTGGACGCAGCCTGTTCGGCGTGTATCGCAACCCATTCACGGACGATCCCAGTGTCGCGGGTGTTGATCGCACGGTTGCCAACACGACGCCCTATTATCACGCCGGCCGCCTGTTCATGTCGAAGGAAGACGGCCTTCCGTACCGCATCGATCCCGTGACATTGGAAACGATCGGGCGCTGGGACTACCACGGCCGGCTACGCTCGCAGACGCTCACCGCCCACCCTAAGATCGATCCCGACACAGGCGAGCTGTTCCTGTTCGGCTACGAGGCAGCCGGGCTGGCGACACCGACGATCGCCTATTGCATCGTCTCGCCCGAGGGCGAGCTGGTGTCCGAGCAATGGTTCGACGCTCCCTACTGCTCGATGATGCACGACTTCGCGATCACCGAGCAGCATGCAATTTTCGTGGTCTATCCGACGAAGGCCGATCTTGGGCGGCTGCGCGCCGGCGGACCGCACTGGATCCACGATCAGGAAGGCGAAAGCTTCATCGCCGTCATGCCGCGCTACGGTCGCGTCGAGGACATCCAGTGGTTCAGCGGCCCGCCGGGGGTCCACAGCTATCATGTGATGAACGCCCATTGCGAGGGGACGAAGATCCATCTCGATCAGGCGTTGGCGGTCACCAACCTCATCCCATTCATCGCCGAACACTCGGGCATTGATCTACCGGTCGACGGCGGACTGACGCGGTGGACACTCGATCTGGCCGACCCGGCTGCCGGCATTGTCGAGAAGAAGATCGGTCCTTTCGGCGAGATGCCGATCGTCACGCAGCGGGATCTTGGTCGCCCCTATGCGCGCGGCTGGTATCTGTCGGTCGACCCCGCGAAGCTCACCCCAGTCGCCAACGGACCGGTCGGTGTCCTCTTCAATTCGCTAATCAGGGTGGATTGGCGCGATGGCTCACTCACGCGCTTCTCCGACGGCCTCGGCCTCGGTTTCAACGAGCCGGCGCATGTCCCGGCGCGCGATCCGGCGCACGGCGGCTGGCTGCTGATGATGGTCGATCGGGTCATCGCGGAAGACCATTTCGCGCAGGAGCTTTGGGTGATCGAGGCCGACCGCGTCGAATCCGGGCCGATCGCGAAAGTGTTCATGCCCTTCGTCACCTGCGAGCAGGTGCACGGCAACTGGGTCCCGCGGGCGCAGCTCGACGCGGCACGCAAGGATGCATGACGTGAAGATTGCGATTACGGGCGCGTCAGGCCAGTTCGGGCGCGAGGCGACACGGCTGCTGATCGAAGGCGGTGTTTCACCCCGTCAGCTCATCCTCGTCACTCGCAGCCCGGAAAAGCTGCGATCTCGTGCAGCCGAGGGCGCAGATGTGCGGCAGGGCGATTTCGACGACGAGGCTGGGCTTGCAGAGGCGCTGCGCGGCGCCGACCGGATGCTGATGATCAGCGGCACGCGCGTCGGCTTTCGCGAGCCGCAGCATCGTGCCGCGATCGAGGCGGCGAAACGGGCCGGTGTGCGGCACATCGTCTACACCTCGTTCATCGGTGCGGTGGAGAGTAATCCTTCGCTGGCTGTCAAGGATCACGTCACGACCGAGCGGATGCTCCGCGAGTCCGGCCTTGAGTGGACGGTGCTGCGCGACGCGCAATATGCTGATGCGGTGGTCGAGGCGATGGCGCCGCTGATGGTCGCCAGCGGGGAGATGACGAGCGTCGCCGGCGATGGCCGCATGGCCTTCGTCTGCCGCGACGATTGCGTGGCTGCGGCAGTGGCTGTGCTGCTAGGCGATGGTCACGCAAACAAGGTCTACCAGCTGACCGGGCCCGAGCTTGTGAGCTATCGCGAGGTGGCGGCACTGGTGTCCGAGCTCTCCGCCTCGCCGATCAAGTTCACGCTGACGGACGAGGCCGGGCTTTACGCGATGTTTGACGCGCTTGGCGTGCCGCGACAGCCGATCGACGACCTCTCGGTCAACAATTTTCCTTGGAATTCTGACGACATGGTCAGTTTCGAGGTTGCCGTTCGCGATGGGCATTTCGCCATTATCAGCGAAGATTTCGAGCGGTTGACCGGCCGTCGACCAAAGTCGCTTCGCGCGCTGCTTGAGCAACATTTGGAGACCATTCGCACGGCGGCGGCACGGATCAGTCTGCCGCTGGCTGAAGTCATCAAGGATGTTTGAGATGCTTGAGAACGTGAACGAGGGCGTATCTACGTTCCTCAACGCGGGTGGTCTGTATGTCGCGCCGCTGGAATATCAGGGTTATCGCGACGAGATTCTTGCGTCGAAGACGAGCGCCTGGATCGGGACGCCGCTCAACGAATCCCCGATCTACGACGTGCAGGGTCCGGACGCCGCCCGCTTCCTGACATCGCTGTGCATCAACAACTTCATGAAGATGAAGGTCGGCTCGATCCGCCATGCCGTCATGTGCAACGACAAGGGCCAGATGCTGACCGACGGCGTGGTCATGAAGATCGGCGAGGATCATTTCCGGACCTATTGGCTGATGCCGATCATCGACTTCCATGTGTCGCGGACGGATATGGTCGTCTCGGGTGCGAACCTTTCCGGCACCGAATTCTTCGTCCAGATCGCCGGTCCCAAATCCCTGGAGATTCTGGAGCGGGCGTCAGGCAGCGACATGCACGACATCAAATTCGCCGCGCACAGAGTGGTGGATTTCGCGGGTGTCGAAGTGCGCGTCCTGCGCCTCGGCATGGCCGGGTCGCTCGCCTATGAACTGCACGGCCCGATGGATCAGCTGGACGCGGTGTTCAAGTCGCTCTGGGACGTGGGCGCGCCGCTCGGCGCGAGCAAGCTCGGGCGGATGGCTTATCTGCTGAACCACACAGAAGCCGGCTTCGCCAACATCTTCATTCATTTCCCGATGCCGTGGTTCGAGGAGCCGGAACTCGCGGACTATTGCATGACCCAGCCAATGGCGATGTTCTTCAACTATAATCGACAGCTCCTCGGCAGCATGGGTGACGAACTTGAGGCGCGGTTCAAGACGCCTTACGATGTTGACTGGGGATCGCTCGTACGGTTCGACCATGACTTTCCCGGCCGTGCCGCGCTCGAGCGAATCGCCGACAATCCGCCGAACGCGATGGTGACCCTGGAATGGAATGCCGAGGATGTCGCCGATATCGTCGCCTCGCAATATCGCGGGCGCGACGCGGTGGCGTACGAGCCGATCGACGACCGTCCGTCGGACAATTATTTCGTGAACCCCAATGGCTTCCACTATCACGCCGACAAGGTCCTGTTGGATGGGACACCAATCGGCTCGTCGGCCGGACGGATCCGCAGCGTCTATTACAAGCGGATGATCTCGCTGGGGTTCATCCAGCGCGAACACGCCGTCGAGGGCAAGCAGCTGACCCTGTTGTGGGGCGCGCCGGGTGGCCCGCAAAAGGAGGTCCGCGTGACCGTTGCGCGAACCCCGTATATGGACCTCGCCAACAACAAGGACATCGATGTCAACGCGATTCCGCGCCTGTCCGTCCATGCGTGAGGAAGCGCCGTTCGTCCGTTCGCGCGCCAGCGGGCGGGAATGCCGTCCCGACACGATGTCGGATGGCAGACGCGCGTCGGTGGAGCGAGCGGCGTGAAAGACTATACGCCGATCGAACGGGCCAACCTTGCCCTTGTCCGAACCGTCTATGACGAGGTTCTCGAGCCGCTCGATCCTGCGCAGGTCGATCGCTATTTCCGCCCCGATTATATTCAGCACAGCCCAATGGCGGAAACCGGCGCTGCGGGGCTGAAGGCATTTCTGGTTTGGGCCAAGTCTGTTTCGCCCGACGCCCATCATGACGTGAAGCGGATGTTTGCCGATGGCGATCACGTCATCGCGCACGTCCACGTGGTCATCACGCCCGGCACGCCCGGCGTCGCCGTGATCGACATCTTCCGAGTTCAGAACGGCCTCATCGCCGAACACTGGGATGCGTCGCAGGAACTGACCGGCCGCTCTGCAAACAACAACGGAGTGTTCTGACATGGAGACCGTTTTGACCAGCTGTAAACGGTTCACCGGGCGCACGGTCGTTGTTCTGGGCGGCAATAGCGGCATCGGCCGCGCCAGCGCGCTCGCTTTCGCGCAGGAAGGCGCATTCGTGATCGTAACCGGCCGCGATCCCGATACACTGGCGCAGGTCCAGTCCGACCTTGGCGAGAATGGCCGGGTCTTTCGTTCGGACATATCGGACATCGCCGCAACGCAGGCTCTGATGCAGCAGATCAAGGCCGAACATGGGCGCATCGACGTGCTGTTCGTCAACGCCGGCATCGGCGCGTTCCGCACGATCGAAGCTGTCGATGAGGCCTTCTACGACCAGATGTTCGCCGTCAATCTGAAGGGCCCCTACTTCGCGGTCAAACACGCCGTCGAACTGATGGGAGCTGGCGGGTCGATCGTGCTCACGTCCTCGATGGGGCATTGCACGGGGATCCCCGGCAACAGCGTCTACGGCGCCAGCAAAGCCGGGCTGCGCGCGCTCGCACGGACGTTCGGTGCGGAGCTCGTCAAGCGCGGCATCCGCGTCAACTGCTTCAGCCCGGGTCCGATCGATACACCGCTGATCACGCGGGGCGAGATGAGCGACGCGGAAATCGCGGCCTTTCGCCAGATGATCTGCGAGCAGGTGCCGATGGGCCGTTTCGGCACGGCCGACGAGGCGGCGCGAAGCGTGCTTTATCTCGCCTCCGATGACGCTGCCTACGTCACCGGCATCGACCTGCTCGTCGATGGCGGTGCGGTGAGCTTTTGAATGCACGGTTTGGAGAATCCGCTTGCCCTATTTTGCTGAAATCTCGCGGCCGGACGCACCGCGCTTTGAATTCATTTTCGAAATCGCGCTGACTTGGCGCGACGTCCAGACGATTCAGGATACGCCTGCCGGCTTCGGGCGCGGTGCGACCTACCTCGACACCGGCACGGTGCGCGGCCCGCACCTCAATGGTCGCGTGGTGCCGCAAAGCGGCGCGGACTGGGCGCAGTTCCGCCCGGACAAGGTCCTCGGCCTCGACGCGCGCTACATGCTGGAAGCCGATGACGGGACGCTGATCCTGATGCGCAACGTGGGCTATCTTGCCGGCCGCGCGCCCGACGTGCTGCCGCGCATCCAGAAATGGATGTTCGAAGATGGGCCGGAAGTTCCGTTCGAGGACTATTACCTGCGCACGGCGCCGACGTTCGAGGTCAGCGCCGGCCCTTATGACTGGCTGACCCGGACGGTCGTATTCGGCATCGGCTCGCGCCAGAAGACCGGCAATACGATCCGCTATTTCGCCCTTCTTTGATCGACTGGAAGCTCCAAATGACCCGCGATTTCATCCTATCGCTTTCGTGCATCGACCGCCCGGGCATCGTGGCGGCCGTGGCGGTGGCGCTGCGCAATTCGGGTGGCAACATCCGCAGCGCTCAGCAGTTCGACGACCCGGAGACGGGCAATTTCTTCATGCGCGTCGAATTCCGCATCGATGACCGTCAGGAGGAGGAATGCCGCGCGCTCATTGCTGCGGTCGGGGCCGATTTCGGACTGCAATGGATGATGCGGCCGACCGACGCGCGCAAGAAGGTGCTGCTGCTGGTGAGCAAGTTCGATCACTGCCTCGGCGATCTGCTGTATCGCCAGCGGATCGGTGAACTGCCGATGGATGTGGTCGGCATCATCTGCAATCACCCGCGCGAAGCGCTGAGCCTGTCGATTATCGAAGGCATCCCGTTCCATCATCTTCCCGTGACGCGCGACACCAAGTCGAAGCAGGAAGCGCAAATCAAGCAGATCGTCGAAGACACGGGCGCCGATCTGATCGTGCTGGCGCGCTATATGCAGATCCTTTCCAACGATCTGTCCGCCTTTCTCTCGGGCCGCTGCATCAACATCCATCATAGCTTCCTGCCCGGTTTCAAGGGCGCCAAGCCCTATCACCAGGCTCATGCGCGCGGGGTCAAGATGATCGGCGCGACCGCGCACTTCGTCACCTCCGATCTGGATGAAGGGCCGATCATCCATCAGGATGTCGAGCCGATCAGCCATGTCGACAGCCCGGAAGAGCTGGTGCGCAAAGGCCGCGACATCGAGCGGCGGGTGCTCGCGCGGGCGGTCCGCGCCTATCTCGAGGATCGTGTCCTGATCAACGGCCACAAGACCGTCGTGTTCGAGCAATAGCATTGTGGAACTGATCGACGGCAAGGCGATCGCTGCGCAACTCGTCGCCGAGGTCGGCGCGGGCGTGGCAACGTTGCGCGCGCGCAGCGGGATCGTGCCAGGGCTAGCCGTCGTGCTGGTCGGTGACGACCCAGCCAGCACTATCTATGTGCGGCGCAAGCTCGCCACCACGGCGGCGGCCGGCATGCGCTCGTTCGAACACCGGCTTGCGGTCGATACGCCGCAGCCCGCGCTGCTCGACCTGATCGACAAGCTCAACGCCAATCCCGACGTGCACGGCATCCTCGTTCAGCTGCCGTTGCCGCCGCAGATCGAACCGCTGCTGGTCCTGGATCGCATCGCGCCCGACAAGGATGTCGACGGGTTCCACCCCGTCAATGTTGGTCGATTGTCGGCCGGCGGCGGCGGATTGGTGCCCTGCACCCCGCTTGGCTGCATGAAGCTGCTGGACCGGGTGATCGAAGAGTATCACGGACTGAACGCCGTCGTGATCGGCAAGTCCAACATCGTCGGCAAGCCGGTGGCGCTGCTATTGCTTGAGCGCGAGGCGACGGTGACGGTGACGCACATCTACACGCGCGGCCTACCCGACATCGTTCGCACGGCGGACATCCTGGTGGTGGCCGCCGGCAGCCCGGGGCTGGTCCGCGGCGACTGGGTCAAGCCGGGCGCGGTCGTGATCGATGTCGGCATCAACCGCATCCTCGGACCCGACGGTCGCCCGATCATCATCGGCGACGCGGTGACTGACGAGCTTGGCCATGCCCGCGCGGTCACCCCCGTGCCGGGCGGCGTTGGGCCGATGACGATTGCCTGTCTTCTGGAAAACACACTGCGCGCAGCGCGCAAAATCGTCGGAGAGGAATGACCATGGCATTCAAGCTACTGATCGATGGCGATCTGGTTGACGGTGCCGATCGCCTGGCGGTGATCAACCCGGGGACGGGCGAGCCCTTCGCGACCTGCGCGCGCGCCGATGCGGCGCAGCTGGAACGCGCGGTCGCGGCCGCGAAGCGCGCCTTTCCGGCATGGCGCGATGGCGGCCAGCCGCAACGCCAGGCGTTGCTGCACAAAGTGGCCGACGCGATGGAAGCGCGCTTCGAAGACTTCGCTCGTCTGCTTACCCAGGAACAGGGCAAGCCCCTCGCGGAAGCGCGGTTCGAGCTTGGCGGCAGCATCGCGGCGTTCCGGCATTTCGGCGCGCAGATATTGCAGCCCGAAACACTGGTCGACGAACCCGACTCGCTGGTCGTCGAGCATTATTCGCCGCTCGGCGTGGTCGGCTGCATTGTGCCGTGGAATTTTCCGATGATCCTGCTGGCGATCAAGGTGTCGGCCGCGCTCAGCACGGGCAACACCGTCGTGGCCAAGCCCGCGCCGACGACGCCGCTGACGGCGGCGCTGCTCGGCGAGGTGGCCGCCGGCATCCTTCCGCCGGGCGTGCTCAACGTCATCATCGACGCCAACGATCTGGGCGGCATGCTGTCGTCGCATCCCGATGTCGCCAAGATCAGCTTCACCGGCTCGACCGCGACCGGGCGCAAGGTGATGGCGAGCGCCGCGGCGACGCTAAAGCGGCTCACGCTGGAACTCGGCGGAAACGATGTCGCCATCGTGCTCGACGACGCCGACCCGGCCGAGGTTGCCGCCAAGCTCTATGCTGCCGCCACGTTCAACGCTGGGCAGACCTGTATGGCGGCGAAGCGGCTCTACGTGCCGAACGCCATGCTCGATGAGATCGGCGAGCGACTGACCACGCTGGCGTCGGCCACCGTGCTTGGCGATGGCCTCGATGCCGGCACGCAGATGGGGCCGATCCAGAACCGCATGCAGTTTGACAAGCTGCAGGAATTGATGGCGGCGACGCAAAGCGAGGGCACCGTGCTGACCGGCGGTGCGCGCCTCAACCGACCGGGCTATTTCATCCAGCCGGCGATCGTGCGCGATCTGGCCGACGATGCGCGGCTGGTGACCGAGGAGCAGTTCGGCCCGCTCGTTCCGCTGCTCAGCTACGACACGATCGAGGACGTGCTCGCGCGCGCCAACGCCAGCGACTATGGGCTGGGCGGCACGGTCTGGGGCAAGGATCTCGATAAGGCCGCAGCCGTCGCGCGTGCGATCGACACCGGCACGGTCTGGATCAATAAGCATCTGGATCTGCGCTTCGACGTACCGTTCGGCGGGGTCAAGCAATCGGGGCTGGGTCGTGAACAGGGCCAGGCTGGGCTCAAGGAATTCGTCGACGCCCGTATCGTCAGCATGGCGCGCTGAGCCAGGCGATGCGCGCCGACCTGCCCCGTTTCGACCTGTCGCAGAGCACAGAGCAGCTGCGCGCCTCGTTCCGCTTTGACGAGGTCGTGAACTTGCGGGAGAGCTACGCCGTGCTCGACGAGGCGACGATCATCGCCATCCTCGAGCAGGCGGCGGCTTTCGCCATCGACACGCTCGAGCCGCTCAATCGCACGATGGATGCTCATGGCGTGGAGCTTCGCGGCGGGCGGGTTCACACCGCGCCGGGGCATCGCGAGGCGTGGGCGGCGTTCGTCGCCAATGGCTGGCCCTCGATGGATCATGAAGCGGACTATGGCGGCCAGCAGCTGCCGCTGCCGCTCTGCCTTGCGGTTCAGGAGATCTTCGATCGTGCCTGCCCTGCGTTCGGCATGTTGCCCGTGCCGCAGCGTTCGGCCGCTCGGCTGATCGCGGCCTTCGCCGCCCAGGACGTCAAAGAGGCATTGCTCCCTGCTCTGGCCGCGGGCGAGCTGGGTGCGACGATCTGCATTTCGGAAGCCGGAGCCGGCAGCGATGTCATGCAGATGCGCACCCGCGCGCGCGCGACGCCGGCTGGGTGGCGCATCTCGGGCGAAAAGTGCTGGATCAGCTTTGGCGATCACGACCTGACCGACGGCATCGTGCATTGCGTGCTGGCGCGCAGCGACGACGGCTCGGCCGAGCGGCGTGAAATCAGCTTGTTCCTGGTTGATACGCGCGTGGCAGGGTCGGACGGCGTGCAAGTGCTGCGCATCGAGGACAAGCTGGGCCTGCATGGCTCCCCGACCTGCACGCTGGCGTTCGACGAGGCGCCGGCCACGTTGATCGGCGAGCGCGGGCGCGGGCTGGCGCAGATGTTCGTAATGATCACGCAGATGCGCCTGGCGGTCAGCGCAATGGGCCTGGGCATCGCATGTGCCGCGTCGGACGTGGCGCTCGCCTATGCGCGCGAGCGGCGTCAGGGCGGCAAACCCGGCGACCCGCAGCCGATCGTTGCGCATGCCGATGTGCGTCGCCAGTTGCTCGAACTGACCGCGCGCACCGAACTGCTTCGCGGCCTGATGCTGAACATCGCCAATCTTGCCGAGCTGGCGGCGCATGGCGAGGATTCGGCCGATCGAGAGCGTTGCGCCGTGCTGGTTCAGTGGTTCCTGCCCATCGCTAAGACGTTCGGCGCAGACTCCGCGTTCGCCAATGCGAGCGGCGCGATCCAGGTGCTGGGCGGAGCGGGTTACACCGGCGAATGGCCCGTCGAGCAGGCGCTGCGCGACGCCCGTGTGCTGTCCGTGTTCGAAGGCACCTCCGGTATCCAGGCGATCGACCTGCTGCAGCGCCGCGTGATCCGCGATGACACCGGTCTGCGGGCGTTTCTTGCGCTGGCACGCGCCGACGCCGGCGACATGCCGCTGGCACGCTGCCTCGACTTGCTGGAGGCCGCGGCATCGACGTTGAAGGCGGCCAGCCCCGCCGACCAGGACGCCGGCGCGGCCGCGTTTCTCGAACTGGCCATGCTCGCCAGCGCAGGCTGGGTCGCGGCGCGGTTCGTGACCGTGCCGGGCGCTGGACAAGCCTTCGAACGTATGCGTGCCGCTGGGTGCTATTGGCTCGACCGGATCGAGGGACGAGCGGCGCTGCATCATGCCGAGGCGGTGCAGGGTGCGGCACCCATCGCCCATTTTGCGGCCTTCGCATGAGCGGCCAGGCTCCCCAGGCCGCGCAGGATCCGATCGAAATTCTCAAGCGCTCGCCCATGTCCGGCATGCAATGGGCGGTGGTGGCGGTGATGTTCGGCCTGAACGCGCTCGATGGATTCGATGCGCTGGCGATCAGTTTTGCCGCACCGGGCATCCTCGCCCAATGGGGCCTCACACGGGCGGCGCTCGGGGTGGTCATGTCGCTGGAGCTTGTCGGCATGACGCTCGGCATCCTGAGCTGCCGCCGCAGCTTTCCTAAAGACCCCATGAGGTTCATCCCAGCGCAAGCCGAAGCGGAAAGGGTCGGGTCGGGTTCCGGGTATCGTTGAGGGCGAGGGCCTCAACGCCGCCATGCGGCTCGACATTCTCGCCCTTGCCGATCTCGCGCAAGCCGGTTCAGTATATCCGCGAAGATGAAGGCTGTTTGCGGCGTCGTGCCTGCAAATGGAGCAGCGCGTAGACGAGGCGTCTAAGTAAACACCGTCGACATGACGGCGCGATGGGCTAGGATGCCGAGAAAGCCAAGAGCAGTCCGGCCAAGACCGGCCAAGAGCAGTCCGGCACAGTGCATGATGGCTTCTTGGCAACCAAGCGGCCGTGCCGGAACCAGGAAAGGATGAGGAATATGATGGACCTGGTTGTCCGAGGAGGGGCCGTCGTCGATGGTACCGGTGCCGGCGCGTTCGTCGCCGATATCGCGATCAGGAACGGCATGATCGAGGCGGTGGCGCCCGATCTGTCCCATCTGGAGGCGGCGCGGACGATCGACGCGGCCGGCCTCACGGTCACGCCTGGGTTCATCGACATTCACACCCACTATGACGGTCAGGTCTCGTGGGACAGCGACATCGCCCCCTCCTGCTACCATGGCGTGACCTCGATCGTGATGGGCAATTGCGGCGTGGGTTTTGCGCCTGCCAGGCCCGACAAGCGGGACTGGCTGATCAACCTGCTGGAGGGCGTTGAGGACATTCCCGGCACCGCCTTGGCCGAAGGCCTGACATGGGACTGGGAAAGTTTCCCAGACTATATGGATGCGCTCACCCGGCGCCGCTTCGCGTTGGATCTTGGTGCCCAGATGCCGCACGCGCCCTTGCGCGCCTACGTCATGGGCACACGCGGCGCCGACAGCCAGGCGCGCCCCACGGCTGACGAGATCGCCGAGATGGCGCGCCTGGCGGCCGAGGCGGTAGAGGCCGGCGCGCTCGGCTTCTCAACCTCGAGGACGGTCGCGCACCAGACCCGCGCCGGGGAAACGATCGGCACCTACCGCGCGCCGGAGGAGGAGCTGATCGCCATCGCAGCGGCGATCGGCGCGACTGGCAAGGGGGTGATCCAGCTGATCAGCGATGCCTATCTCACCGCCGACGATGCTTTCGCGCAAGCGGAACTCGATCTGGTCCGCAAGATTGCAGGCGCCTCGGGGCGGCCAATTTCACTCACCGTGCAACAGACGGCGAACGCGCCGCAGCGCTGGCGCATGATCTTCGACTGGATCGAAAACCAGCGCGCCGAGGGATTGCCGATCTCGGCGCAGGTTGCCGTGCGCGGTGTGGGTGGGATCATCGGCTTCTCCACAAACACCAATCCATTCATGGCGACACCGACGTGGAAGACGATAAGCGCGCTCTCACGCGCCAAGCGCATGGAGCGGCTCCGCGATCCCGCGGTACGTGCGCGCATCCTCGAAGAGCATGAGGCGCCCGTCGACGGCCCGTTCGGCGAATATGTCGCACGAGCCTTCCACGCGATGTTCCGAATGACGGATCCGGTGGACTACGAGCCCTCGCCCGTCGCCTCGATGCTGGCAGAAGCGCGGCGCATCGGCAAGGAGCCCGCCAACCATGTCTATGACGTACTGCTGGAAGAGGAAGGGAATCGTCTCCTCTATTTTCCAGCGATAAATTACCTGTCCGGAGATCTATCGGTAGTGCATGCGATGCTGAGCGCCGACTACGCGCTCTTCGGGCTGTCCGACGGCGGCGCGCACTGTGGCATGATCTGCGATGCGAGCTTTCCCACCACGGCGATTTCAATGTGGCCGACCGGATCGAAGACTGGGCTACGTTTTACTTTCGAGGAGATGGTCCACGGCTACACGCAGCGGTCGGCGAGGCATGTGGGGTGGATGGACCGCGGCGTCATTGCCCCCGGCTATATCGCGGACCTCAACCTGATCGCACGCGACGAGCTGTCGCTGCCGCCCCCCCAGGTCGTGAAGGACCTGCCCGCCGGCGGCAAGCGGCTGATCCAGAAAGCTGGCGGCTATCGCATGACGATCAAGAACGGCGTGGTCACCGTGGAGAATGGCATGCTCACCGGCGCGTTGCCGGGCAAGCTGGTCCGCGGCGCGACCACGCCGGCGCGGCTTTTCGCGGCAGCGTGAACAAAGGGAGAGATCAATGGCGACGAAGAACGCCCTGCTCCGCCCGGAAGATTTTGGCGTAACCCCGCTGGAAGGCCGGTTTGGCGTCCGCATCGAAGGGATCGACCTCAACGAGCGCGACGACGATGGGACGCTTCAGTTACTGTCCGAGCTGCTCTTCATGCACAAGGTGGTTGTACTCAGCGGGCAGCAGCTAGAAGATGAGCGCTTCGTCAGGTTCGGCCACCAGTGGGGCCGCCCGATCAACTTCTTCAAGGAGGACCATCGCGGCGTGGTGCATCCCGAGCTGATCCGGGTCAGCAACGCTACCACCGTACCTATGGAGCATCGCGATGGAGCGGTGCAGTGGCACAACGACAGCTCCTATGACGAAGTGCCGGCCTCGATCACGATGCTCTATTGCCTCCAGGCGCCGGACCAGGGAGGGGAGACGCTGTTCGCCGACATCGTCGCAGCCTATGACGAGCTGCCCGCGGCAACCCGCGATCGGATCGCAACGGCTTCTGCCTGGCATACCATGCTCGGCGCGCCGGCGATCGAGGGCGAGATGATCGACAAGATGATTGCGCCGCCTTGGGGCAGATATCTGCACCCGCTCGCCTATCCGCATCCGATCGTGCCGGGGCGCACCGCGCTATACACATCGGCTACGGCGGAATCGATCGACGGGATGGATTATGAGGAAGGTCGCGAGCTGATCCGCAGCCTGCGCCGCCACAGCTTTGGGCCGCGCTTCCAGACCAGCTACAAGCTCCGCCAAGGCGACCTGATCCTTTGGGACAATTTCTCGGTCGCACATAGCGCGACGCCGATCGAATATTCAGACGAGCCCGGCAAGTTCCGCCTGCTTCAGCGGATCAGCACCAAGGGGGCGCCGAGCTTCCTGCCGCGCGCGAGACCCTGATCCCGCGCGACGAAGCGGTCGCTTCTTCGCCGAAACTGATCTATCATCGAAGCGTTCTTGGTGCGCCGCAGAAGCGCCTGCCGATGGGAGAGTGAACGATGCAACTTGAGAACCAGACCGATCATGTCGCGATCCTCGCCCTCATGCTTGTCGGTGTCCTCATACGCCGGCTGGAAGAGGTCGGGCAGATCGACGAACCGACAGCACGGCAGATCCACAAGCTCGCCGGCAGTGTGCGTACGCACGCGGGCCACGCAGGGCTGACGGACTTGCGCATCCTGTTCGAGAATATCGATCGCGCGCTGGGTGCCAGCCTGCACGCCGAAGAGGGCAAGAAGGTGAACGCCGGGTCGATACCTCTCGCTTTGTAATCCGATTGGCGCGCCGT
>Ga0207703_10001920_pt1 | contig 18421 bp, 20 predicted proteins | sample KBSSwiS12_FD_184304 | JGI IMG/M metagenome (GOLD analysis project Ga0207703, IMG submission 184304) | Switchgrass rhizosphere microbial communities from Kellogg Biological Station, Michigan, USA - KBS Switchgrass S1-2 (SPAdes) (version 2) | ecosystem: Host-associated > Plants > Roots >...
CGGTGAGCTTGGCCTTGAGCCACAGCCGCGTTGCGACGAGGATCTGATCGTTGCGGCTGCGCCCGGTGTGCACCTTGCGCCCAGTATCGCCGAGACGTTCGGTCAGGCGCGCTTCGATCGCGGAGTGGCCGTCTTCGTATTTCTCGTCGAGGACAAAGGCGCCGGATTTGAAATCCTCCGCCAGCCTGCCGAGCTCATGCGCAATCGCATCGCATTCAGACTGTGTCACCACGCCGATCCGCGCCAGGCCTTCGACATGCGCGCGGCTCGCTTCGATGTCGTGCAGGAAGAACTCGCGGTCGAGCACCACGTCGTCGCCGGCGAGGAAGCGCATGATCCGCGCATCGGTCTCGACGCCGGGTTTTTGCCAGAGCAAATCGGTCATGACTGCGAACTTCTCAAGCGGGTGGACAATGCAAGTAGGAATCCAGGGACGACTTCCGTGCCGCCGCAGCGTCGAAATTCGGCACCAGCCCCTTTCCGTCGCCTCCGAAAGCGCCCATGCCGTGCTGAATCATGTAGGTAGGGAAGTAGGCCGGTGGACCAACGCGGCGAATATCGGCGCACATCTTGCCGAAATTTTCAGGGTCGTCAGCGACTCGATTCATGGCCTGCTTGAATGCGGTCTTCTGCTCGTCGGCAAGCGTGGAGAAAGTCTGCATCGTCAGAACCGTATTCGCATCGTGGGCTGTCGCGTCGGCTACGCGTTGAGTATCGAAGCGCGCATACGCTCCCGCGATCGCATAGAGAAATACCGACTTTTTCATGTCGCCCTGGTTCAGACACTTCCCTACGGCTCGATATAAATCCGCAGGAGTGTAGGTGTTTTTCATTTTGTCTGTTGCAATGCAATTCAGATCAATCGTGGCTTGCAAATTTCCCTTGGCCTCGTAGTTCGCGACTCGCTGTGCCCATGCCGAATGACCGAGCATGAGACTACCCAATGCGGCTACTACGACAGGGTGTTTCATGCGGCGTCCTGTTCCAGCGAGGTTATTGATGCCAATTCGTCCCAGCCCATGACCAGGTTCAGGTTCTGCATCGCCTGGGTCGCCGCGCCCTTGAGCAGGTTGTCGAGCGTCGCGACGACGACGACGCGTTTGCCGCCTGGCGCCAGGGTGAAACCGCCGATCTGCACGCCGTGCCTGTTGGCGATATGGCTGACCCAGGGCGCATCGTCGATCACATTGATCAACGGCTCGTGCTTGTACTTTTGCACATAGCGCGCCTTGATCGCATCGAGCGTCATCGGTTGCGTGAGCCACAAGTTCACCGTCATCGTGATGCCGCGGAAATGCGCCGCGACATGCGGCATGAATTCGACCGGAATGCCGAGGTGTCGCGTCACTTCGCGCTCGTGCGTATGGTTGACGAGCGAGTAGGGCATCAGGTTGTCGCGCAGCTTCTCCGGATTGTTCTTGTCCGAGGGGGTCGTGCCTGCGCCGGAATAGCCTGACACGCCGAAGCAGGCAGGAGGGCCGGCGAGCAGATCCTTGAGCGGCGCAATCGCGAGCTGCATCGCGGTCGCGTAGCAGCCCGGGTTGCTGATCCGATGCTGGCCGCGGTACTGATGGCGCGTCAGTTCCGGCAGACCGTAGTACCAAGTGCTATCGAAGCGGTAGTCGGCGCTGATGTCGATGATGATCGGGTCGTAGCCTTCGCTTTTCGCCGTATCGATCGCTGCGACGTAGGGTTCGGCCTTGGCGTTCGGCAGCGCGAGCACGACGACATCGGCGCGCTTGGCCGCCACAGCTTCCGCATCCAATGCTTCGTAACGCAGTTCGCCTTGGTAGTCGGAGTTGTGCTCGGCAACGCGCCGGCCGTCGAGTTCGCGCGATGAGACGAAAACGAGTTCGAGTTGCGGGTGGCGCGCGATCAACCTGATCAGTTCGGCACCGGTGTGGCCGCGTGCGCCGACGATGCCTACGCTTTTTTTTCCTGGCGTGCTCATGCCGCTTCCTTGTCCCCGATTGACGCATGGTCGATCAGTGTCGGCGTCTTTGCGCGGCAGTAGTCGACGCAAGCCGCAATCTCGTCAAAATCCTCGATGCCGTACCAGAACGCCTTGAAGTCCGGCAGCTTGCAGCAGCCGTCGGACTCGGCGTAGTAGAAATGATTGACGGGATTGCCGTGACGCGAGCGCCAGAACAGCGCTGGCGTCTCCTCGCGCATCACTTGCCACACCGCACGGCCGAGGCCTTCGCCTTGCGCCTCGTCGAGTACGGCGAATTTGTCCAGGTAGACGTGGCTGCCAGCCTGCAGCAGGATCACGGCGACGCGGTAGTTCTCGCTGACGTAGGCGCGCAGCAGTGGGGTCTTGTCGAAATAGTCGGCAGCGAGCGTGCGCGGTGCGAAACTCGATTCGATCAGTTTGCGCATGCGCGCGTGATCGAGCTGGTTCCACTAGTCCACGCGCAGCACCTTCTCGCCGCGGCGGATATAGGTGCCAGAGCCCTTGTGCGTGAACAGTTCTTTGGCGAGCTCGGCCGGCTTGGTGATCGATACCGATGAGGTCAGCGGCAGCGCATCGAGCAGGTCCTTGATCTGTTCGATCTTCACGCGCATGCCGCCGTTGATCCACGGCTGCTGGCTCAGGTGCTCGTACTCGGTGGCGAGGTTGATCGAGTCGATCACGTTGCCGGCGTCGTCGAGCAGCCCGCCTGTCCCGGTAAGGAATACGATCTTGTACGGCTGCAGTGCCTTGATCAGCTCGTTCGCGGCGAAGTCGGCGTTGATGTTGAGAATCTGCCCGGCGACGGTTTCGCCGAGACTCGCAATGACCGGGATCGAGCCCGCGTTGAGGCTCGCCTCGATCGCGGCGAGGTTGACGCGATCGACCTTGCCGACGAGGCCGTATTTGTTCGGATTGAGGAAGCCCGCCTCAAATACGCCACCGGTGATCGAGGTCGCGCGTGCATCGACTTTCTGCAGCGCTTCGACGAGCTTCAGATTCTCGGTCTGCGACACGCGACGCACGATCGCGAGCGCCGCCGGCGAGGTGACGCGCAGGCCATCGGCCGTCTCCTTGACGATGCCGGCCGCGCTCATCTCGGCATCGAGTTGCGGGCCGGCGCCGTGGATCACGATCGGCGTGAGGCCAACCTGCTGCAGGAACGCAAGCGAGGAGACGAGGTTGTCGAGATCATCGCGCAGCACGGCGCCGCCGACTTTGACGACGGCGAACTTCTTCGCGTCGAGCTGCGAGAAGCGACGCAGGTACTGGTCGATCTCCTTCGCGCTGCCCATGCTCGAGAGCAGGCGCACGATGGTCTGGCGGGTTTGCGTGTTGGTATCCATTTCAACGGGCCTGCGATTTCAAGATATGCATGTAGCTTTGCGTGATCTGCTGCAATTGCGCGAGCTCGACGAACTCGTCCGCGGTATGCGCCTGGGCGATGTCGCCGGGACCGCAGACGATTGCGGTGTAGCCGGCCTGCGAGAACAGCGAGGCTTCGGTCCAGAAATCGACCGCGTTGCCGATGGTCAGGCCCACTTCGTCGGCGAAATCGCGTGCCTTCAGGCGGCGCGCTTCGGCGCCCGCGATATCGCCCGCGGGCAGCGGTGGGCCACGGAAGGTTTCCTGGAATTCGGCGGGCTGCGCTTCGAAGCCGCCGCGGAACGTCGCGAGCAACGTATTGATGTCCATCGACGGCAGCGGGCGGAAACCGAAGCGCACCTCGGCGCTCGGTGCGATCATGTTCGCCTTGATGCCGCCTTCGACGCGACCGATATTGAAGCGCAGACCGGTCAGGCCGCCGAAACGCTGATGCGACTGCGATTCGACATAGTCGAGCGCGTGCTGGCCCCAGCGGATCGCCTGATGCAGCGCGCTGTCCGTCGCGGCATTGCCGCCCGAAGCATGCCCGGCGCGGCCCTTGAAGTTCATCAACACGGAACTGATGCCGCGATGCGCGAGCACCGCTTCGCCACGCGTCGGCTCGGCGACGACGACGGCGTCGAACGGTTTCTTATGCGCGAGAAACGCGGCGATGCAACGCGCATCGTTCGCTTCTTCGTCGGTCGTGAACAGGAACGCGACATCGCCATCCGCATGCGCCGCAGCGGTCAGCAGTGCGGCTGCCGCACCCTTGATGTCGCAGGCGCCGAGGCCGATCGCGTGTGTATCGCTCACGCGCAGCTCGAACGGACTGGCCGTCCAATGCGGCGAGTCGGGCACGGTGTCGAGATGGACGTTGAACAGCACCTTCGGCTTGCCGCGCACGGCGAACAGGCTGACCGCGCCCGCACCGTGATCAGTCACGGTGCAGTCGAAGCCCGGCAGGTTCGCGCGCAGATAGTCGAAAATGCCACCCGTGCCGATATCGCGCGGCGGATTGCGCGTATCGAACGCAACGAGCGCGCGCAGGTGCTGCAATGTGCTGGCAAGCAGATCGCTCATCGACTCACGATTTCCGGTTCACTTCGGCCCACAGCGTCGAGCTCATGCCGTAGAGGCGGATGAAGCCTTCGGCTTCCTCGACGCCCCAGTCGGCCGATTGCGCATAGGTCGCGCCCTTGGCGTTGAGGATATGCGGTGACGCGATCGCTACTGCGCCGACGCCGCCGCCTTGCGTTTCCAGCGTGACTTCGCCGTTGACGCAGCGCTGCGAGGAAGCGAGGAAAGCTTCGAGGTCGGCCTTGAGCGGATCGTGGAAGAAGCCTTCGTAGACGAGCTCGACCCAGGCGCGCGCGACCTCGGGCTTGAAGCGGTTCTGCAGTTTCGACAGCACCGCTTCTTCGAGCGCGCGATGCGCGGTGAGCAGCGCGGTCAGGCCCGGTGCTTCGAAGATGATGCGGCCCTTGAGACCGATCGTCGTATCGCCCGTGTAGAGTCCGCGGCCGACGCCGTACTTGGCAAATTCGCGATTGAGCCGGGCGAGGATTTCGTGACCCGGCAGCTTTTCGCCATCGAGCGACACGGCTTCGCCATTGGCGAAACCGAGCGTCACGCGCAGCGGCGTCGTCGGCCATTCGGCGCGTGGTGCGTTCCAGCCGCGAGCGCCTTCGCCCGGCGCTTCCCATTTGTCGATCTCGCCGCCCGACATGGTCACGCCGAGCAGGTTCTCGTTGATCGTGTAACTCTTCTGCTTGGCGCGCACGCCGAAGCCGCGCTGTTCGAGATAGTCCTGCTCGTAGGCGCGCGTGTGCGTGTGTTCCTTCTGGATCTCGCGGATCGGCGCGACGATGATGTAATCGCCGAGTGCCTTGATCGTCAGGTCGAAGCGCACCTGGTCGTTGCCCATGCCGGTGCAGCCATGTGCGATGTACTTCGTGCCGAGTTCGTCGCAGCGCTTCAGTGCGGCTTCGACAATCAGGTAGCGATCGGACACGAGCAGCGGATACTGGCCTTGATAGCCTTGTCCGGCCCAGACGAATGGTTTGACGAAGCCGTTCCAGATCGCCGGGCCGCCATCGACGGTGACGTGGCTGGCGACGCCGAGCTCCTTGGCGCGGTTCTCGATGAAGGCGCGTTCTTCGGCATCGACGCCGCCGGTGTCGGCGAACACGGTGTGCACGCGATAGCCGCGCTCCTGCAGGTAGGGAACGCAGAAGCTCGTGTCGAGGCCGCCGGAGAAGGCGAGGACGATGTCTTTTTCGGTCTGACTCATGATGATTTCCAGGGTTACTTGTTCTTGGCGAGTGCGGCCATCACGGCCTTCTGCACGTGCAGCCGGTTCTCGGCCTCATCGATCGCGATGCAGGCGGGCGAATCCATCACCGCATCGGTGGCCTTGACGTTGCGGCGCAGCGGCAGGCAGTGGCTGAACACGCCGTGGTTGGTCAGCGCCATCTTGCGCTCGTCGACCATGAAATGTTTGTGCGCGTCGCGAATGGGTTTTTCCGGTTCCCAGTTGCCGAAGTAGGGCAGCGCACCCCAGCTCTTGGCGTAGACGATGTCGGCGCCCTGGTACGTCGCGTCGACGTCGTGCGAAATCGCGAAACTGCCGCCGTTCTCGGCGACGTTCTGTTTGGCGAAATCGAGATAGCGCTGGTCGAGCGCGTACTCGGGTGTGGGGCTAAGCAAGGTGACGTCCATGCCGTAGCGCGTCGCGATCTGCAGCGCGGAGTTCGCGACCGCGGTATTGAGCGGCTTCGGATGATAGGTCCAGGTCAGCACGTACTTCTTGCCGCGCAAATCGTTCGTCTTGAAGTGCTGCTGCAGGGCAAGGATGTGCGCGAGCTCCTGCATCGGATGCGTGATCGTCTCCATATTGATCACCGGCACGGTCGCGTATTTCGCGAACGAATGGATCACGTGATCCTCGCGGTCGATCGACCAGTCCTTGAATTTCGGGAAGGCGCGCACGCCGATCAGGTCGACGTAGCGCGACAGCACGCGCGCGACCTCGGCGATGTGTTCCTCGGTCTCACCGTCCATCACCGTGCCGAGATCGAATTCGATCGGCCACGCGTCCTTGCCGGGCTGCAGCACGACGGCGTGGCCGCCGAGCTGGAATGCGCCGAGCTCGAAGCTCGTGCGCGTGCGCATCGAGGGGTTGAAGAACAGCAGGGCGATGGATTTGCCCTTGAGATCGTCGCCGAGCTTGTTCTGCTTGAATTGGGCCGCGCGCGCGAGCAGCGCGTCGAGGTCGGCGCGGCTCCAGTCCTGGGTGGTAAGAAAGTGACGGATGGTCATAATTCGTAAATCTCATTCAAAAATCCAAAAAACAAAAACCCGGCGCGGGGCCGGGTTTTATCGTCGAATCACATGAAAATCGTGCGACAGCTTACCCGGCCGTATTGGTCGTGGTCGGTCGACGCGCACGCGAAGTCATGCCGGCAGCCATGTCGGCGCTGGACAAGATTTCGAAGCTGGCGAAGAGCTGGTTCATGGGCACGCAATCATTTGGACGGCCAATCATGCACGCAAATCTTGCGCAGTGCAACAGGAAACGGCTTTTCCCTCTCATTGCAGCATTTCGCGCATGGTCGCCGGATTGCCGTCGTTCGGCTCGGGTCGGATGCCCAGCAGCTGGGCCAGCAGCGGATACACATCGACGTTGTCGAATTCGGGCACGGTCAGCCCGCGTTTGAATGCCGGACCGTGTGCAATGAACAATGCACGCATGTGCGGGTCGTCATTGTCATAGCCGTGCTCGCCGCCGTGCATGCGGTGATTCGGTCGGCTATGGAATTCCTGCGTCTCGATCAGCCAGCCACTCTCGGGCACGCAGACCAGGGCCGGGATGCGCGGGTGCGTGCCGTAGTGCAGCCGCGCCGGCAGTTCGCCCTTGCGCCAGCATTGCATGTGTCCGCGTGGCGCCAGCATTGCGCGCTCGACTTCCGCTTCGTAGCCCGGTTTGGGGTTGATGCCGACGGCAATTCCCGAGGTGACGAGGTCGATGTGGCGCAGATCGACGATCGAATCGAGGATGACCGTGCGTTCTGCATCGGTCTCGGCCATGCCGTGGTCGGAGACGATGACGAGATTGGCGTTCTTGTACAAATCTCTTTTTTCCAGTTCGGCGACCAGGTGGCCGATGCTGGCATCGACCTCGCGCAGCGCCGCGTCGGCCTCGGTCGAACCCGGCCCATGATCGTGACTCTCGTGGTCGAGTTGCTCGAAGTACAAGGTGAGGAAACGCGGACGCTTGGCCGCGGGCTGGTCGAGCCAGGCGAGAACTTGGTCGATGCGCTGGCCAGCCGTCATCTTGCCGTTGAAAGGCAGATAGTAGTCAGGCCGGTGGCCACGGATCTCGACGTCGCTGCCCGGCCAGAACATCGTCGCCGTGCGCACGCCCTGCTTGTCGGCGGTCACCCAGAGCGGTTCCGCGCCTTCCCACCAGCGCGCGCTGAGTTCGCTGCTCTTCTTGTAGGTGAAATTACCGAGGACCGGATCGACCATCGTGTTGTTGACGATGCCGTGATGATCCGGATACAGGCCGGTGACGAGGGTGTAGTGGTTCGGAAACGTCAGGGTGGGAAACGCCGGACGCATCGCCGTCGCGTGGACGCCGGCATCGGCGATCGCTTTCAGGTTCGGGCTGAGGCCGCGCTCGAAGTAGTCGGCACGGAAACCGTCGATCGAAACCAGGATCAGCGGTGGATTGGAGTCCGGCCTGGGCGCGTGCGTGGCGCAGGCGGCGAGAAAAAGAACCAGCAGCGCCAGCGCGGCGCGGATTGCAAGTTTCATGGCTTCGAGGCGGTCGTCGTTCCGAATGCGGCAAATGTTAACCCAGGTGCGTGACCGCAATGTGCCTGGCACGGAAGCCGCGTGAAACTTTTTCCTCGACGCGCTAGTCTTGACGGGGATAGAGTGATCCCATGCCGCGTATTGTCCTCCAATTTCTGCTCGCACTGAGCCTCGTGATGCAGGGGCCATTGCCCGTGCTCGCCGCGGCTGCCGTGAGTGCGCAGGCAGACGATTGCATGCAGGCCATGCAGCACGGCGATACGGGAGAAAAGAAGGCGTCGTGCTGCGTCGGCGATTGCGTACCGTCCGCGTGCCTGCAGGCCTGTATCGCCGGCTCCGCCGTATTCGTTGTGCCCTCTGGCATGAATTGGACAGCATCCGATCTTGCTGCTGCGGCCTTGATGCCGATGGATGTACGTCCACCCGGACGCGACGAAAGCCCTCCGATCCGCCCGCCGATCGCCTGATCCCGACCTTCTCGATTCCGCGCCACCCGGCGCGGCTCGTGCGCGTCCGCGCACAGAGTTTGTCCGAGGATCAAATCATGTTGAAACAACCCGCCGGCGTACTCGCTGGCGTTCTGCTCGCGTTCGCGCAAGGTGGCGAAGCCAAGCCAATCGCGTTCGCCAACGGCACTACCGTGATGGCGGAATACGGCGCCGGCACGATGGAGGAGACACAGGCGTTCTACGCGCCGTATTACTGGCTGTCGCTCGGTGGCGGCTGGTTGCGCACCGAGAGCGACATCGACGGCCGCACGCGCGAGATCCGCTACCTGCGCGCCAACTATCTCGTGCAGCGCTGGAATCTGGACGATGCACAGGCCAATGTCTTCGCCTGGGGCGGCCTCGGCAGCGCCAGCGGCAACACATTTCGCGGCAATCGGCTCGACCGCAACGTCGGCCTGCAGGTCGACTACGAGACGCGACGTATTTATGCCGCCCTGATGAGCGACTTGCATGAAAGCAGCGCTTACTCGCAACGCATCGACACGCTGCAGCTCGGCTTTGCGCCGTATCCCCACGACTACAAGGATCTGGCCACCTGGTTCGTCTTGCAGGCGCGCAGCTATACCGGCGGCCTCTATCGCGGCGTCGAGTGGGCCGCTCTGGTGCGCCTGTTCAAGGGCGGTGCTTGGGTCGAGGCCGGCGTCACCGCCCAGGGCAAGCCGCAACTGATGATGATGTTCAACTTCTGAATGATGTTTGCTTACGAATTGGAGAAGATCATGTACGAGAAATGTCGTTTTGCTTTTTTCGCCTTGGCTGCGACTTTCGCCGTCCTGGCCCCCGCCGCTGCGGCGACGATTGAGATGGACGTGAACGGTCTGGTCTGCGCGTTCTGCGCGCAGGGCATCGAGAAGAAACTGCGCGCGTTCCCGGCGACGACCGACGTGGTCGTGAGTCTGGAAAAGAAGCTGGTGGCCCTGTCGACCAAGGAAGGCACGGACATCGACGACGAGGAGTTGCGCAAGGCGCTGACCGACGCGGGTTACGCGGTCAAGACCATCCATCGCGAAAGCGAGAGCCTGGACGATGTACGCCAACGCATCGGGGCCAAGCCGTGAATGCTCCGTTGAAGCGCAACGCCGGATTGGCATTCGCCGCGCTGGTTGTCAGTTCCGGCACGCTGGTCTGTTGCGTGCTACCGGCGGCAATGGTCACGCTCGGGGCGGGCGCGGCACTGGCGGGTCTGGTCAGCGCCGTGCCGCCGCTGGTCTGGCTGAGCGAGCACAAGGTCGCCGTGTTCGGCACGGCGGCGGCGATGCTCGCGCTTGCCGGCGTGGCGATCTGGCGTGCGCGCCGCCTGCCTTGTCCAGCGGACCCGGCGCTGGCGCGAGCATGCCAGCGCTTGCGTGGTGCCAGCGCGGTGCTGTATTCGCTGGCGCTTGTGGCGTTCGTCGTCGGCGCGACTTTCGCGTTCGTGTTGCCGCGGTTCGGCTAGCGACGTGGCGGCCGCCGCGCCGCGGCCGCTCTGCTCAAGGCGCGATCGTGCGCACGGCCTGGCGCGTTTCCGGCGCCGGCCACGCGGCGGTCTTGGCGACCTCGGCAATGGCCTTGTTCGTGTCGAAGTAGACCTGCCAGTAGTTGTCGTTGGTGCTGAAGGGACGCACAGTCAACACGGTGCCGAGCGGGGTGTGTTCGAGGATCTCGATGACCGGCGCCGGCGTGGCGAGGACGTTCTTCACCTGCAATATGGCGCCGCGCAGGCGCGCCTTCGCATCGTCGACGTCGACGCCGGCCGCGAGCAGGACGCTCAGGTCGACGCGGCGATAGGCGTTCGCGGAATAGTTGATGATGTTGTCGGAGAAAATCTTGTTGTTGCCAATGACGGCTTTGACGTTATCGCCCATGTCCAGCGTCGTGCCGAACAGGCCGATCTCGCGAACCGTGCCGCTGACGCCGCCCGCGGTGATCGCGTCGCCGACTTTGAACGGGCGCAGCGTGATCAGGAACACGCCGGCGGCGAAGTTCGCCAGCAGTCCCGACCAGGCCATGCCGATCGCGACGCCCGCGGCCGCGAGCAGCGCGGCGAACGAGGCAGTTTCGACGCCGAGCACCGAGAGCACGGCGATCGCAAGCAGCACCGTGAGCAGGCCCGAGACGACCGAGCCGGCGTAACGTTGCAGAGTCGGATCGAGCTCGCGCCGGGCCAGTACGCGTTGCGCGCCGGCGACGATCAGCCGAACGACCCAGCGGCCGACGATCCAGAGCGCGAGCGCGCCCAGAATCTTCCACGCGAGCGGGACGACATAGGTCGAAACGAGCGATTGCAACTGTGCGGGATCGAAACTCATCGGTGCGGCTCCTTGTCGAGAACGATGGAAACGACGCGGCTTCCGTTGCGGAAGCCGCGCTCATCATGCGCAACGCGGTGTTTGCGGCGCGTTAAGCACGCGCCGACGCGAGTCGTTCTACAGCGACTGCGTGTTGAACGTGTTGCAGCTGTTGATATCGCCCGAGGCGAAGCCGGCCTTGAACCAGCGCTGGCGCTGTGCGGACGAGCCGTGCGTGAACGAATCCGGCACGGCGTAGCCGCGCGCCTGCTTCTGCAAGGTATCGTCGCCGACGGCGGACGCGGCATTGAGCGCCGAGTCGATATCGCCGGCCTGCAGCCAGTTGAGCTGCGCCTGCGAACGATTCGCCCAGACGCCGGCGAAGCAGTCGGCCTGCAGTTCCTGACGCACCGACAGGCCGCTGGCGCCGTCCATCGGCGTACCTTGACGGCGCGCCTGCTCAACCTTGTCCATGACGCCGATCAGGTTCTGCACATGGTGGCCGATCTCGTGCGCTATGACATAGGCGCGCGCGAAATCGCCCTGAGCGTGGAAGCGCGTATCCATTTCCTGGAAGAAACCCAAATCGAGATAGACCTGCTGGTCGCCCGGGCAATAGAACGGTCCCATCGCTTCCTGGCCGACGCCGCAGGCAGTCTGCGTGCGGCCGCGGTAGAGCACGAGCTTGGGCTGCGGATAGCGCTGGCCGCTGGCCTGGAAATATTGGCCCCAGACATCCTCGGTGCTGCCGAGCACGACCTTGACGAACTTCGTCTGCGGATCGTTGCTTGTCGCCTGCGCGCGCTGTGCGGGCGGCGCCGTCTGGCTGCTCGAGTCGAGCATCGATCCGCCGCCGCTCAGCAGCGACAGGATGTCGAGCGGATTTTTGCCGAACAGCAGGCTGACGACGACGATCAGAATGATGCCGCCGATGCCGATGTGGAAGCCGCCGAAACCGAGGCCGCCACCGCCACCACCGAAACCACCACCGCGGCCGCTGCCGTCATCCTCGACGACGTTGTCGCTTTCGCGCCCTTTCTGCCAATCCATACAGATCTCCCTGCCGTTTGCTGCGGATGCGCGAACGTTACTCGTCGCGCATCGCTGCCGCAAGAGCAGGCCGATTCGGCGCTCTACGGATAGCGCATCAGCACTCCGTTGCGCTGGTTCTGTCCACCCTTGCCGTCGGGATAGCGCGCCTCGAAGGCGAGCTTGCGCGGGCCGGCTACACGCAGGATCACTTCGCCCTGGGACAGGCGTTCGCAGAGGTTGTCGCCGCTTTCCGGCTTGAAGTGCAGCGACCACGCGTCGGTACCTTGCGCGGAGTAGGTACCGTCGCGCAGCCGACAGGTGCGGCCGGTATCAAGTTCGAGCGAGGTGCCTTGCTGGTCGATCGCGCCGAGCGACAGGGTCGTCTTGTCTGCGTCGCGTTGTCCCTCGACCTGGGTACGGCCAACCCACTGCCCATGCGGGTCGACTGCTTCGGCATGCGCGACGCCGGCGAACAAGGCAAACATCGATGCAATGGCAAGCGGTATGCGAGACTTTGATTGACAGGTGAACATGGCTCCTCCGGTGGCGTGGAAACATGGACGATCGGGACTCGACATGCGCCTTCGCGATACGTCGGGCGCGGCGCAGACGGATGATTCCGCACGCGCGCGCTGTACGCATCTGCAGGAAGTCATCCGCGTATACGATGCGCAAAAGTAGAAATCGGTCGCGGCTGTGCCGGAAGTCATGCGCGTCGGCCTGGATGTGCCGACGACGGCCGCCCGCTCCGTCAAAAAGTGCGACCTGTCGGCAATCGCCGAGGCTGCCTTAGCTGCGGCGGCGTCGCCCTCGATGCGAGATAATGTTGCATCGTCCATCGCCAGGAAAAAGCAATGTCGTCACGTCCCCCTGTAATCCTCGGCACGCCGCTGTCCACAGCCGCCGTGCGCGTCATGCTGCTCGGCTCGGGGGAACTCGGCAAGGAAGTGCTGATCGCGTTGCAGCGCCTCGGCGTCGAGACGATCGCGGTTGATCGTTACGCGCAGGCGCCGGGGCAGCAGGTCGCGCATCACGCGCGCACGATCGCGATGGACGATCCGGCGCAGCTGCGCGCGCTGATCGAAACGGAAAAACCGGACATCGTCGTGCCCGAGATCGAGGCGATCGCGACGCCGGTGCTCGAAGAACTCGAAGCCACCGGCATCGTGCGCGTGATCCCGACCGCGCGCGCTGCGCGCCTGACGATGGATCGCGAAGGCATCCGCCGCCTTGCTGCGGAAACGTTGGGCCTGCCGACCAGCCCTTACAAGTTCTGTGATTCCTTGGGTGAACTGCAAGAAGCCATCGATTGCGGCATCGGCTACCCCTGCATCGTCAAGCCGGTGATGAGCTCGTCGGGCAAGGGACAAAGCAAGATCGACGGTCCCGGCGATGTAAAGAAGGCTTGGGACTATGCGATGGCCGGTGGCCGCGTCAATCGTGGTCGCGTCATCGTCGAGGGCTTCATCGACTTCGACTACGAGATCACTTTGCTCACCGTGCGTGCGCGTGGCGCGGGCGGTGAAATCGAAACTCGGTTCTGCACGCCGATCGGACACGTGCAGGTCGCCGGCGACTACGTCGAAAGCTGGCAGCCGCACGCAATGTCTGAAGTCGCGCTCGCACGTGCGCAGGAAGTCGCAAATAAGGTGACCGACGACCTCGGTGGCCAGGGTGTGTTCGGTGTCGAGTTGTTCGTCAAGGGCGACGACGTCTGGTTCAGCGAGGTCAGCCCGCGCCCGCACGACACAGGCATGGTCACGATGATCACGCAATGGCAGAGCGAATTCGAGCTGCATGCGCGCGCGATCCTCGGCCTGCCGGTGAACACGCGGCTCAAGTCACCCGGAGCGTCGGCGGTGATCTATGGCGGTGTCGAAGGCAAGGCGCTTGCATTCGATGGCGTCGCCGAGGCGCTGGCCGTGGCGAACACGGATCTGCGCCTGTTTGGCAAGCCGGAGAGTTTCATCAAGCGGCGCATGGGCGTCGCGCTCGCGTTCGCCGACGATGTCGAAACGGCGCGACGCAACGCGAAGCTCGCCGCAGGCAAGGTGAAGCCGCGGCACGCATAGGTTGGGTTGAGCGCAGCGAAACCCAACGCGAGAACGTCAACGATCTTTCGTCAGCGCGTATAGGATGCGCTCGTCTATGTCATCGAGCGCGTCGCCTTCGCCGCTGCGGAAGTGGTTGTGGAAAGCATGCAGCGCCGCGGCGCGGTCGTCGAGCGCGTAACCGATTTGGGCGAGCGCGGCCCAGGCATCGAAGCCCGCCGGCGGCGTGACAAGCTCGCCGCGCGGCCAGCGGCCGTAGCCGGCGTCGGCGAGGCGCTTCCACGGAAACAGCGGACCCGGATCGATCTTGCGCGTCGGCGCCACGTCCTCGTGGCCGACGACCTGCGTGCGCGGAATACTCAAACGTTCGGTCAAGTCGGCCAGCAGCACGAGCAGACTGTCGATCTGCGTCGTTGCGAATGGCGAGGCGCCGTCGTTGTCGAGTTCGATCCCGATCGAAGCCGAGTTCGGATCGGTGATCGTGCCCCAGCGTCCGGGGCCGGCATGCCAGGCACGCGCCTCGTCGGCAACGAGCTGGTAGATGCGGCCGTCGGCGCCGATGAGGTAATGCGCGCTGACCGGGCCTTGGCTGTTCTGGCTGCGCAGTGTGTCGAGGCTCTCCTGCACCGAGTGCTGCTCGGTGTAGTGCACGACGATCAACATCGCCTTGCGCGCGTTGTAGTTCGGCGAGGGTACCCAGGTCGCGAGTGGGTTGTGCTTCGGCGCTGGCGTGGTCGCGCAGGCGGCGAGGAGCAGCGCGCCGATGGTGGCTGCTACTAGTTGGAATACGTTCACGGGGGAGGAACGCATATGGGCGAAGAGCGAGGGATAAATGGAAAGCGGCCCGGAGGGCAGCTTGTTTGTATCAGTGGTGCGAACGTCATCCCGGCGGGCCCCACTATCACGGGATGATCGACGGCGGTTTACTGATCGAGATTTAGCGAGCCAGATGGCCGATGCGCTGCACGCGGATCTGCGTGAGGATCGCGGAGCTGCCGATGGTTCTGTTGGGAATACCGTTGAGCGAGATCAAGTTCACGCCCGTATTCACCAACGAGATCAAGTTCTGATCGAGCGGAGCTTGGACGAGGTACTCGAAGCTTACAACACTAGTTGTCACAGCCTGAGTGTACCGCAGCGCACCGACGGGTGTAGTCGGAGCGAGCCCGTTGACGAGTAGGGTTACTGACGCGCCCTCGCTCGGGTTGAGCACCCAAGACATCAAATAGGTGCCGCGTGGTACCAGCAAGCCGACTCGCGTCGGCTCGTCGACATAGGTTACGCCGACAGGCGGTACGGTTGGCATAGGAAATGGCAGACTGCCGCCCGGCTGTACGATCGGTAGCGGTGCTCCCGCAGAGGTGAATGTGCGGATGAATTCACCGTAGACCGCCGAGTTTTCTTTGGAAGCTTTGGCCGAGTCCTCCTGTTCATCAGAGGAGAAACTAGGAGGGGCCGCTTCGGCCGGCGTGAGAGCGATTAGCAAAATAGCGATGGGAATGAGGACTCTCATAGTCGTCAACATTAGCACGTGAGAACTCGGTCGACACGAGTTACTCACGATGCTACCCACAGAAAACGCGGGCTGCAACGAAATCGAATGGGACGCACGCGGATGGTCGGGCAACAAAAAACCCGCTAAGTGGCGGGTTTGGTTGGACTTTATTAGTCCGTTCTATTTCGTTGTATCCCGCTCTATTTGGGGATGGTGCCGGTGGAGGGAATCGAACCGGACCGCATCGCAAACTGTAGGGGCCAAGTGCTGCAGACGCTTAGGTGGTACGAGTGTACCACTCAGTGGACCGATTCAGCTCGGTGGCTGGTGACTTCCGGAGGCGACGCGGCGCGGCGTCTAGCTGGATCGTACCGGTCCAGAAGAAATTTACCGTCGACGATTCCAATCAGTCGAAAACTTGAGCGCTCTCAGAAGAGTGAAAGGATCGCACGACTGGACACCCAGACTGGTACAGACATCTGGCACCTTTCGGTTTTGCCGCTGCTTTCTCGGTGATGAAGTTTCACCGGTGACGACGCATCGATTTTCAGTATCTGCGAGCGCATGGGCGATGAGGAAAGGATCGCGTCCAAGACCTTCGATCTGGTCGTCCGTCAGGTCAGGGGCATAGCCTTCTGTAACAACGTGTCGTACAAGGTCACCGTCGGCCTCGCCGGGTAGTAGAAGTGTTGCGCGATTTGTCTCGTCATGCACCCACGCGTACAACGGATTTCGACCCTCGTTGTTTCCGCCGTCGCGAACTTCTTCGTAGGTCTCGATGGGCATCTTGATGTTGCCCTCGCTGCAATGATGCAGTAGCCATGTCCAGAACTCCGGTACCGCATCCAATGGGTAGTAAGACTGGTGAGCCGTGATGAGCACGTTGGCATCGAGGAGATACACCATCAGGATGCCTGCCGATGAAGTGTGCTGAGCAGAGGTGCAACACTGCGCGGTTTTACGCCAAGCACCAAACCGGCTTTGGTCGGCGTCAGCGCCCCCTCCTGCATGCTCTGCTCAACGAATCGCAGCAAACCCTTACCGAGGCGATGGCGTCGGACAACGTAGTAGTTCGGGCCTCCTTCGCGTTCTTGGGCGCGCTCGCGTTGGGCCTGCCGCCCGGCCAGCCATTCTTGGCGAAACGTAATCGTCAGGTTGCGCCAAGTCCGCTCCGAAACGCGGCCAAGTCGGAATAGCCGGTACGCGATCATCGACCGGCTGATGAGCCGGTCCTCGGCAAACGCGCTGATGAGTCGAGCTGCGTCTGCCTCCGTTGTGCCTTGGTGGATGTCGAGAGTCTGGAGTTCGTTGACCGCGAGCAAGAGCGAACTGGCTATGTCGTTGCAAAACCGTTCGAGCTGACTTTCGCCATACGGCCCGCTGATGCCAGTTGCTCCGAGCCATAGATGCGCTACTTCGTGGAGCAGCGTGAAGGACCACGCACGACGCGCGTCGTGGTCGTTGATGATCACGAATGGCGCAATGTCATCGGCGACGGCAAAACCTCGGAAAGCTGACACCTCAACGTCAGTATGATGGCTGCCGAGGTTTCCCATGAGCAGCACGAATATCCCGACACCTTCGACTTTCTCTCTCAAGTAGGCAAACGCGTCGTTTACATCCCCAGTTGCTCGAAAAGCCGCTGCATCAAACCCCAAGGTTTGTTGGATGGATCGGGCGACAGCGGCGACACCGTCGCCCATAGTCATCGAACCAATGAACGGAAGTGGTCGGGTATCGGAATCATCCTCAAGCGCTGACCGCACCATGGCCTGTCGTGTGCGGACGTCGCGAACCAAGGCGTCAACCAAGGGCTCGTTAATGGGTTGTTGAGGCAGCGTACGGAAGTCCTGACCGCGGTCTCCCTTCGGTGGTGGGGCGGGCAAATAGAGGGTCAACAGCGAGCGATGATAGGCTTTCGCCATTCGAAGCAGCTGCGACCGTGAAGGCGAACGCTGCCCCAACTCAATGGCCCGAAGGCGCTCGGCTGCTCCCTCACCGTGCATCCCGATTTTTTCGGCAGCATCGTCTAGCGAAAGCCCAGCGGTCTCGCGAGCCCACACCAGCACATTGGGTCGAATCGACGGCATTGAGGTGACGAGAGTGACTAACTAGCTAGTGGGAAGCGCCATGAGCATAGCCCAGACGCACCGGAGAGTGTCAGTGGTTGACGTCGCGCGGACTGCGACCGGGGGCAACCGAGCTTAGTGCGCCCGTGTCGTGGCTCAGCTTGAAACAGCCCACGGCGGAGGCTGAGGAGGCAGAGGCTGCAACTTTTTCTTCTGCCAAGACTCGAGCACAAACAGCCCGATCGTGTGGGCTGAGTGAACCGCAAGTCTGGCGTGCCTTGGCTCAAGTTTATATGGTCGTTTTCCCGCGCCGTGTGCCGAACTCGCGTGCGTGCGAAGACTCCCGATTCCGTCCGTTACAGAGATCAACCCCGACAGGATCTGCTGTAGGTCCTGCTCCTCAAGCTTGCTTGGATCAAAGCCTAAGTGCTTACGGACTGTGCTCCAGAGACTTCTGAGGTCCTGCTTGGCGGGTAGGTCCAGATCCTCATCTTCGATGTACGCGCGACAAATGGACTCAAGTATGTTGCTGGCGGCGGATACGGCTTCGCGTGGGTCGCTCTCAACCCCCGCGAGGGCTCGGTCGAATTCTGCTTGCACGGCGATCAGGTCACGGTTGCGGATGTATTCCATGAGCGTGAGAGACGGTGCGCCGAGGGCGCCGACAATGCGTCCTCCCCGGACGTAGGTAAGGTTTCCATTGGCCAGTGCTTTCTTCAGTCGTTCCTGCTGGTCTCGTCGGGACTTGGCGAACTCGTCGTTGCCCTCAATGGTCTCCTCAATGTACGTCTCAATGATTCGGCCGAGGACCTCCAGCGGGGATGAGCACTTCTTGTTCACGGCCCGAAGCCAAGCCAAGGCCTT
>Ga0207703_10001921_pt1 | contig 18419 bp, 15 predicted proteins | sample KBSSwiS12_FD_184304 | JGI IMG/M metagenome (GOLD analysis project Ga0207703, IMG submission 184304) | Switchgrass rhizosphere microbial communities from Kellogg Biological Station, Michigan, USA - KBS Switchgrass S1-2 (SPAdes) (version 2) | ecosystem: Host-associated > Plants > Roots >...
CCTGGTGACGCTCCTGCACGAGATGAGCAAGCGCAACGCCAAGAAGGGCATCGCCTCGCTGTGCATCGGCGGCGGCATGGGTGTTGCAATGTGCGTCGAACGCGCCTGATCGCACTGTCATCAACCAAGGAGAACTCCAATGAGCCAACAACGTGTTGTCCTCGTCACCGGCGGCATGGGCGGCCTCGGCGAGACCATCTCGACCAAGATGGTCGACGCCGGCTACAAGGTCGCGGTGACCTATTCGCCGGGCAACAAGACGCATGCCGACTGGGTGGCGCAGATGGCGGCCAACGGCTACGCCATCCTGGCGGTCCCTTGCGACGTGGCCGATTTCGCTTCGTGCGCCCGCGCCGTGGCCGAAGTCCAGGAGAAGCTCGGGCCGGTCGACGTGCTGGTGAACAACGCCGGCATCACCCGCGACATGACCTTCAAGAAGATGGACAAGGTCAACTGGGATGCGGTGCTACGAACCAACCTCGACAGCCTGTTCAACATGACCAAGCAGGTGGCCGACACCATGGCCGAGCGCAACTGGGGACGCATCATCAACGTCTCTTCGGTCAACGGGTCGAAGGGCGCGTTCGGCCAGACCAACTACTCGGCGGCCAAGGCCGGCGTGCACGGCTTCACGAAGGCGCTCGCGCTCGAGGTCGCCAAGAAGAACGTCACCGTCAATACCATCTCGCCCGGCTACATCGGGACGAAGATGGTCACGGCGATTCCGAAGGAAGTGCTCGACAGCAAGATCCTGCCGCACATCCCCGTCGGCCGCCTGGGCAAGCCCGAAGAGGTGGCCGGACTCATCATCTACCTGGCCTCCGAGGAGGCGGCGTTCCTGACGGGCGCCAACATCGCCATCAACGGCGGCCAGCACATGCAATGAAGGCAGAACTCGCATGATCAAGCACGGCATCGATCAGGAAGCGCTGATCACCCTGTTCTCCGAAGCAACTGCCAAGCAGGGCGCCGCGGTCCGCAAGGCGGTCACCGAGATGACCTTGAAGGGCCTGCAAGGCCGCGAGCTCACCCTGGCCAACATCAGGCAGGTGTTGAACACGGTGGCCAAGGCCGCCGCGACGGGGGCCGGGAGCAATCCGCTCGTGCCGGCCGACGCCGAGGCCTTGCTCGCCCAAGCCGCTGCCGGCATAGACGCGGCGCTCGCGACGGCGGTGCAGGCGAACCGCAAGGCGCTGCAGCAGATGATCGAGCAAGGCGCGAGCCTGCGCGAGACGCAGGCCAAGAAGGCACTGGCCGACATCGAAAAGATGGAAGACACCTTCTTCGCCGCGCTCCACAAGGCGGCTGACGGCTCGCAAGCGTCGCTCGCAGGCCCGTGGGCGGAAGTGCTGCGGACGATGCAGGGCAAGGGCACGGATACCGGCGCCCAAGCCGGTGCGACGATCACGCAGCTGCTCGAGAACGCGAAGAAGAACCTGCGCGACGGCCGCGAGCTAGGCATGGGCGCATCGCAGGCGATGCTCGACAGCTATTCGACGCTCGTCAGCGGCGTGCTGATCGGCATGTCCGACGCGCTGGAGCAGACGGCTGCCGAAGCGACGCCGGGCACGACCCAGAAGAAGTAGCAGGCCCGCCATGGACGCGCTGCTTCTCGCCCGGATGCAGTTCGCGGCCAACATCACGTTTCACATCCTTTTTCCGACGATCAGCATCGGCATGGGATGGGTGCTGCTCTTCTTTCGGGTTCGCTGGCTGAGGACCAGGGCTGGAGCCGACCGGGTCGCGGCGCAAGGCTGGCTCGATGCCTATCGCTTCTGGACCAAGGGGTTCGCGCTGACCTTCGCGCTCGGCGTCGTCAGTGGCATCACGATGAGCTTCCAGTTCGGCACCAACTGGCCCGGCTTCATGCAGAAGGTCGGCAACATCGCCGGACCGCTGCTCGGCTACGAGGTGCTGACCGCGTTCTTTCTCGAAGCCGGCTTCCTCGGCGTGATGCTGTTCGGCCACGGCAAGGTCAGCGAGCGGGTGCACCTGATGGCCACCTGCCTGGTCGCGTTCGGCACCACGCTCAGCGCGTTCTGGATCCTGGCGCTGAACTCGTGGATGCAGACGCCCGCCGGGCATGGGATCGTCGACGGGATCTACCACGTCAAGAGCTGGTTCGACGTCGTCTTCAACCCGTCGTTTCCCTATCGCTTCACGCACATGGTGCTCGCCTCCGGGCTGACCTGCGCATTCCTGCTCGCGGGCCTGAGCGCGTGGCAGCTCCTGCGCGGCGTCGCCCAGCGCTCGGCGCCGCGCGTGCTGCGCGTCGGGCTGACGCTGGCAGGACTCCTGATCCCGGTGCAGATCGTCGTCGGCGACATGCACGGCCTGAACACGCTGCAGCACCAGCCGGCCAAGATCGCGGCGGTCGAAGGCGTCTGGCAGACCGAGCGCGGCGCGCCGCTGCTGCTGTTTGCCATTCCTGACCTCGAGACCCGCAGCAACCGCTTCCAGGTCAAGGTGCCGAAGCTGGCCAGCGTCATCCTCACGCACGAGATCGATGGCGAGATCAAGGGTCTCAACGAATTCCGCGACCGTCATCCGCCGCCGCTGCCGCTCTTCTTCGCCTTCCGCGCGATGGTCGGCATGGGCCTCCTGATGCTGGCGACGAGCTGGCTGGGCTGGTGGCTGTACCGGCGGGCGTCGTGGCGTGCAGAGCGGCTGCCGCGGGCGCTGCTCGGGTTCTTCGCCGCAATGACCTTCTCGGGCTGGATCGCGACCGTGTCGGGCTGGTACGTGACGGAGATCGGCCGCCAGCCCTTCATCGTCTACGGGCTGATCCGGACCGCCGATGTCGTCTCCACGGTGCCGACCCCGGCGATGATCGGGGTGACGCTGACGCTCTATCTCGCTCTCTACCTCGCGCTCATCGTCGCCTATGTGAGCGTGCTCAAGTACATGGCGGAAAAGCCTGAGGAGCTTCTGGAGATCGAAGAGCTCGAGCGCGCCGCGACCCCAGTGGGTGTGGCGACGTCGCCGGTGCTGCCGATCCGGGGTGCCGCATGGACGTCATGACCTTCGACGCAACGCTGCCCGTCGTCTTCATGGCGCTTATGGGCGTGTCGATGCTTGTCTACGTCGTCAGCGACGGCTACGACCTGGGCGTCGGAATGCTCATGCACCGCGCGACCGATGCCGAGAAGGACGTGATGATCGCCTCGATCGGGCCGTTCTGGGATGCCAACGAGACCTGGCTCGTACTCGGGGTGGGCATCCTGCTGATCGCATTCCCGCAGGCGCACGGCCTGGTGCTCGGCGAGCTTTATCTGCCCGTCGCCCTGATGCTCGTCGGGCTGACGCTGCGCGGTGTCGCGTTCGACTTCCGCGTCAAGGCTAAGGACGCGCACAAGAACACCTGGGATCGCCTGTTCTTCGCCGGCTCGACGCTCGCCGCCGTGGCGCAGGGCTGGATGCTCGGCCGCTACGTCAGCGGCTTCGGTACCGGCTGGAACTATCCGCTGTTCGCCGCGGCGATCGCGGGCGCGCTGCCGATGGCCTATGTGCTGATGGGCGCGACTTGGCTGATCATGAAGACGGAAGGCGAATTGCAGGGGCGCGCGGTCGAGTGGGCTCGGATGGCGTGGGCGCCGATGGTCGGCGGCCTGGTGCTGATCTCGATGGCCACGCCCTGGGTAAGCGCGACGGTTCGTCAGCGCTGGTTCGCGCTGCCCGAGATCATCGCCCTATCGGCGATTCCCCTGATGTGCGGCGTCAGCTTGCTTGCGGTGCGCAGCCTTCTCGGTACGCGCCACGTGCGGGGGCCGGTGTGCTGGCTTCCTTTCACGTTGCTGATCCTGGTGTTCGTGCTCGGCTTCCTCGGCCTTGCGTACAGCATCTACCCCTACGTGGTGCTCGATCGCTTGACGGTCTGGCAGGCCGCGAGCAGCCCCGAGGCGCTGAAAGTGATCTTGCTCGGCGCATGCATCTCGGTCCCGGCGATCGCTGGCTACACCGTCTTCTCGTACCGCGTATTCCGCGGCAAGGCGGCCGAGCTGAAGTACGCGTGACCGCCATTCGGCGGTCGCGGCTGCGGTATTTCTTGCGGTCAGGCGGCGGGAGCACGATGATTTGCACATGAGTGCATCCCTGCCGGCGCTTCCGCTCGACACGACGTCTCGTCGACAGCGGCACTGGCGCGGCCTGCCGCGCTGGGGAGCGGCGCTGGTCTTGGTCGCTGCAGCCGCCTACGCGGGCCACGAGATCGCGCTGGAGGCCGGCGTGTCACGCCTACGCGAAGCGGCAGAGCACAGGCTGGACATGATGGCGAGCGGCCTCGACGCCGATCTCGCCCGTTTCGACTATCTGCCCGCGTTGCTCGAAATGACGCCGGCGGTGGCGGCGTTGCTCGACAACCCCGCCGACCCGCAATTGCGAGCCGCGGCCAATCGCTACCTGAATGGCGTCAACGCGACGGTTGGCGCCGAGATGCTCTATGTGCTTGACCGAAGCGGCACGTCGGTGGCAGCTTCGGACTGGGACCGGCCGGGAACCACCATCGGCCAGGATCTGTCGTTCAGGCCTTACGTCAGCGATGCCGTGGCGCACGGGCGCGGTCACTTCTACGGCGTGGGCATCACGAGCGGCAAGCCGGGCTATTACCTGTCGTATGCGCTCGGTCGCGGCCAGGTGCTGCGCGGTGTGGCCGCAGTGAAGATCAACATCGAGGAAGTCGAGAGCGGATGGCGGAAGCTTCCCGGCGACGTGCTGCTGATCGACGAGCGTGGGGTTGTCATCCTGTCGACGCGCGCCGAATGGAAGTACCGGCCCTTCGCGCCGCTCGACGCGGCGCAGCGCGCCGAGGTGCTGCGAACGCGCCCATATGGGGAGGCGCCGCTGGAACCCTTGCGCTGGACCAGGCTGCAGCCGCTGGCAAAAGACACCGACGTCGTGAGCCTGGAGGGCTCTGCGCTGCTCGCATCGACGCGGCCACTTCCGCGAGCCACCTGGCGGCTTATGGCGCTTGACGATCTGGCACCGACGCGTGCGGCAGCGCGCTACGCCGCTATCACGGCGAGCCTGGCGATGTCGGTGCTGCTGCTGATCGCCGTGACGCTGTGGCAACGCCGCCGGGCGGTGCGCCAGAAGCTCGCGAGCCAGGCGGCGCTGCAAGCGGCGTACGACAGCCTCGAGTCCACCGTCGTCGCTCGCACCGCCGAGCTGCGCGCCGCCCAGAGCGACCTCGTGCATGCCGGCAAGATGGGCGTGCTCGGCCAGATGTCCGCCGGCATGGTGCACGAGCTGAACCAACCCTTGACGGCGCTGCGCACCCTGTCGGACAGCGCAGGCGTCCTCCTCGACCACGAACGGATCGACGACGCCCGGGTCAACCTGCAGCGCATCACGGGCATGGTCGACCGCCTTGCCCGCTTGACCTCACGGCTCAAGGCCTTCGCTCACAAGAGCGACCTGCCGGCGCAGCCGGTGCCGCTGCTGCGCAGCATCAGCGACGCCCAGGCGCTGCTCGGGTCCGAGCTGCAGCAGTACGGCGTGCGCGTGGAGATCGAAGTGTGGCCGACCGACCTCGCCGTGATGGCCGACGAGGCCACCATGAGCAGCGTCCTCGTCAACCTGATGCGCAACGCGATCGATGCCATGCAGGCGGCGCCGGATCGGGTCCTCAGCGTGACGGCACGGGTCGAGGGCGGGCACGCCACCCTCACCGTGGCGGATACGGGTCCTGGCATCCGCGCCGACATCCTGCCGCGCCTCTTCGAGCCGTTCGTCAGCAGCAAGCCCGCAGGCTCGGGGCTCGGCCTGGGGCTCGTGATTTCGGCCCAGTTGGTGCGTGCCTTCGACGGCACCCTGCAGGCAAGCAACCGCGACGAGGGCGGTGCCTCGTTCGTCGTCAACTTGCCCGCCGCTCCGCTGAAGGTCCCCCCCGAACATGGCTGAAGCTCCTCCCATTAGAGTGCTCCTGATCGAGGACGACGGCGATGTGCGAGCGAGCACCGAGCAGGCGCTGTCGCTAGCTGGCTTCAAGGTGGACGCGTTCGCGAGCGCCGAACGCGCTCGACCTCTGATCACCTTCGGACTGCCGGCGATCGTCGTCTGCGACGTTCGTCTCCCCGGCCTGAGCGGCGTCGACTGGCTGCCCGAGATTCGCAAGATCGATCCGGAAATCCCGGTGGTCCTGGTGACCGGCCATGGTCACATCGCAATGGCCGTGCAGGCAATGCGTGAAGGCGCCTACGACTTCATCGAGAAGCCGTTCACTTCCGAGCGGCTGGTTGCCATTGCGCGGCATGCCGTCGAGCGGCGCCAGCTGACCCTGGAGCTACGTATCCTGCGCGACACGCTGGACAACTGGAATGGCATCCAGGCCGTGCTGATCGGCCGCTCGGCCCAGATGCAGAAGGTGCGCCGCACCGTCCTGGCGCTGGCGAAAACGTCGGCCGACGTCCTCATCTACGGCGAGACCGGGACCGGCAAGGAGCTGGTGGCGCGTTGCCTGCACGACCACAGCGAGCGTCGGCGGCAGAACTTCGTCCCGCTGAACTGCGGCGGCCTGCCCGAGGCGCTGGCGGAAAGCGAGCTCTTCGGACACGAAGCGGGGGCATTCACGAGCGCCCACCGGGCCCGGGTGGGCAAGTTCGAGCACGCGAACGGCGGCACCCTGTTCCTCGATGAAATCGAGAGCATGCCGCTTCCAGTGCAGATCAAGCTCTTGCGCGCCCTGCAGGAACGAAGCATCGAGCGCATCGGCTCCAACAAGGCGGTTCCGTTCGACTGTCGCGTGGTCGCGGCCAGCAAGGAAGACCTCAAGAGTCTGAGCGACGAGCACAAGTTCAGAGCCGACTTGTACTACCGCATCGGCGTTGCCATCATCGAGCTGCCGCCCTTGCGCGAACGACGCGAGGACATCCCCTTGTTGTTCGAGCACTTCACGCTGATGGCCGCGAGCCGCTACGAGCGGGCGGCCCCCCTCGTGAGCCATGCCCAGCTGGCCGAGCTGATGGGCTATGCCTGGCCCGGCAACGTGCGCGAGTTGCGCAACGTCTCGGATCGCTTCGTGCTCGGCCTTCTGGGCGACCGACTGACCCAGGTACGCGGCCCGGTCCAGAATCACGAGCTGCCGCGGGGGCTACCTCAACAGGTGGAACAGTTCGAGCGCGCCATCGTCGTCGAAGAGCTGAGAAGGCATGGCGGCGACCAATCGGCAACGGCCACTGCGCTCGGAATTGCGCGGCAGACACTGCATGACAAGCTGCGAAAGTTCGCCATCGCGGCTGACGAGTTCAAGAGTTAACTTCAGGGTCTCAACGAACGTGTCTCGCAGTGGCCGCGAGCGTTTCTGGCCGGCGGGAAGTCCCTTCGCATTCGAACGGGAACGCCAGCAAACGGCCTGCTTCGAACCACTCGCAAAAGTTAGCCCACTGCGTCCCGATTGCAGGGAGACTTTCCGTGCGTCTGACGCGTGCCACTCTTGTCCGCCCAGGACGCTGTTCCTGCAAGGGTGGTCAGGGCAGGAGGCTCCGGTTGAACAATTGTAATGGCAGGTTCTGGCGAGGATCCGCATCACTCCTCTCGCGCCGCCTCTTCCACGAAGTCAGCCACCGCCTGCCACCCTGCCCTAATCTGCGCCTCGCTCTTGGCCACGTAGTGCCCGAGCGTCACGTCCCCGGTGGCGGCGTAATTCATCATCCGCTTCAGCAGTGCCGAGGACACGAGTTCCTCTGCGATGCTCGCGAACGTCGCGCGCAGCCCGTGCCCTTGCACCTTCGTTCCCGCCTCCTCATTGATCCAGCTCAGCGTCTTCCTGGCGTCGACGATTGGGAACAGGGGTTCATCCTGCGCCATTCATGCTTCGGCAAGTCCTTCTGTCGGGCGACGGTCGATCAGTTGGGGATGTCGAGTCCGCTCTCTTTTATTGCTTTAACTGCAGGAGGCGTTGAAGAGAAACGCCACGAACCGCTTCGCTGCTTCAACGCTCTTCGCCTTCCACGAGACCGCGGCCGACACGACGCTGACCTTCTGAAGTTCCTCGGGCAAAGGGCCAACCACGGTGATGCCCGGTTCCAGGCGCAACTCGCTGAGCTGCTGGATACCGAGCTCAACCTCGCCGCTAGCAACCACCTCCCCGACGAACTTTCGACCGAGGATGACGTGGCTTTTGCCTGCCACTTCATCGGCGATGCCCAACTTCTTCAGCATGACAGTCGATACGTAGGTGCCGCTGGCGCCCTCGGAGTACCCGATGGACTTCGCGTCAAGCAGGCTCTGACGAACCGCCGAAACCGTGCTGATGTCGGGCAGAGGCCGACCTTCCTTGACTGCCACGCCAATCTCGGAGACCACCACGTCTTTGCGTTCGAGCGGAACAAAGTGTCCGGTACGCACCAAGTCGTCCATTCCGGTGCTGACCATGATGAGGACGTCAACATGCTCTCCGCTGCGGACCCGCTCGGGGCTTGCTTCCGGGGAATTCCCGGAAGAGGGTCCCCAGGACATCGTCACCTTGTGACCGGTGTCCTTTTCGAACTGCGCGGCGATCGTCGTGAACGCGCCTTTGAGGATCCCGGTGGTCAGGACCTTGATCTCATCCGCCCGGGCACTCCCCACCAAAGCGAGTGCACACAGGAGGATCGAGGCTTTGCTGATGCTGCGAGAGAGTTTCATCTTGGTCTTCCTTGAGCGTAGGTTCGAGGTGAAAGGCCATAGGCCAGCGTGTCGGCCGCGAACGAAGTCAGCGCGGCTGCAGTCCACTGCGTTGAATCGCGGGTTTCGAGGCCGGCGACATCAGGTAATCGATCAGCTCGGTGGCCGATGGTGAGACAGGCACCGAGCTCGGTTGACCGATCGAGAACACGGCGGCGTGCTGCACCTCTGGACCCAGCGGCCCCAGAAAGACGATGCCGGTGATGTGCATCAATTCGCTGACCTGCGTGAAACCCAGCTCGCCTTCACCTCGCGAAAGCGATTCGCCGACCGACAGACCAGGGGCGAGCCGCTTCATCTTGGGAGCGACCACGTCCTCGATGCCCATCTGACGGAACAACTCCATCATGTGAATGCTGCTGGGACCGGACGACAGGACGATCGAGTGCGCGTCGAGCAAGGACTTCTTCAATCCATTGGTCGACGAGACGTCGGCCCGCGGCGAGCCGGATCGGACTGCGGCGCCGATGAGCGAACCGCAAAGTCGCGGCGCGTTCCTGAACGAATCGCTCCGCGCTGCACAAGGGTGTCGATCACCGGCCCTGGAATGATCGCCATGTCGAAGGCTTCACCGCTCTCCATCCGACGCGCGATGTCCGTCGTTCCGCACGTCACCGCGACTCGATGACCAGTGCGCTGCTCGAAAGCGGGTGTCAGCTCGGCGACGGCCTCCTTGACCGCATTGGAAGCAATTACCCGAATCTCATCGGCACGGGAGGACGCAGCCGCCGTCAGCGCGGCCAGTGAAAGAAGGCCGGTTGTGAGCAGGCGATGGACTGTCCTCATTTCCAGATCCCCACCATCGGCCAGTAGACGAACATGCACACCGCGATCAGCACGTACATCACTACCGTCAGCGGCAGGCCCAGCCTGATCATGTCGCGCGTGGTGAATCCTTGGGCGCCGTAAGCGATCATCGCTGGCGCTGAGGTGACAGGAATGATGGCCAGGCACTGCGCCACCAGCGAAACGCCGAGCACGATCCCGGTAATCGGCAGATTCGGGTTCCCCAGCGTGATCAGGAAGCCGATGATCGCCGGCGTCACTGCGGTCAGGCACGACGTGATGCTCGTGAAGCAGAACCGCACGAAGAACATCGCGCCGAAGATCACCAGTGCCATTAGCGGGACGGACAACCCGCCGATGCCCGACTCGACGAAAGTGACCTTCGCCAGCCACGCCGCGCCGCCCGTCCTGGTGAACATCTCGGCCATCGAGATGCCGGCACCGAACAAGAGGATGGAGGTCCAGTCCATCCGCTTGTAGAGCTCGTTCCACGTCGTCACGCCCACATACGGCAGGATCAACAAGAGCACGGCGAGCACTGAAACGGCGGCCGGCTCGATATGGTGCAGCGAGTCGCTCGCCCACAGCGCGATGGTCAGGGTCATGATGGCCGCCGCGCGCTTCTCCGCGGCAGACATCGGACCGAGCTCACGCATGCACTTGTCGAGGTAGCCGCGGCCACCGGGCAACTCGTCGACCTCGAACTTGAAGAGCCGAGTCACCGCAAAGTACAGGGCGGCGGCGTACGCGACCGTGTAGGGGAAGAGATCGACCAGCCACTGCACGTAGCCGATCGGCGGCTGGCCAGCGCTCGTCAGGAAGTTGACGATCACCGGATTGGGCGCAGCGCCTGTCAGCACGCCGACACCGGTGACCGAAGGCAAGATGCCCGCCAAGAGCAGCATCGCCTTGCCCACGTGGCTGGTCCGAGGCAGGCCGAACGCCTCGATGAGCCCGATCACGATCGGTACCATCGTCGCGGCGCGCGCGATCACCGACGGAATCAGGAACGTCAGCGCGAACGAGGTGAGGATGATGCCGAGCATCATGGCGTTCACGCGAGTTCCGACGAGACGCAGGATGAGGAAGGCGACCCGTTTCTCCAGCCCCGTGCTCGTGATCGCTGCCGCCATCGCCAGGCCGGCGGCAACGAACAACCAACCGCTGTTCGAGAAGCCGCTGAGCGCCATGGGAATGGCCTTGGCCGTGCCAAGCGCCATGCCCGTCAGTCCAGATGCCGGCGAGCCGCCCAGGCTGACGATCAGCAGGAACACCAGCGCCACGGCGCTGGCGCCATAGGGAATGGCTTCGGTGATCCACATGAACACCGTGAAAGCCATCACCGCGATGACTCGCTGGCCGACGAGCGACAGCCCGGTCGGGGTCGGCGCCAGCATGATGGCCGCCATCATGGCGAGGCCTACCGCCACGAACGTGAGCTTGCGGTTCTTGCCGCTGCTCGTGACCGCATGAAGTGCGAGTTCGGACATTGCTTGTCTCCAAGTGCTGTTGAGCGGGGCGCTTTGGCGCCTCCTGTCGAGCGCGCTACGCGCTCGCCACTGCGAATTGCTTGCTGAGTTCCAGGCGCGCGCCCTTGCGCAGGCCCGCTTCGCGGTGGCGCCGCGCTTGCGCTTCGGTCGCAGGCACGAGCTCGGGGACAGCCACCGGCCGGCCACCGGCGACCGCCACCATCGTGAAATAGCAGCTGTTCACGTGGCGTTGTTGACGCGTCTGGATGTCCTCGGCCAGCACCTTGATGCCGACTTCCATTGACGACCGTCCGGTGTGATTGACCGACGCCAGAAACGTCACGAGTTCGCCGACATGGATGGGCTGCCGGAACAGCACCTGGTCGACCGACAGGGTCACCACGTAGCTGCCGGCGTAGCGGCACGCGCAGGCATAGGACACCTGATCGAGCAGCTTCAACAGCGTGCCGCCGTGCACGTTGCCCGAGAAGTTCGCCATGTCCGGCGTCATCAGCACCGTCATCTCGAGGTGGTGGTTGCCTTCCATGGCCGCCTCGCTCAAGCGCGCTCGAGCACGACCGCGATGCCCTGGCCGACGCCGATGCACATCGTCGCCAGTGCGTAGCGTCCGCCGGTCGCGTGGAGCTGGTTCACCGCCGTCGTCGCCAACCGTGCCCCTGACGCGCCGAGCGGGTGGCCGAGGGCGATCGCACCGCCGTTCGGGTTGACGCGCGGGTCGTCGTCGCGCAGCCCGAGGTCTCGCAGCACCGCCAAGCCCTGCGCGGCAAAGGCCTCGTTCAGCTCGATGACATCGAGTTGGGCGAGCGACAAGCCCGTCAGCTCCAGCACCTTGCGGGTCGCAGGTGCGGGTCCCATGCCCATGATCCGCGGCGGCACGCCGGCGGTGGCCATCCCCACCACGCGGGCACGAGGGGTCAACCCATGCCTCGTCGCGGCAGCCTCGCTGCAGAGCAGCAGCGCGCAGGCGCCGTCGTTGACACCGGAAGCGTTGCCCGCTGTTACCGTCCCCTCAGGACGGACGACGCCCTTGAGCTTGGCGAGCGCCTCGAAGCTGGTGTCGCGCGGATGCTCGTCCTTCGCGACGACTGTCGGCTCGCCCTTCTTCTGCGGGATGGAAACCGGGACGATCTCCGCGTCGAAGAACCCGCGCTTCTGCGCCGCCAGCGCCCGTTGCTGCGAGGCCAGTGCCATGCGGTCCTGGGCCTCGCGTTCGATCTTGAACTCGCTGGCCACGTTCTCGGCTGTCTCGGGCATGGAGTCGACGCCGAAGCGTTCCTTCATCAGCCGGTTGACGAAGCGCCAACCGATGGTCGTGTCTTCGATCCGATTGGCGCGCGAGAAGGCGGTCTCGGCCTTGGGCATCACGAACGGTGCGCGCGACATGCTCTCGACCCCGCCCGCGATCATCAGATCGGCATCGCCCGACCGGATCGCACGAGCCGCGGTGCCGAGGGCGTCCAGGCCGGAGCCGCAGAGCCGGTTGACCGTCGAGCCCGGCACCTCAAGAGGCAAGCCTGCCAGCAAGGCACTCATCCGCGCCACGTTGCGGTTGTCCTCGCCGGCCTGGTTGGCGCAGCCGAAAATCACGTCGCTGACGGCCCGCCAGTCGAGGTTGGGGTTGCGGGCCATCAAGGCCGCCAGCGGAACCGCTCCGAGGTCGTCGGCGCGAACGCTCGCAAGTGCGCCCCCGTAACGGCCGAAAGCGGTGCGAACCGCGTCGCAAATGAAGGCGTGGCGTGTCATGGCAGCTCCGTGTTGATGTCCAAGGCCCAAAGGCGGGCGAGCAGCGCGCGGGCTGCGGATTCACCGATCACCGGTGCGGAAAGTTCGATCAGCTTGTCGCCGAGTTCGGTGTCCGCGAGCGGCAGCTCAGGATCACCCTTGCGATCAGGCTGCAGGTGACTGAAGCGGCGACCATTGGTCAGTACGACATCCACCCGTGCTGCACGACGACCCGGGAATGCGGCATCGATCTCGGGATCAACCGATGTGGTGATCCGAGCCATCAGACTGCGCGTCGCAGGATCGTCGAGCCGCGCGGGCTCATAGGCCGCCATCCGCACGCTGCCGTGTACGAGTGCGGTAGCCACGACGTAGGGCACGCTGAATCGCGCCTCGGCGCCGTTGCGCGGGTCGATGTAGCAGGCGATTTCGAGCGCGGGCTTGTATGTGGCCACATGCAAGCGCTCGATCTGTGCGTGCGTGAACCCGTTCAGGCGCTGGAGCTCCAAGGCCCCGTCGATGGCCTGAAACGTGTGGCCGCAGCCGACGTGGTTCTTGAAGGTCAACCGCGCGATGTGGAAGTCGCGGCCGAGCGATGCACCGACCGCCGACCAGTCGGGCCCGGTACTCATGGCTTGGCCTATGCCGACATCCCCGTCCAGCACGTCCAGGGAGCTGCGAACTCCGCGCGATGCGAGCTGCGCCGCCAGAAGGCCTGCTTCAGCAGCCCGGCCAGCGTGCAGCGGCTTGGCCATGGTTTCGAGGCGGAAAGCCTGCTGAAGACCGGCGGAGAAGGTGCCGACCAACGCGAGTGCATTGGCGAACGCCTCCTCGTCCAGGCACAGGAGCGAACCCGCGGCGGCGGCGGCGCCGAATGCCCCGACGGTTCCGGTGTTGTGCCAGTACCTGTAGTGCGCGCGCCCCAGCGCCACGCCGATGCGGGTCGAGATCTCGTACCCGAGCACCACGCCGCGCAGCAGCTCCGGCCCATCCGATCCGCAGCTCTGAGCGGCAGCGAGCGCAGCGGCTATCGTGGCCGCACCCGGGTGGTACATCGCTTCCCGAAAGCTGTCATCCACCTCTGCCGCGTGGGCCGACGTTCCCTGGATGAGTGCCGCAGCGCGCGGCGTCGCTGCCCGCCCGTGCACCAAGCGCGCGGAACCTCGGTCCAGATCGTCCAAGAGGACAGCTTCGAGTCCTTGGACCGCGGGCGAATCGAGGCCCGCATGGAGGGACGAGTACCAATCGATCACCGCCCGCTTGGCGTGATGCAACACTTTGGCATCGAGCGGCTCGCCACGAGACTCTGCGGCGTAGCGTGCGAAGACCTCGGTCGCGTACATCCGAGGCTCCCTCAGGCGAGGACGTGATGGATGTCGCCGCGGACGAAGCCCGGCCCGCTGCACTGCGCCAGCCAGTCCAGGTCCGCACTGAGCGCGGCTTCTCCTCGCTCCCGGGCCCAGAACACCGGCCCGCCTTCCCAGCGTGGGAAGCCGTAGCCATTGACCAGTGCGACATCGACATCGGTGGCGTGCTCGGCCACGCCTTCGGCGAGCAGCAGCGCGGCCTCGTTGACCAGCGACAGCATCGCCCGGCGACGGATCTCGTCGTTCCCCAGGGAGCGCGGCACGATGCCCTTGTCGGCCCGCGCCCTGGCGATCACCTCGTGGACGGTTTGGTCGACCTGCGGCTGGCCGCCTTCGTTGTATGTGTAGTAGCCGGCGTTCGTCTTGCGACCGAGACGCCCGGCCTCGCACAGCCGGTCGGCGAACTGCACATAGCGCGCAGCCGGGTCACGCGTCGCCGCCTGCGCCTGGCGCATGCGCCAGGCGATGTCCAGCCCCGAGAGGTCGGCGACCGCGAACGGACCCATCGCGAACCCGAACGCCGTCAACGCGGCGTCGACCTGTTCCGGCCACGCGCCTTCCTCGACCATGAACTCGCACTGGCGGCGATAGGCGGCATAAAGGCGATTGCCGACGAAGCCGAACGCGTTGCCCGTCAGCAGCGGCAGCTTCTTCAGCTTCTTGCCGAGCACCAAAGCGGTCGCGAGTGCATCGGGCGCACTGGCGCGGCCGCGCACGACCTCCATCAGCTTCATCACGTTGGCGGGCGAGAAGAAGTGCAGGCCGATCACGTCTGCGGGACGTGACGTGGCATCGGCGATCGCGTCGAGGTCGAGGTAGGACGTGTTGCTGGCCAGAATGGCTCCGGCCCTTGCCACCGCGTCGATGCGCTTGAAGACCTGCTTCTTGGCCTCCAGCTCCTCGAACACGGCTTCGATGACGAGGTCAGCGCTCGCGAGCGCGTCCCAGTCCAGGCTGCTGCGCAGCCGCGCTTCGCGGTCGGCGGCAACGGTCGGCTTCATCTTTCCGGAGCGCACGCGGCTCGCGTAGTGCTCGTGGATCCGGTTCGCTCCACGCTCCAGTGCCGCACCATCCTGTTCCAAAAGCAGTACGTGGTAGCCGGCATCCAGGGCGGCGATGGCGATTCCAGAGCCCATCGTTCCGGCCCCAATGACGCCGATGTGATCCACCTTGCGAGCTGTCAGACTCTCGAGAGCTGGGTGCTTCGCGCTTTCGCGTTCCGCGAAGAACTGGTGGCGAAGCGCTGCGGCTTCGCGCGACGCGCGCAGCTGCTGGAACACGGCGCGCTCGTCGGCCAGCGCATCGTCGATCGGAAGCCGGCTGGACGCCGTCACCGCCTCGATGGCGGCCTGCACGGCGGGTCGGTTCTTGCCAGCTTTCAAGGCGGCGGCACCGGCAGCGGCAACCTCGGCCTCGCTCGCCAGAGGCACCGTCCGATCGCGCAATCGGTTCTTGGTCCCGACGAGCGTGCGCGCACGGCTCACGGCCGCTCTGCGCAGGTCGTCATTCACTTCCTCGTCGATCAGACCTGCGGCCAGCGCAGCGGCGCTCGAGACGCGCTCGCCGCTGCAGACCATCTGGATCGCTCGCGGAACGCCGACGAGACGCGGCAACCGCTGCGTGCCGCCGGCACCGGGGATGATGCCCAGCGTCACCTCCGGCAATCCGACCAGCGTGCCGGCGGCTGCGACGCGCGCATCGCAGCCGAGGGCGAGCTCGAACCCGCCACCGAGTGCGGCACCGTGCAATGCGGCGACGAACGGCTTGGAGCAGGCTTCGATCGCACCGATCACGGCGGGAAGCTGTGGCTCGGCGAGCGGCTGGCCGAACTCCCGAATGTCTGATCCGGCGATGAAGGTCGTGCCGGCGCCGATCAGGACGGCGGCGACGATGCTGTCGTCGCGCGCCACCGAATCAATGGCCTCGAGCAGCTTCCGACGCACTTTGGCGGAGCCGGCGTTGATCGGCGGGTTGTCGATCACGACAACGGCGACATCACCGTCGCGCTCAAGGAGTACACGTGCGGTCATGGAGCTCTCCTTCAGGCCAGGACGACGACGCCGTCGGCGGCGCGGACACCCTGTCCCTGCGCCAGCACGAACACCGGGTTGGCCTCTGCTTCGACGAGCCTGTCGCCGAGTTGCGCAGCCATAACCGAGAAGGCAACGATCGCGGATACGAGGGCTTCGACATCGGCCTTGGGCCGGCCGCGAAAGCCGTCGAGCAACGGCCAGGTCTTCAACTCCTGCGCCATGGCCAGCGCGTCGGCACGACTGAGCCCACCCTCTGGTGGCAGCAGCCGCATCGTCGTGTCCTTGAACAGCTCGGCGGTCACGCCACCCATCCCGAGAAGGATGGCGGTGCCCAGCGCGTCGCGGTGCATGCCGAGAATCAGCTCGGTGCCGGCACCGACCATTTCCTGGACAAGGAATCGCTTCGGCCGCACCCCGGCCCTGGCTTCGATATCGGCGGCCATCGTCGTCAGTCGGGCGCCGACGGTCTCAGGCGTCAGGTTGACGGCCACCCCGCCGACTTCGGTCTTGTGCGTGATCTCCGACGAGAGGATCTTGAGCACGACGCGACCACCGAGCTCACGCGCCGCCGCCTCGGCCTGCGCCGGCGAGGTGACAATGCGCTCGGGTGCGCAAGGCACGCCGAAGCGCGTGAACAGCTGCTTGGCCTGCGCTTCGTCGAGCGAACCGGAAGGCAAGTCATCCACCACCACCTTGGTGGCCTTCGACGCCGCTTCGGCCGGCGCCTGGAAGCGCCCGGCATTGAGCATGGCGCGCAAGGCCGCGGTACAACTCTCGGCCGCGGCAAAGGCCGGGACGCCGCGCTCGGTCAGCAGCGCACCGACCTCCGGGGCGTGCGGGCTGACGTAGGCGATGATCGGCTTGTCCGAATTCGGCAGACAGTCCTGGATGGCACCGGCCATCAGCTCGGGCATCGCCAGGCTCGAGGAGCCGACAATGATGGTCAACGCGTCGTACGTCGGGCTCTTCAGCAAGACGTTGATCGCACCGCGCAACAGCTCGGGCTTCAGGCCGGCAAGCGTCACATCGATCGGGTTGCGATCGAGCACGGCGTGATCCCCCGTCTGCAGTGCGCGCAGCGCCTCGGCCGTCGCGGCATCCGGCGCCGGCGTATCGAAGCCAGCCATTCCCAGGTCGTCGGAAACGAGTGTTCCCGCACCGCCCGTCGAGGTGAGGATCGCGACACGGTTGCCGCGAAGCTTTCTGCCGGTGGCAAGCGCCGCCGGAATGTCGAGCAGGTCGGCAAAGGTCTGCGCCCGGATGACACCCACCTGCTTGAAGAGCGCGTCGTACATCCGGTCCGCACCCGCAAGGGCACCCGTGTGCGATACCGCGGCCTTGGCCCCCGCCTCCGAGCGACCGATCTTGAACGCCACCACCGGCTTGCCGTTCCGCGCCGCCTTCAGCGCCGCGGCGCGAAACTTGGCCGGGTTGCGCACGGTCTCGATGTGCAGCGCGATGACCTTCGTGGCGTCGTCGTCGGCAAGGTGATCGATGAAATCCGACAGCTCGAGATCGACCTCGTTGCTCGTCGAAATGAGCTTCGACAATCCGATCCCACGGGGCGCGGCTCGCGACAGGAGGGCACCAAGGATGCCGCCACTTTGCGAGACCACACCAATCCCGCCGACGGGGAAGTGATCCATCTCGAGCGCACCGGTTGCCGACAGCACGATGCTGTCGGTCAGGTTGACCAGGCCGATCGTGTTCGGCCCGAGGATGCGCATCGAGCCGGCGGCCTCCATGAGCTGCTTCTGGCGGCGCGCACCCTCCTCGCCTGTTTCCGTGTAGCCACTTGCCAGCACGATCGCGGCGGCGGTACCGCGGGCGGCCAGGTCGCGAACCGCCAGGTGAGCGCGTTCCGCGCCGAGCAGGACGATGCCCACGTCAGGGGCAGCGGGCAGCGATGCCACGTCCTTGTAGCAAGCGAGATCACCGATGCGATCCACCTTCGGGTTGATCGGATAGATGTCCCCGGAAAAGCCGTGCTTGACGAGGTAGGAGACGGGGCGACCGGCGGTCTTGCTGGCATCGGCCGAAGCGCCGATCACGGCAACGCTGCGCGGCTTCAGGAGTCGGGAGATTGCATCCATCTGATTACTCCTTGCGTGCAGGTGCAGAGGACTTGGCCAGGAAGGCCATCACCGACTCGCGGTGCTCAGTGCTCGTGTAGCAGATGCCCTGCGCCTGACTCCCTTGCGCGAAGACGTTCTGCGCAGAGAGCTCGTAGGTCTGGTTGATGATCATCTTGGTGAGCGCGAGTGCGGTGGACGAGCCCTTGCCGAGTTCTGCAGCCCACGCCTGCGCGTCCGTCACCAGAGTGGCGGCCGCCGTCTTGCGGTCGACGATGCCGAGCGCGA
>Ga0207703_10001925_pt1 | contig 18390 bp, 16 predicted proteins | sample KBSSwiS12_FD_184304 | JGI IMG/M metagenome (GOLD analysis project Ga0207703, IMG submission 184304) | Switchgrass rhizosphere microbial communities from Kellogg Biological Station, Michigan, USA - KBS Switchgrass S1-2 (SPAdes) (version 2) | ecosystem: Host-associated > Plants > Roots >...
CACTTGCCGACGATCAATAGATTTTCTTTCCCGGGTCCTGCACGTCCTTGAACGTGGTGATGACCTTGCTGGTGACCTTGCCGTCCTTCTCGATCACCTGGCAGATGTGGATGTCCTCGATCGGATTGTGGGTGACCGGGTCCATGCGGAAGGGCCCGCGCGGGGCGTCGAACTTGATTTTGGTCATCGCCTCGGAGAGCTTGTCCTTGTTCGAGGCATCGCCGTCGATCGCCTTCAGCGCTTCGTAGACGGCGCGCGCCGCGACATAGCCGTAGTCCGAGAAGATGTCCGGCAGCGCCTTGTACTTGGCCTGGTAGTCGGTCACGAACTGTTTGCTCTGCGGATTGTCGACGGTGTCGGTATAGGTGGTGGCGGAGATCACCCCGAGCGCAGCCTTGCCGAGCGCACTGATGGTGAGCGAGTCGATGATGGTGAAGCCGGTCAGCGGCATCTTCTCCTTCAATCCGAACTCGGTGTACTGCTGGATGAAGCGGATGGCGTCGGCGCCCGGCATGAAGTCGTAGGTCACAGGCGGATTGATCGACTTGATGTCGATCAGGTACGGGCTGAAATCGGTGGTGCCGAGCGGCGGCCAGATCTCCTTGAGCACCTTGCCGCCGCGCGCGACATAGGGCCCCTTGAACTGCGCGATGACGTCGCGGCCGCCGGCATAGTCGGAGGCGGTGGTGACGATCTCCTTGCCGAGATTGTCGTAGACCCAGTTCGCCATCGGCGTGCTGAGCTGGTAGGCCGAGATCGAGGTGCGGAACAGATAGGGATAGCGATCCCAGGTGATGGCGTCGGTGCCGGCGCCGGAGACGACGTAGAACGCCTTCTGCTGCTTGGCGTAGTTGAGCACCGCGAGCGCGACGTTGCTGGCCTGGACGCCGACGATCATGTCGACCTTGTCGCTTTCCACCAGCTTCTTGGCCTTCTGCAGCCCGACCTGCGGATTGAACTGGTCGTCCTCCTTGATGATCTCGATCTTGCGGCCGCCCACGGTCCAGCCGACGCTGTCGAAGAACAGGTTCATGCCGTTGAAGTTGTTCTCGGCGGCATAGGCGATCGCGCCGGTGAAGGAGTTGAGGTTGCCAAGCTTGATCGGCGCGCGGGTCTGCGCCAGCAGGCCGGGCGCGGCCAGGTTGGACGCGAGCGCGGCGCCGGCGCCGGCGGTCCCGGCGATGAACCTGCGGCGGGACACCCCCCGCGTCGTCGCGTTGGATTTCGTCATGTTGTCCTCCCTCCGCGGCCGCACTTCGTGGCAGGACCGCATTGTTTCTGCGCGCAGTGTAGGCCCGGCTCCCGGTCGGCGCAAAGTCGCCTCCCGCGCACGATGTCGCGCCTTCGCCGCCTGCGTGCACGGCCGCGCCGCCGATGTCGGCGGCTGTTGCAAGGGAGCAACGTGGGTTCGTTTCCCCAAAACCGGCGCGGCGCGATCGCGCCGCCGCCGCGCCGAACGCGCGGATGGCGAATTTGCGCCGCGACAGCGCGCGCCGCTCATAGTCATCGATGGCGGCGAGCCGCGCGACCGCACGCGCACCGCAGACGCCGCCGCCTATGCTGTCGCACATGCTGTCGCACATGCCGTCGCGGCGTGCGCGCCGCACGCGCATGAGATCGACCTGCGCCGTGGCGATGCAGCCGGCGAGCGCGAGCCGCTCCGCGTCGGCGTCCGCCCCGGCGATCTCCCGCGCCAGCGCAGCGATGTCGCCTGCATACGCCGGATCGTTGCGCACCGGCCGGCTCAGGCCGTGGCGGCGCGCGTTCTGGGCCGCGCGCGCCCTGCCCGCGGCGGTGATCGGCCCCCTGCTCCGGCGTGCATTGGCGCGGTTGGCGACGAGCCGCCGCGCACTGATCATGCCGTCGGCTCGCGGGCGGGCGCGGGTACGGATGCGGATGCGGCGACATCGGTCAAGGCGGCGTCCTCGACCTCCGCCACCGCGCGCCGCAGCGTGGTCGCAAAGCTGGCGCGATGACGCTCGATCTCGCGCAGCACGTCGCTGCGGCGGTAGTGCGCCCCGGCGGCCATGCGCTCGATGCGCTCGACGGTGTCGATCTTGAGCGCGAACGTGCGCGCCATCGCCGCGTCCATGTCCAGTCCGGCTGCGGCCAGCACGGCATCGACCTGCACCAGTGCCTGCGCGTCGCGGGCGGCCCATCTCGGCGCGACCTGATCGGACGTCTTCGCGCCGAGCAGCGGGCCGAGCACCATCGCCAGGCCCTCGTGCGCCGTCGCCGTCAAGAACTGCGCCTTGAGGCGGCGCAGCCGCAGCGTCTCCCAGGTGAGGTCGACGACGTCGCGCACCCAGATCTGCTCAAGAATGTCGGACGGCGTGAGCATGCGCGACATGCGGGCGCTCAGGTCGTCGTAGGCGGCGGCGTCCTCGCCCGCGATCAGCGGGGAGGTCGCGAGGAACGCCAGGGCGGCGCTCGGACCGACCTGCGCCATGGCCGCCCCGGCGGTGCACGGAAGCTGTGTCTCGGTCATGCTTTATTATTCCCCCTTGCTTGTTGCCTGGTCTTGTTGCATTTGTTCTTGTTTTGTTCTAAAAGATTCGCCCCGATTTTGCAAGGTTTTTCCGAGGCCGGCGACGCCTGTTGCGGAGCCTGAACCAAGCCTCGTCATCTATCGTCTTGGCTCGGATCCCAGCCGCTTCCACTACCGTGCACGGGAAAGTGCCGCCCGGACGCCCGCGAGCTCTTTCCTCTTCGCGGCGTCGACCTTCGGGTAAGCAAGGCCGAGGTCCTCCACCGCGTCCACGATCGCCGCGGCGACAAGGAGCCGGGTGAACCACTTGTTGTCGGCAGGCACGACAAACCACGGCGCGTGATTTGACGCCGTCGCCCGGATCGCCTCCTCGAATGCGTGCATGTAATCGCTCCAGCACTCGCGTTCCTTCACATCTGACGCCGAGAACTTCCAGTTCTTCTCGGGCTCGTCGAGGCGCTCCAGAAAGCGCTTCTTCTGCTCCTTGCGCGACACGTGAAGGAAGAACTTCAGAATTTTCGTCCCCTGTCGGGTGGCGTAGTCCTCGAAACGCGCAATGTCGGCGAGCCGCTCGTCCCAGATCTTCTTTCCGACGAGGTGCGGGGGGATCTTCTGTGCCTTCAGGATTTCGGGATGCACGCGCACGACGAGGACTTCCTCGTAGTACGAACGGTTGAAGATGCCGATGCGCCCGCGCTCGGGCAGGTGTCTGACGTAGCGCCACATGAAGTCGTGGTCGAGCTCCTCCGACGAGGGCTGCTTGAACGAGGACACCTGGCACCCCTGAGGATTGATGCCGGACATGACGTGTTTGATCGTGCTGTCTTTGCCAGCCGCGTCCATCGCCTGGAAGACCAGCAGCAAGGACCAGCGGTCCTGGGCGTAAAGGATGTTTTGCTCTTCCGCCAGCCACGCAATGCCGCGTTGGAGGAGGTCCGCGGCGTCGCCCTTGTCCAACTTCAGGCCGCAGGTGTCCCCCGGATCGAAGTCCTTGAGGCGGAAGCCTTTGCCTTTGGTGATACGGAACGGGTGGACGTATTTCTGTATACGATCGAGGATTTCCTTTCTCGGCATGCTCCGCCCCCTTTCGTGAAGGCGCAATCTACGCTCACGGGGTCGTGGGCTCAACGTCCCTTGATCGGTCCCTCGTTTTGCGACGGCACATAAGTCTGCTGGCACTTCTGAGACGAACGGCAGTGCCGCGGAAAGGTCCGCTTGTGGCGCGCAATCCGGACATCCCGCGGACCCAAGAGGTGATCCGAACATTGAGCCAACCTCGGCCCAGGACCGAGCTTGACCCGAGTCGGACATTGGCCAGCGATCGAACCTCAAATTCTGAGTTCAACTCCTTATGCGGTAAGATCGAGCGTAAATAGCTCCTGAGGGCGTGCGACGCCGCGTAGCGCGTATCGTCCCACCGACACAAGGCGGCGTTTAATGTCTCCGACATCCGCGAACGCCGATGATATCAGGACAGGCTGATCCACCGAACGGCACATCGCTGCAATGCGGCTCGCCTCGTTCACTGCCGGGCCCACGACGGGGAAGGCTAGCCGCTCGCGGCTTCCGACGTTGCCATAGAAGACTTCGCCGACGTGCAAACCGAGATACATATCGGTTGTCGGTTTGCCGTGCGCCACCCGGCGCCTGTTCAATTCAACAATGCCCTCGCGCGCAGCGACCGCCGCGGACAATGCCGCGCCGCATCCGCGCGCGCGGTCTTCCGCAGTGAAGATCGCAAACGCACCGTCGCCGACCAGCTGAACTACGTCACCGCCATGCCCGTGAATTGCGGACACGATTGCATCGAAGTAGTCATTCAGTAATGGGATTGCCTGTTCCGGTGCAGTGTCGGTGATACGTGTGAACCCTCGCAAATCACTGAACCAAATGACGGCGTCGATTCGCTCGGCAATTCCGCGAACGATGCGGCCGCCAAGCACGCGCTGGCCAGCGCCGCGACCGAGATAAGTTTCCATCAGCGTTCCGGTCATGCGCGCGAGCGACACCGATTTGACGGCGAGCGCCAGATATGGCGCAAGATGCTGAAGCGCGGCGATTTGGTCATTGCTGAACCCGTTGGGCACCCTTGTTGCCCATGACAGGTACACGCCGTCCATCTCACCGATGACACCTCCAGGTGCAAAGCGGTTGATTATCGCGACGTAGTCGGTCATCCCCGCTGCCAGGAAATCCGAAAACACCGGGAACTCGTCAATGGTTGTGACGTCCAGGCGGCGTCGCAGAAATGAGTCGCCGGTTTGCAGCATCTGGTAGTGAGGGCTTTCCCGCCAGCGCCGGGCGGCATCCACATCCAGGACCTGGGAGCCCGACGCCGCGAGCGCGTCCGCGCTGGTGCGGCCATATTCGAGCAGAGGCAACTCGGTGGGACCGTAGCCCCACCGCAACAGGCGGCCCTCGTACACCGGATGCAGCGTGTCAACGAACATGAGAGCGCGAGCAATCGGAAGTCCAGCCGCGACGCAACGGTCGCAGAATCCAGACACGATCTCGATTTCAGACGTGCCGGCAAGGCCAGCCTGGATCAGCCATGCTGGCAATTCGTCGAACAAGGCTTCGTTCATGTCGCGACTATACAGCCATGACGTCCGGCTTCCGCACAAATGCGAAGTCTTGCGACGTCCGCAAAACACGGATCCACGGGTCGGCGGCGTCGACGGCGCAATCACCCGAAAGCGGACCTATTATGCTCACATTGAGTTTTGTCGGTCATGACCAGACCCATAGCTGACCTCTGGCGAGCTTCGAGTTTCGCGGCGCAGGAGGGCGGGGTATCATCCGTTCGTCGAAAGGGGAGAGGTCGATGGCCAAGCGCGACGGCCGAATTGATTCCGTCTTTGCCGATATGAACGTCCCGCAACATCCCGGCGCCGCACTTCTCGTCATCGACCATGACGAAATCGTCTACAGCAAGTGTTATGGCCTCGCCGATCTAGGAACCCAACGACCGATTACGACGGACACTTCGTTTTATCTGGCCTCGATCTCCAAGCAGTTCACCGCCATGGCGATTATGATGCTGGCGGAGCGTGGCAAACTGAACTTCGACGATCATCTGCCGACCTACTTCCCGCGCTTTCCCGCATGGGCTTCGGAAATCACCCTACGCCATATGCTGCATCACACATCGGGACTGCCGGATTATCTCCCCTTCTTTAAGGGCGACGAATTCGTCGCCCGCGACATGAATGGCATCACGAACGAGGACGTGCTCCAACGAGCAATGAACTTGCCGGGATTGGAGTTTCCTGTCGGCTCGCAGTTCGACTACCGTGGCACGAGCTATGTGCTGCTGGCGATGATCGTCGCAATCGTCTCCGGTCAATCCTTCGCTGACTTCCTGAAAGCCAACGTTTTCAATCCGCTCGGCATGAAGAATAGTGTCGCCTACGATGCATCGCGTCCCGCGCGTCACAAGCTGGCGCATGGCTATTGGAAGGAGAAGGATCAGTTCGAACGCTGGGATTACCCCATGCTGACGGTCGGCGACGGTGGTCTTTTCTCCACGCTTGATGATCTGTTTCTCTGGGATCAAGCTTTGAATACAGAGCGCCTCGTCTCAAAAGCCACATTGGAGCTGGCTTTTACCTCCGGGATGACCAACGACAGGACACAAGTGGGCTATGGTTTCGGCTGGCACACGAATGTGTTTCCTCTCTTGAGCACTGCCGAGCGCGAACAGCTGCTCGCGCTTGGCGCTGATCTACGCCACGTCGCGCACGGAGGCGGCTGCGTCGCCTATTACAACTACATGATCCGTTTTCTCAATACCCGGCGTACGGTCATTGTTCTGATGAATGGCGGACCCATCGCACCCGCGAAAGGACCACTTGGTACGGGCATCCCAGGCCCGCGCGTCCGGGCACATCAGGTTGCAGAAATCCTGTTTGGCCGTTGAGATAACTCGAAGTCCAATCGGCCCTTCTCGGAAGTCCGGCGATGTCCGGTTTTGCTCCGCTGTTGGGGGACAAGCGGAAATCAAACCCAGCTAATCCGGGCGTCTCGGTTTATGAGTACACACCCTAGTGCGGTGGATTTGAAGTTCCTATCATTATAGCCGCGCGTTTGTGTAGGAACTTCAAATCCAAAAACCGCACTAGAATCATAGATTGCTAGTGTCCCTTTGATTCCGAAGTTCGCAGACGAGCGCGCCGCATAATGATGCGAACTTCGGAATCGGGACACTAGTTCGCCTGTGTTGCTGATGTATGTCCGAATGTTGCGCAACATTGGGGGATGTCAGCGTTGGCACGACTCAGGAAGTCGCCGCGCGGTTACCGCGGCCCTACCCCGACACCACGGCCGGCAATGCGTCCGCGGCAATTTTTCGCAGAAATCATAAGGAAAGCCTCCCCCCGCCCGGCGAAAGTGTCACCTAACAGCCACAGTTGCAGGAGACTTCTGTGTGGCGGGAACCTTGGGGGTCGGCGCGGATTCTTGATTCAGGGATCCATGGTCGGGGAGAGGGGAATGGTCGTCCGCAAACTCATTACAGTGATAGTCCTTGTATGCGCCGGCGCGCTCGTCGTCGTGCTGAGCGGTCATCTCTGGGGGCGCTACCTCCAGGTCGCCGAGGCCTTGGAGTTCGGCAAGACTTACGACCGCTATCAGGCGTCGCAAGCCTCCGCCGACGACGCGCCCGTCTGGCGTGCGGGCGTGCGCGAGGCGTCGGCGCTGGAAGAGTGATCGCGCGCGCCCTGAAGGACGCGCGGGGGTAACGCAGGCCGTCACGATGCCGGGCCGCCGGCGGATGCGGTGGCCTCCGCATGCGCGGCGTATTGCGGCAGATCGTCGGTGATGGTGAACCACGGCGCCTTCGAGCCGACGAAGATGTGCTTGCTCGGGCGGATGGCCGGATCGTCGACCAGGGTGCCCATGGCGACGTGGACGAAGGCGCCGTCGCGCACCACCGAATAGAGCAGCGAGCCGCACGCCTGGCAGCGCGCGTCGTGGCCATCGTCGTCGCCGAAAATCATGAGATGGTCCGCGCCACTGGTGATGCGCAGCTTGTCGCGCGCGATGCCGGCGAACGGTTTGAACGCCGAGCCGGTCGCGCGCCGGCAGTTCGCACAATGGCAGTTCGCGGCGTAGACGAATTCGTCCGCCACCGCGTAGTGCACGGCGCCGCACTGGCATTTGCCGACAAGCGTACGGGCGCTGGCTCTCTCCGGGCTGGTCACGGGCTTCTCCATGTCTGCCAATGTCGGCTACGGCACAAGTTGTCGCGAGTTCGGCGCAATCCAATTGGCTATGCGCCGTGCCGCGCGCAACGCGCCGACTGTATTACGGCACCGCGCGCGGCCCGGCTTAATCTTCCCTCAACCATGGCAACGCATTGCGCGCGCTCTCCACACCCGCGCCCATTTCCTGCCGTAGGGAGGTCGGCATGCTGGAGAGGGAGTACACCAACGTCGAGCCGGCGAAGCCGCCGCCGCCGATCCCGGTGCGGGTATCGCGCAAGTCGCAGTTGATGGCGGCGCTGCAGCAAAACGCACGGCCGATCGTCATCGAGGATCACGACCTTGCCGGCCCGTTCGCGCGCCTGCTGCGGGCGCGCGAGCTGCGCCTGTGGGCGTTCGGCGGGCTGGTCGCGGACACGATGTCGTTCGCGATGAGCCGATCCTACGGCGCCGACATCGAGTCGCACTGGTACATCGGCCACTACGTGCTGCCGGGCAACGTGCAGAAGGTGATCCTCAAGCCGAAGGCACTGCCCTACGCGCCGGAAGCTCCGGCGCTCTCGCCGTATTGACCACGATTTTCAGCGCTCGCCTCGCGCGCTCGCGTTGTCCGCATTTGCGCGAAAGCGGCCGTATAGCGGACATCGGTGGACGTCTCAAAAGTGCCCTAACCGGTCGTGAGGAGTCGCAACAAATAGCGGTTCCGAGAGCTGGACTACCCTAGTAGCGCCACCCGAAGCCGAGCTTTCGAAATCCAAATCTGTTTCGGGTATTAGAGAGTAAAATAAAATTCGAGCCAGCCAGATTATTATGGGGGTGGGGGCTAAAATAGAAAGCTTCATTCGAGCCCCCTGGTGGGGGCTAAAAAAATCAAGTCGTAAGTGTCCGAGCGATTTATAAACGGCTGTACAAATTGGCTGAGCGGCACCCGCCGCTCACGCCCGCGGTGGCCGGCGCCGCTCGTGGAACCAGGCGCGGTATTTGCTCATCTTCTCGCGCTGCGCTGCCGGCGCGTAACGCTTGCAGGTCGAGGCCTCGTCGCTCTTGGCCGGCGCGCCCCAACGCAGCTCGACGCAGTCGTTGGGGTTGTACGCCATCTCGAGGTCTACCGCACGGTCGATCACGTCGCGCAGCGTAAGCGTCCACGCGGAGCCGTCGCTGCGCGGATACGACAACTTGCGCGTCGCCAGCTCGGACGTAAGCACGCGCTGCAATTCGGCCTTCACCTCCGCGACACTCTTGTCCCTCGGCATCGCGTAGCGCTCGGGCCGCCGCGCGACCCGATCCGGAAAGCCGAGCACCACGTCGATCGCGATCAACAAGCGCAAGTCGCGCGAAGGCGTCGAGAAGTCTTCCCACGCACCGCTCGTCTCGAAGATCGCCGCGCCGTCCGGCATGGTCGCTTCGCCACGCTTGCTGTTCTGGAACTTGCGTCCGTTCTCGACCGAGGTCACGCGCACTTTCACTTGCTCTTCGAGCGACGTGATCGCTTCCTTCAACGCTCGCGTCGGATCGAGTGGCGAGGGCGACATCACATCGTCCATGCGGTCGTAGAAGTCCTCGATACCGAGCTGCGACTGATCGAGCGAGAAATCGGCGTATTGCGGGTTCTTCGCGATCTCGGCGTTGATCAACCGCCGCATCGCGCCGTTGGCGACCACCACCGGACGGAAGCGCTTGAATCCCGGACCGCCGAGTGCGGGGTCCTGCGCAAACAGGAAGTTGCCGCGCCAGAAACGCTTGCGCGCGACCGTGCCGTCGGGCTGGCCGTCGACGGCCAGAATGATGCCGGCTGCGTCCTCCGTTTGCGCGACGCGGCGCACGATCATCAGGATGTGCCCGTATGGATCAGCATAGACGATGCCTGGGCGCAACGTGTCCGCTGAGAGCGGCACGGGATAGTAATCAGTATTGTTGTCGGCGAGTGCGGTGCGCCCCGAGCCCGAATGGACGCTGTCCGAGACGATCTGCACCAATTCAGTGAATGACGGCGCGGGCCCGGTCCGCTTCGGAGCCGGCGCCGCTCGCGGCGCCGGTGCGCTCGAAAACCCGAAATATCCGCTCACGGCCGGTGGGATGGGCGCCGCGACCGGAGGTGGCGGCGGGGGCTTGGCCTCTTCGGCGTTCTGCAAGCTGAACCATTGCGGGCAGGTCGGCGCCTTGCCGCCGCCGCCGCGCGAGCACTTCGAGAAGCCGTAGGGCAGCCCCATCTTGTACGCGAAGTACGCTCGCAAGGTGTAGGGAAGATCGGCGCAGTCGGGACGAAGAGAGATTTTAACGTCTTCGTTGAGGCCAAGATGGTTGAACAGGAAATTGCGCGAGGGGTCGCGCACCACCTCGTGCAACGCCGGCCACGACGGCTCCGCATCGAGCGGATCGTCGAACAGCTTCTCGATCCAGGCGGAGAACAGGTTCTCGCTTGCGCGATTCCAGGTGTTGCGCAAGGGCCAGGTGCTCCCCGCCGCGGAGCCCGGCCCGCCCGGTTTGTCCGGGCGCACCTTGATCTCACGCGTGATCGGGCCGCATCCTGCTCCCGCCTGCTGGGGCGTGAGCGTCGCATGCCAGGAGCCCGCCGCCGGCGCCTTAATCTCGGTGAACCAGAAATACGGCGGGCCGCCATGGCGCTCCCGCGAGGTGGCGGCCACGCTGCCATCGGGCCCGGTCAGCGAGAGCTCTCCTTGAAGCGGCTTTTCGGTCACGAGCATGACGCGCAGCGGGGCGCCCTTCCACGGCGCCCACGGCGAAGGCAGGAGCGCGATCTCGCCCGCCGCGTCACAGGCGGGCGCCGAGCCTTGCGCCCTTGCGTTCCCCGCCGCGAGAGCCAGAAGGAATGCGCCGGTAATCAGCGACAACGCTGTCGTTGCGGCCCCAATGAACCGGCGTGCCGAAAGCACTGGCAATCCCTTTCCCCCATCGCGCCCGGCGACACAATTGGCTGAAATCATTGCAAAAGTCGATCGGCCATGCGGATTTTGCCACTGTGGGGGGCTTTTACCTTTTTGGCGCGTGTCGCGCGTCTAACGCTGACTCTGTGGTTGTTGGATCACCACGCGCGACCAACTCTGGTCAGGATTGAAGGTCGTCATCGCGCCGGCGATGCGCGCGGTGCTCAGCCCCAGATCCTTCTGGAACATGACGCCCTGGTGATTGACCACAAAAGTCATCACGCCGGAATTGCCGTATTCCGCCGGATAGGCTACCAGCGCGAACCCGCCGATCATCTTGCCACGTACCACGTAGTCGATTGCACCGCCGAGTGCGCTCGGCCCCTGGCGTGTGAGCACCCGGTAGTAGTACCCGTGGTAGGGCATGCGCTGCCGCCCGGCACGGTAGCCTTCGGCCGCTGCGCTGGCGGCGAGGTCCCCGAGCGGGCTTTCGTCCTCCTCGCTTGCTGCGGGCCAATAAAGCCCATCCTTCGTGCCGGGGCGGCTGACGATTCGCTGGGCGTAGACGCCGTTGCCTGCAACGCCTTTCTCGGCATATTCCTGCTGCGCATCGACGAAGGCGAGGCAGGCTTCGATGGTGTTGAACTCATTGCGCCCGATGCGGCGGGCGAGTATCTCCTCACGGCCTGCCGCCGTGTCGAACTGCCAGCTGCCGTCCTTGCGCACCAGCGGGATCGGGAACGGCCACTCCTCGTTGCCGATGACCAGCACAGCCTTGTCCTCGCCCTCCGTCACGACCTGATGCTTGCTGTCGTAGGCTTCGAGCACCCGCTTGCGGGCGGTGGCGTCGGCGACGGCATCGCCGGACGACACGATCTCACCACTGCCTGGGCCGAGCAGGCGCATCACCGCTGCCCGATCGGTGGCTTTTGCAGCATTGACGAGTGCGGCAACCGCGTCGTCGGGGCTCTTGAAGCGCTCCTGCGCCGATGCACTGGTCGCGATAAACAGCAAGGTCATCGCTATCGTCGAGCGAATGCGTGACCTTATTGACGACCGGGAATGACCTCGGAATTCTGATAAACTTGTGATCATGATATCTTCTCAACTTGCATGAACGGATGCTCGTGCGTCCCGGCATTCAGTGCCGTAAATGTGGGGCAGTGGGGAGATGCGCGCCCGATGCGATCCACTGCTTGTAGGTTTGGAATCCAAGGCCGAGCTGCTCGTAGAAGACCCGCAGGTATCCGTCGCGACCACGTCTCACCGCCTGCGGTGCAACCTTTTGCACCTCGTGCGCCATGACACCGACATAGGCCTTCTCGCTGTCGTAGTAGCTGAAACGATAGAAGTTCAGGCCATTGGCAAGCCGCCCGAGCAGCACGATGTCGTGCTTCAGGGCGATGTCGGACCGGCGTCCGCCTCCACCGCCACCACGCCCTCCGCCGCCGCCACGAGGACCCCCGCCACCGGGGCTGACGCGAGGACCACCGCCACCGCCGCCGGCCACCCTCGGAGCTCCCCCGCCTCCGCCCATGCTCTGGCGGCCGCGATCGGCCTGGGCGCGGGTCTTGGCCCCCGATTGCACATTGGAGAATGCCGTGTCGCGCGATGTGCTGGGCTTCGCGGCCGGTTTTTGTGCCGGCTTCTGAGCGGCCTTCTGGCCGCCGCCGGGCCGGTCGGCGGACTTGGCCGTGGGCCGTTCGCCGCCTTTGCTGGCGCCAGCTCCGGGCCGGTCGCCTGCGCCCGACCGATCACGATCTTCTCCGCCCGGCCGATCCCCCGCGCCCGGGCGATTACCCGCGCCGGGGCGGGCGGAATCAATCACCTTCTGGCCGTCCTTGCCTCGGAAGTCCTGGCGCGCACCCTTGCCAGCCTGAATGTCGTTCTTGGCAAATTTCTGCCGCACATCGGCGTTGTTGTACTTGACGCCGTGTCGATGGTCCGCGTTGTGCTCCCACTTGTTGAAATTGTTGATGTTGCTGCGATCTAAATTGTTGATGTTAACGTTGCGATTGGCGACGTTGATGTTGCGGCGGCCCCAGTCGCAGTTGCCCCAGATGGCATGACCGATTGCGACGGCGCTGCCGAATGCGATCCCGGCGGCAATCGCACCCCCTGCATAATACCCAGGTGGAGGCGGAAAGTAGTACGGCGAATAATCAGGATAAGGCCAGGCACCGTAAACGACCGCTGGATCGTAGTACGGCACATACATCTCGGTGGGCGAGGTCGGCTCGATGACGATGTACTGGGCCGGCGCCTGTCCTTCTTGTGCTTGGCCCCCGCCTCCCTGCGCCGGGGCCGCGCTCTCGACCGTGACGGTCTGCTCCTTGGTCGACTGCAGCTTGCCGTTGGCCTGCGCGCGTCCACGCAGTCGCTGGATCGCATCCATAAGCTCCGGCTGCTGCGCCAGCACGGCGTCGCCGAGCTTCTGCGTCCACTCGAGCTGGTCGGCCATTATGGTGAGCACGTTCGGGACCTGGGCGAGCGCCTTCACGCTGTCGTCCCAGCCCTGCTTGGCGAGCGCAGCCGTCAATGCTTCGCCCTTGAGGCTGTTGTTCGACTTCGCCCAGCGGTCAGCCTGCACCACCTCGAGTGGATAGGTCGATGCGATCAGGACCTCCGAAAGGAGCGCATCGGGATAGAGCGCGATCGGCGCCACCAGTTGGTCGAGCTCCGCCGGCTTGAGCAGCGCTTGGCTCGATGCCGCGGCCGGCGTCTGCGCGAGCGCACCGAGCGGAAGCAAGCAGAGCAGCGCAGCCATGATCAATCGGGACAATGTGCCCACCATGGCCATCTCCTTGTTCATATTCGGGTGCCATGACACCAGTCGTTAACCCCGAGAGCCTTGCTGAGCGCTTCGGTGTCGTCACATCATAGCCTGTCCTCCACGGCCTTCATCATCAATACTGCAGACTCAGGTCTTGCTTGGCGAAGGTCATTAATCGCGGCGAGATGCTTGGTGAACACGAAGGTTGTGCCGCTCGCGTGGGAGCGACCGTGATCGGAAGATCGGGCAGCTTCAGCCGCTTAGTCTTGCGGAATTGGCGCGCAGGCGACGTCAGCAAATACCATCCGCAGTCCCGCCGCTAGGTTTAGCGGGAACTCCGTCATATCGGGCGAGATGGCGGTCGGAAGACGCATCGAAGTGCTCCGACGAAGCTCGGCGGCTGCGCGTTAGGCTGAGATTGTTTCAGATCGGACGGATTTGCCATGCAAGTTCTCCGCCAACTGTGCAACCATGCTGAGGTGCTATTGTACACGGCTGCGATGCTGCTCCCTACTTGGGGCGGGGGCTAAAAAATCATTTTTCGATGCACCTTGCTGCGCATGAGATTTTGGTGCGCGTTCCGATTCGGGTGCGCGGGGAACAAAAATGCAAGGTTTTGGTGCGCAGCCCGTGATCGTTGCGGATTGCGAGCTGCAGGTGTCTGCGCGTCATAACATTCTTGACGCTTCTTCTTCGGATGGCAGTCGGCCGTTAGGAGTCAGTTGATTGATCAAGTCGGGCAGATGCTGGCTCAATCCCGCAAGAAGATCCTGGTGTCCTATGCCGATCTGCTGGCTCAGGGTGGCGAGCGTATCATCGCCCAACGCACGCGCGAGATCGTTTGGCGCGATCTCCTCATTATCACCGGTTCCGACCCATGACTGCGCGACGCGGCCTTGTCCGCTCTCCTGTAACTCCTTTATGAGGTTTCCGAGACCCCCACTCAGCACGCTTCCGGCAGCGGCGCCACCAAGCAGACCGCCGAGCAGGTCGCCCAGACCTCCGTTGGGCTTGGCACCAGCGGCTGCTGGACCTGGCTTGCCGCCAAGCAGCCCACCCAGAATGTCGCCAAGTCCACCTCCTGCGGTGCCAGCATTTATGTTTCCACGTGGTGGCAACGGCACAGGATGGCCCATGCCTTCCGGAGCGGCAGCCTGACCGCTGCCCCCCTTGAGCGCCTTGTAGGCTAGCACCCCCAATAGAGCCTTCATGATCGGCGACATGCCGCCACTGCTTCCAATGTTTTTGGGTTGTTGTTGGCCGCGCGGACCATTTTGCATTCCATTGAGGATGTCGAGCAGTCCCATGCTAGCCTCCTTGAAGAAAGTTTACAGATATCTCAATCGCGCTTAGTCGAGTCGGCTCGTTGATTCCGCTCAAGGCGGCGTCTTGCCGCTCTCAAGCGCTGTATCTCTTGTTCAAGAGCCTCAGTTTTATCGTCGAGCCGTGTGATCTTCGATTTTGGCACATCGGTGCTACGCAGCTTATCGAGCACTTGACCGACGGAGAGTTTGTTTATTTCGGCCATGTGAATCCTCTGTGGGATACGCGATCGGTTGCCGGTGACACGTCCGAGCAGGTTGCTGTATCAGAGCTCTTCGGTACGGAAAGTGTCGCAGCTCGGGACGCTTCCCGACTTCAAGCCAGTCATGAACCAACGGGTGCGCTGTGCTGAAGAGCCGTGAGTGAAGGCATCTGGAACAACATAGCCCTGGCTTTGTTTCTGCAATCGATCGTCGCCGATCGCCGAAGCTGTAGGTAGCGCCGCTTCGACGTCCCCGGGTTCGATGAATTGCCATTTAGCATGCGCCCGGTTCGCCCAGATACCGGCAAAGCAATCGGCCTGGAGCTCCACCCGGACTTGCAGGCTATTGGCCTCTGCCTTGCCTATTCCACGTTGCGCCTGCTGGACCTGAGGCAGCACCCCCAACAGGTTCTGGACATGATGTCCGATCTCGTGCGCAATCACATAGGCTTGGGAGAATTGGCATGTCTTGCTGCCGACATCGCAAGCGCGGAAGCGTCGCTCGAGATCCTGAAAGAAACTCGTGTCGAGGTAAACCTTCTGATCAAGGGGGCAATAGAATGGACCCATAGCCGATTGCGCAGACCCGCAACCCGACTGGGTAGCGCCGGAAAACATGACCAGCGTTGGCGGTTGGTACTTTTTCCCAGCTTGAGCGAAAATGTCGGTCCATTCCGCCTCTGTGCTACCAAGAATCGCGGAGACAAACCGACCCATAGCATCGGACGGAGTGCCCGGTTTGGTCGTCGACTCTTGTTGGGATTGACCGGTTTTCGACAGCATGTCGGCGCCCTGAATGAGGACGCGCGGATCGATACCCAATGCCCAACCGACGAGACCGAGCACGACGACTGTGCCGATCCCGATTCCGCCGCTGCGGGCTCCGGGAAGGCCACCGCTCCGTCCACCACGCCGGTCTTCAATTCGGTCGCTTTGGGGCAGGTTATCTAAGCGCATGACATTCCCTCTTCAGTCGAATAACACCGCCCAGTGGGCGTCGCCGTCAGGCCTTAGTTTGCCGAAATTTTGCGATTCCTTAGACTCCTTGGCCGCGACGATTTGCAAAAATTCCCCAAACTACCAGCACTATGATTGCACCAACGATTGCTCCAATGAAACCAGCGCCTTCCCCAGCTTTGTACCACCCGAGCGCTTGGCCAAGATACGTCGCAACAAATGCTCCCGCGATTCCGAGCAGGGTCGTTAAGATGAAACCGGACGGCTCATTCTTGTTTCCAGGATGAAGGAATTTTGCGATCAAGCCTGCCACAAATCCGATTATGATGGTCCAAAGTATACTCATTGCAGGCCCCATTCTGCGTGTTGGACGCTTACTTTGCGCTTCAATAGAATGATTTTCAATAACTGAGATCGCCCGCTTGTCGGGCGGCACCAGCTTGAGCCCGTCGATCCAAGCATCAAGATCGCGCAAATGGTAGCCCGTGACGCCGCCGCCAAGCGAAATTGGTTGCACAGGGCAGATGGCATCGAACTTCTTCGCTATCTTCAAACCGACGTATACAGCGGCTTGCACGGGACGGCCATTCGCTTTTGCGCACATGCAAATGCGGAAATTGTCACTGCGGCGTCAGACCAGAGAGGCGCACCACCTCGCGCCACATGACCGTTTCCTTGGCGGCGAAAGCCGCGGCCTCGGTCGGGGTGCTCGAAAAAAGACGCGCCCCGGCAGCCAAAAATCGGTTCTGCATCGGCTGTTCGGCGGCGATCTCTTTTTGCGCCGTCGCGAGCTTGTCGACGATGGCCGGCGCGGTTGCGATCGGCATGACGTAAGCTGCCCACGAGGTCACGACGAAATCCGGAACCCCCACTTCCGCCATGGTCGGTACATTTGGCAACGTTGGCCAGCGCTGCGCCGAGGTCACCGCGAGGGCGCGCATTGTCCCGGCCTCGATCTGAGAAATGTATGAAGCCAGGTTGTCGATGGCGAAAGTCACATCCCCCGCCAACATCGCCGGAATGGTTTGTGCCGCGCCACGGAATGGCACATGGACGGCGTTGAGGCCGGTCCGCGCCGCGAACAGAACTCCGGAGAGATGCGGCGTCGTGCCTGGCCCCGGACTGCCGATCGAGATGCCATTCGATCGCGCCTTCGCCCATACGATGAAATCGCTGAGCGTTTTGGCCGGCACATGCTGGGCGGCGACCACGGCGACGTTCGGCAGTTCGTAAGTCAGCGAGGGTGCGACCAGATCCTTTTCCGCGTCGTAAGGCATTTTCGCGATGAGGAACTGGTTGATCGAAAAGTGCCCAACTGTCGCCCCGCCGATCATGTAACCGTCCGGGGGACTCTTCGCGACGGCATCAATTCCTACATTACCGGAGGCGCCAGGCCGGTTTTCTACAACAAAGGGCTGACCGAGTTTGTCTTGAAGCCGCTCGGCGATGATGCGGAAGAGCACGTCAGTAGAGCCACCAGCCGGATAAGGCACGATCAGGCGCACCGGACGATCGGGCCAGACCGCAGCACGTTGAGCCCATGCGGGCGTTGCGCAAACGGCAGCCAGGGTTCCGGCGGCTCGCAGCATCGAGCGACGTGAAATTGCGCAGAGTCGCGTCATCTTGATCCTCCCATTGTTCGTTGTGAGATCACATGCATCCGGGCCCTCCGCCATACAGAGCTTCCCCAGTAGCCTCCCCCGACCAAACAAGGACTCGGATTATCGCCAGGGCGTCTCGCATAAGATGCAACTCCGAAATCCAAGTTCCGCAGGCAGGGCATTGCCGGGAAACGCCGGTCATGTCCTCGAAGCGCGGCTACGGCGGAGCCCCCGTTGCAGAATTGCCGCAGGAACGATGCGAAGCATGTCGACGCTCCGCAGCTTCGGTCGCCAGGCGCTAGCGGCGCTCGTCGGGTGCCGTGTGCAAATAGGTTAAAATGTTGCTGGCGATGGAATAGCAAATCCAACCAAGGACAAATCCTGCGAAGGCAATGCCGATTTTGGGCCAGGCGCCAGGGGGCTTCTCCAAGAAGAACGCCCCTGCCATCCCGCCAAAAACCATACTTGCTCCTACATTATTCCAAAACGAGGCCGCCAACTTGACTCGCTCGTTGCGCTGTACAGTTGAGCTGCTCCCAAAATGGTCGTCTAGTCGCATGATGGTCCTCCTGCAGTAGCGATGATGGACGCTGAAGTGTCTCAGTTTGAATTTTCATCGGCGACGAAGCCCTCTGTCGGAGGCACGATAGACAGAAAGTGGGGCAGTATGACCTCTGGCGAGTAAACAAACGGACCCGCGCCGATCCTGATGGCGCCCAGACGGCAGTAAAAGCCTTCCGCGAATGGTGACGCGTAGATCATGAGGGCGCCGACCTTCAGAGTCCTTGCACGCGCTATCGCTGTTTCGAAGAGTGCTCTGCCGATCCCCTTCAACCAATGTGCGGGGTCAGCGAAGATGCCAAGCACTGCGATCCCTTGAAGCACAGTGGACAAAACCTCCACCACACCAATGACCTCGCCGGACTGTTCAGCCACCTGAACGTTACCTGTGACAATCCC
>Ga0207703_10001928_pt1 | contig 18374 bp, 15 predicted proteins | sample KBSSwiS12_FD_184304 | JGI IMG/M metagenome (GOLD analysis project Ga0207703, IMG submission 184304) | Switchgrass rhizosphere microbial communities from Kellogg Biological Station, Michigan, USA - KBS Switchgrass S1-2 (SPAdes) (version 2) | ecosystem: Host-associated > Plants > Roots >...
GCCGGGCGCGGCGTCGGCGAGCACGGCGGCGAGCTCGGCCGCCCGCCGGTGATCGTCGGCGAGGCGGTCGACGTGGTGGCGCAGCGCGTGCAGCCCGGCGGCGGCGAGCACCCCGGCCTGCCGCATCCCGCCGCCGAGCCGCTTGCGCCACACCCGGGCCCGGGCGGCGTGCGCCGCGGGCCCGACGACCAGCGAGCCGACCGGCGCGCCCAGCCCCTTGGACAGGCAGACCGACAGCGTCCCGAACAGCCGGCCCAGCTCGCCCGGCTGGACGCCGAGGCCGACGGCGGCGTTCCAGAGCCGGGCACCGTCGCAGTGCAGCACCACTCCCGCGGCGTCGGTGACGGCACGCATCCGCTCCAGCCGCTCGACCGGCAGGATCCGTCCGCCGCCGCGGGCCCAGGTGTTCTCCACCGCGACGGCGCTGGTCGGGACCATGGAGTAGGCGTCCTCCGCCTCCGGCGCCCGCGTCGGCCAGGTGCGCGCGCCTGGCCGGATCTGTTCGGCGATCAGCGCCGGGTCGAGATCGGCGGCCAGCCCCGGCAACGTCCTGGTCTGGACACCGCCGAGCGCGGCGAGCCCGCCCAGCTCGTAGGTGACGACGTGCGCCTCCGTGTCGGCGAGGATCTCGGTGCCGAACTGGGCGGTCGCGCGCAGCGCGCAGAAGTTTCCCATCGTCCCGCTCGGGACGAACAGCGCGGCCTCGTGGCCGAGCAGACCGGCGCCGTACTCCTCCAGAGCCCGGACCGACGGGTCCTCACCGTAGACGTCGTCGCCCACCTCCGCGTCCGCCATCGCCCGGCGCATCGCCGCTGTCGGCCGGGTCACGGTGTCGCTGCGCAGGTCGATAATCATGTCCCGCCACGATACGGAAGGGTCTGCATCGTGCAGACATTCCAGACCGCGCCGAGGGGTAGGTCTCGGAAAGTCCATTGGCGAGGCCCATCACCGCCGTGCGGCCGAATACGCCCCAGCGAGAGGACAGCATGACCGAGGCCAACGATCGGCTCGTCGAGGGGATCGCTCTGATCACCGCCGCCGCCTCGCGCGACCTGGCCCAGCTGACCGCTGAGATCCGCCGTGCCCTCACCCTGAGTGCCGGCCTTCCCGAACCGTCCAGCGACGCGGACGACGGCGGACCGGACGCTGAACGGTCGGCCGCGCAGCTGTTGCGCGACCTGGCCGCGAGCAATCCCGACGGTCTGGCGGAAGCCACCGGCAAAATCATCGAAGAGGCCGGGATGCGTATCGCCGCGGTCGCCTACCTGGCCGCGGCGTTGAACGGTGAGGGCCGGCCGAGCCTGGAACACATCGCACTGATTCTCGCGGCCGAGGCGGACGAGGAGTCGTGAAGGCCCGACGGACCGCTCTCGCGCCTACCCGCGGCGGCGCAGGGCGTTGCGGAACCCACCCGGTTCGTCGTCGTCGGGCGGGCCCGGTGCGGTGAGGGCCGCGCCGCGCAGCGCGCGCTGGGCGGCCCGCCGGGTCAGGCCCGTGAGCCGGTCGACGTACAGAGCGCCGGTCAGGTGATCGGTCTCGTGCTGCAGGCAGCGGGCCAGCAGGCCGGTGCCGGAATACTCCACCGGCTCGCCGGCCGCGTCGACGCCGCGCACGGACGCCGCCGCGGCCCGCGTCGTCGCGTAGTGCAGACCGGGGATCGACAGGCAGCCCTCCTGGTCGTGCTGCTCGCCGGCGCCCAGCTCGAGGACCGGGTTCGCGACGACCCGCGGGCGCCGCCGCCTCGGCCGGTCGGCGGCGTCGGGGTCGTCGTCCTCGTGCCGGTCGGGCCGGGCCGGCTGCCAGTCGGTGTCGAAGACGAACAGCCGCAGCCCGACGCCGACCTGCGGCGCGGCGAGCCCGACCCCGGGTGCCGCATACATCGTCTCGACCATGTCGTCGACGAGCCGGCGCAGCCGGTCGTCGAACACCGTCACCGGCTCCGCCGGCGTGCGCAGCACCGGGTCGCCCAGAACCCGGATCGGAAGGATGGTCACGACAGGACATAACCACGAACGCCGCCGGACAACCCCACGGCTGGCACCTTTATCCATTCGTCTCGGGACGCGTAGGCTGGCGCCGGCCGGGTCGCTTTCGCGAACCTGGTTTCGTAGGAGGGCCGTTGTCGGGTGTTAACCGGCCGTCGTGGCGGGGCTGGGCGGGCTGGGCGCTCGGTGCACTGCTCATGCCGCGTGGCTGGCGGGTGCTGTGCGCGTCGGCGGCTGCGCTGGCGGTCGTGTTCGGCGTCCTCGGGCAGAAACTGATCTACAGCGCGGCCCATGCGCACCTGGATTTCCTCGACGCGGTGTACGGCGCTTTATCGCTCTTCGTCTTCCAGCCGCCGCCGCTCCCACCGGACGCCGTGGGCGTCTCGACGTTTTATCAGGTCGCGCGTTTCCTCGCGCCGATGGCGACGCTCTACGCGGTGGCCGACGCCCTGGTGCTGCCGGGCGCTCGCCTGCAGGCCAGGTTCGCCCGCGGTCATGTGGTGATCTGTGGAAGCGATCCGGTCGTGCTCGCGCTCGCGGAGAAGCTCGGCGCGCGCGGCGAGCAGGTCGTCCTCGTGACGGATCACGACCCGGGGCCGCTGGGCCACGGCGCCGTGGCGCGGGCGATCACCAGGCTGGTGGGCGACCCGACCCGGCCCGGTGTCCTGAAGGCCGCGGGACTCACCAGGGCGGAACGGCTCTACATCCTCGGGCCGGCCACGGTGAGCAACGCCGCGGTGCTCTTCGCCGCCGCGGACGTGCTGGCCAGCCGCCGACGCCCACCGCTGGCCTGCTACGTCGAGGAATCAGACCCGGACGTCTTCGACGCGCTGTGGATGCTGACGCTGCGGCGGTCACGCGATGACCGAATGAAGATCGACTTCTTCAACGGTGGGCGGCTGGGCGTGCGCGCGCTGCTGCGCGACGTCGTGGGCCCAGGGGAGTGGACACCGGCGTCGGATGCCCCGATCGCCATCGCCGGATTCGGGCTGTTCGGGCAGGAACTGCTGCTGGAGATCGCCCGCCGGCGGGCCAGCCTCAGCTCCGGGTCCCTGCGTGTCGCGGTCGTGGACGAGCAGGCCAGCGCGACGTTCGCGCGGCTGCGTGAGCGGTACGGCGTCCTCGGCAGAGCGCTCGCCGTGGTCTGTCACGACGTCGCCGGCGAGGAGGTCGACCTCAACGCCCTGGTGCACGCGGACGGGTCGGGCGCCTATATCGAGCAGATCTTCGTCTGTTACGACGACGAGGAACTGGCGCTACGCAAGGCGCTCGCGACCGCGCGGCCACCGAGCCGGCGTTCGGTCGTCGTCCGGGTCAACCGCAACAATCCGCTGGCGACCGCCTTCTCTCCGGATCGCCCGTCGGGGTTCGGCCTCGATGCGCTGTACGGCGACCTGATCGTGTTCTCGGAGCTGGACAGGCTGATCGATCCCGCCGAGTCGCCCGACGACCGCCTGGAGCTCATCGCCTCCGCGATCCACGCCAACTACGTGCGCCTGCGGCTGGACTTCGGGGAGGCCCGCAGCGACAACGAGGCCCTGGTCGCCTGGAGCATGCTGCCGGAGAAGTACCGATCCGAGAACTACGACCAGGCGCGCGACATCGAGGAGAAGCTCCGGATGATCGGCGCCGCGAGCGCCCGGATGTCCGCGGACTCCGAACCGTTCACCTTCACCCCCGAGGAGCTCGACCTTCTCGCCAGGGCCGAACATGAGCGCTGGATGCGTGAGCGCCTCGACCAAGGCTGGCGGGCCGGGCCGGAACGCGACAACGAGGCGCTGATTCACCCCGACATCAAGGAATACGACGACCTCTCGCAGGAGACCAAGGACAAGGACATTCAGGCGGTGTGTCTTATCCCTGAACTCCTCGCGGCCGCCGGTTACCGGATTGTTCGGCTCGGCGCGCGGCCTGCCTGACGGTTCCGGCCGCGATAGTCGCGCGTGTCACGCCGGCATCGGTGGACTGGGCGGCGGGCGCCGGGGGACGCTACCCGCGTGCTGACGAGGATCGATCACGTGGGGATCGCGGTGGCGTCCCTGGCCGACACCATCCCGGTCTACGAGCAGGCCTTCAACCTGAAGTGCGTGCATCAGGAGGAGAACGACCGCCAGGGCGTGCGTGAGGCGATGCTGCTGGTCCACGAGGGCGACACCGGCGGCTCGTACGTGCAGCTCCTGGAGCCGCTGCGCGACGACTCCCCGATCGGCAAGTACCTGGCCAAGCGGGGGCCGGGCATCCACCACATCGCATACGGCGTCGACGACATCGACGCGGCGCTCGCCTCGCTGACCGTGACCGGCTTCGACCTGGTCAACAAGACGCCGGTGCACGGCACGTCGAACAGCCGGATCGCCTTCGTCCATCCCAAGAGCCTCGGCGGCGTGCTGACCGAGCTCGTCGAGGCCGCCGGCGGCCACTGACCCTGGGAGAGCCGGCCCGGGCGAGAGCTGCCCGGGCAGCCCCCGCCACCTAAGACCACCCGGCGACACAACCAGTCTGCCGCCGGCCCGGGCGCGGACCATCCCCTGGGCCGGCGGCGCCCGTCACCCTCAGCCCGCTCGGCCGACCGCGGAGCGCAGGGCGCCGGCCCGGTCGGCGCGCTCCCAGGTGAAGTCGGGCAGCGGCCGGCCGAAGTGCCCGTAGGCGGCGGTCTGCCGGTAGACGGGGCGCAGCAGGTCGAGGTCGCGGATGATCGCGGCGGGGCGCAGGTCGAAGACCTCGCCGATCGCGCGGCGGATCACCTCCGGCGCGACCTGCTCGGTGCCGAACGTCTCGACGAACAGACCGACCGGCTCGGCCTTGCCGATCGCGTAGGCGACCTGCAGCTCGACGCGGCGCGCCAGCCCGGCGGTCACCACGTTCTTGGCGACCCAGCGCAGCGCGTAGGCCGCGGACCGGTCCACCTTCGACGGGTCCTTGCCGGAGAACGCGCCGCCGCCGTGCCGGGCGTAGCCGCCGTAGGTGTCGATGATGATCTTTCTGCCGGTGAGGCCGGCGTCCGCCGCCGGGCCGCCGAGCTCGAACCGCCCCGTCGGGTTGACCAGCAGCCGGTACCCGTCGACCTCCAGCCCGGTGCGACCGCTCAGCTCCTCGGCGAGCCGCTTGAGTTCCGGTTCGACGACCTGGGCCCGCAGGTCGGGGGCGAGCCGCCCTTCGAGGTCGAGGCCTGGCTCGTGATGGGCGGAGACGACGACCGTGTCGAGCCGGGCCGGCCGGTCCCCGTCGTACTCGATCGTGACCTGGGTCTTGCCGTCCGGACGCAGGTAGGGCAGCGTCCGGTCGTGGCGGACGGCGGCGAGCCGGGCCGCCAGCCGGTGCGCGAGCATGATCGGCAGCGGCATCAGCTCCGGGGTCTCGTCGCTCGCGTAGCCGAACATGATCCCCTGGTCCCCGGCGCCCTGCCGGGCAAGCCCGTCGGCCGGCCGCCCGGCGCCGGGGCCGGTCCGTGCCTCGTAGGCGTGGTCGACGCCCTGGGCGATGTCCGGCGACTGCTGGCCGATCGATACCAGCACCTCGATCCGCGCCGGGTCGACGCCGCTCGCGGCGTCATACCCGATCGCGGCGAGGGTCCGGCGGACCGTACCGACGACGTCCACGTCGGCGTCGCTCGTCACCTCGCCGGCGAGGTGCACCGTCCCGTTCGCGACGAGGGTCTCGACGGCGACCCGCGAGTGCTGGTCCCCGGCCAGATAGGCGTCGAGCAGCGCGTCGCTGATCTGGTCGGCAGCCTTGTCGGGATGCCCCTCGGTAACGGATTCCGACGTAAAAAGTCGCCTGGACATGAAGGACCTCATTTCGAGCGAGCAACGGCCAGCCAGTCGCCTATTCTTGCCTCCCGACGGGTCGGATTCCGGATTCCGCCCGCCGGCCCGGCGCGTCGGTCGGCCCCGGCCCGTGGGGCGTGACCTGCCGTGCGGAAAAACACCGCGATGAGCCTTTTCCGCTCATCGAGAATTTCGCCAGGCCGACGCCCGGCGACGCCTGAAACGGTTGGCCCGTGACCGTGGGGCGCGCGGCGCCGCTGTAATCGCGCTTCTTCGACCCACCGCGAAGCGTTTCCACCCGCTGTGCACCGTCGGCGCTGGGCTCCCGGAGGCAGCTGTGGCACCACGGAATGTGCCGGGGCGTCCGTGACGGCTGGCGCGCGCCGGCCGACGCCGCAAGGGGACGCAACGGGAAAGGTACGGGTGTGCACGTGACGCAACCGGGCATCTTCGGGCTGGGCGCGCCGGAGCACAGCTACCTCGAGCTGGATGGCGCGACCGCGGACGGCCTGCGCGACGCCCTCACCAGGTACACCACCCCGGTCAGCGGTGCCTACTACTTCATCCCGTCCGTCACGGTCCTCGCCGGCTTCGCCCCCGAGGCCGCCGACTAGCGCCCCGACTCCCGGGGCCGGCCTGGAACCCGCGACCGGCCGGAACGCGACGCTCTTAGACTGGCATCCTATGGAGCACTGGGAACTCGTCGCCCGCGAGCGGGTACGGGACACGGTCGCCGCGTACAACCATTGCGGCGACCGCTTTCTGCTCGACGAGTTGGTCGCCTGCTTCACCGTCGACGGCGTCTTGGAGTCCAAGGGCGACTGGGTGGCGCGCGGCCGCGACGAGATCCGCCGGACGCTGTCCGGCGTCCGCGCCACCGAGCCGGTGCCGGCCTCCGCCGGCCCGCCCGACGGTCCCCGGGCGGCTCCCGCGGCGGGCCGCCGGCCGGCGTTCGTGCGGCACTTTCTCACCAATCTGCGGTTCGACGAGGTCACGCCCGAACGCATCCGGACGTCGGCGTACTTCGCGGTCCTGACCGCGGCCGGCCTCGACCACTGGGGCCGCTACCGCGACCTGCTGGTTCCCGCCGAGGGCCGCTGGCTGTTCGCACACCGCCTCGTGCGCATCGACGCCATGGTCCCTGACTCCCCGTTCCAGCGGCCCGACTGACGGCCGGCCGCCCCGGCGGCGCCCCGCCCGACCGGCCCGTTCCCGGTACGTCCGCTCAGGTGTGGACGCCGTCGACGTAGACGTCGACCTTCTCGTCGTAGAAGCAGACCAGGCCGGCGATCCGGATGCTCTCGGGCAGTGGCGTCCGGTAGGTCCACACGACGTCCCCATGAACCTTGCCGTCGACGTTGACCGAGTAGTAGCCGGCGGTGCCCTTGTACGGGCAGTGCGTCGCCGAGTCCGAGCCGACCAGCAGGTCGGTCCGCACGTCCGTCAGCGGCAGGTAGTAGCGGGGCCGCAGCCCGGTCTCGAACAGGACCACCGGCCGTACCGAGTCCGCGACCGTCACGCCGTCGATCTGGACCGTGACGTGCCGCGAGCTGGCTAGCACGTCGATCCGGTGGTACGGGTTGCGGGCATGGCCGTACACGATCTCGTCCTCCTCCAGCCACGTGTCCATCGCGTCCCAGTCCAGCCGGACCAGGCCGCGGAACTCGGGCACCGGCGAATCCGGGTAGGTGCCGGCCGCGTCCCGCGCCCGGTGACCGCCGACGACCACGTCGTGGCGGACCGCGTTGCCTCGGCTCGGCGAGCGCACGATCTTCCCGTTGGGCTCCAGTACCGCGCGCACATCCTCGGCAGGCAGGTAGTAGACGGGGTAATGCGGGCCCTCCCAGACGAGCACCGGTCGGATCGTGTCGACGACGAGGTGGCCGCCGAGCAGCGCCCGGACCCGCTTGTGGCCCTGCTCGGCGTGGACCCGCCCGCGGTCGGCCGCGGCGGACGGCTTTGCGGATCCCGCCGCGGGCAGCGACGTCGTGCTGGTGGGGCTGGTGGTGGTCGTCATGCGCGTCTCATCCCTGTCGTCGCCGCTGCCATGGCCAACGGTTCGGCCCGGCGCCGCCTTCCCGCGGCCGGCGGGCTCTTACGCCGTGTCGTTCTCGGAGAACCCCAGCAAGCTGGGCTTCGCCTCCATCCACTCCGACGCCTGGGAGTGCTGTTCGCGGCCTGCGAGGAGACGGGCACCGACCCAGAGGTCCACAAGTTCGTCCGCGGTAACGCGATCCGCGCGTTCGGCCTGGAGCGCTTCGGTATCACGCAGTGACGTCGGAACCTGACCGGCGCCCTCGACGCGCTCCTCTACGCGGTGACGCCGGGCGAGCCCGGCTAGTGCCACCGTTCGCCCCGGGCTGTTCCCGGCGTGGCTCTGTCGATCCGTGTTGTGTCCTTCTTCGGACTGGAGTGGCTCGGCAGCGCCGCTTACTGGCGCTATGCGTCTTCGGTGGCTGACCTGCCAGTTCGCTATGGGATGCTGTGCGTGGCCGGCCACCGCCGTCAGGGACACCGGCGGCGCGAGGCGCGGCCGGGCAGCCCGACCGAGGCGCGGTCGGCGCGCGCGGCAACTCTGGGGCGCAGCGCCGCGACGGGTTGACAACGGGACGGGTTGACAAGGGGGACGAACGTCATGGTGGTGGCACAGGGCAACGCGCAGCGGCCGCCGGCGCCGCGATCGCCGCTGGCGCCGGTCAGCGAGCTGCCGGCCGCGCCGGAACCCAGAGGCTGGCGGGCCAGGCGTGCCCGGCGCGGCGCGGATCTCGCGCCGGATCCGCTGCCGATCATCTCGCCGGAGAGCTGGGGGGACACCGAGGACGTGCTCGCCCGGCTCTACCGCCGCGTCGAGCGCAACACGATGGACATCCTGGGCCGGTACGCGCGGCGCACCCGCCGGCAGCGCCGGATCGCGCGGCTGCTGCGCGCGGTCGCGCTGCTGCTGGCCGCCGCGGGCGGCCTGCTGCCGCTGATCGCCCTGGCCCGGTCCGACTCCGGCAACATCGGCTGGGGCTACGTCTTCCTGGCCGCCGCCGGGCTCGTCCTCGCGATCGACCGGGTCTTCGGGGTGACGACGGCCTGGCGGCGCGGCGTGCTCGGCGCGCAGCGGATCCGCGCCCGCCTGGAGATCTTCCAGGACGACTGGACGGCCGTGTGCGCCCCCGGCGCGCCGGACGGCAGCGTCGACGACCGGCTGGCCCTGCTGCGCGGCTTCACCACCGACATCCGCGCGCTGGTCGCCAGGGACACCATCGGCCAGGACTCGGAGCTCTGACCCGGAGAATCCTGCTGGCTGAGCCCGTACTCGAAGACGCACTACGCGATCAGCGAGATCGACGGCGCCGGCTGTGAGCGGCTGCTGCGGGTGCTGCTCGACCTGCCTCACCGAGACGGTTCCGCCGCTGGGCACGCGCGCCGTGCGCACGGCGGACCCGTACGCGGGAAGATGGGCGCTGTGGGGCGGATCGACTACTACCACGTGTCCGGCGCGCCGAAGGCGAACTCCCTGGTCGTGGGCGGGTGCGCCGTCGTACCGGACGCGGCCGGGCGTATTCTGCTGCAACGGCGGGCCGACAACGGCCAATGGGCATTGCCCGGCGGTGGCATGGACCTCGGTGAGACGTTCGGCGACAGTGTCGTGCGCGAGGTCCGCGAGGAGACCGGGTTCGAGGTCACGATCAAGCGGATCGTCGGCGTCTATTCCGACCCGGGGCACGTGTTCGCCTATGACAGCGGCGAGATCCGCCAGCAGTTCTCGATCTGCTGCGCCTGCGCGATCGTCGGGGGAGAACTCGCGGTGAGCGCCGAGTCGACCGCGGTCGACTTCTTCACCCCTGACGAGCTGGCGGCTCTGCACATGCATCCGACGCACCGTCTGCGTATAGCGGACTATCTCGCGGACAAACAGCCGGTCCTGCGGTAGCCGCTTGTTGGAGCAGACCCCGGTGACACCGCCCGCACGTGCCGCCAGGCCGGCCGATACCGTCGAGGGGAGGTCGTGACCGATGCGTGCCCGGCTGTCGTTACCCGCTCGGCGCGTTCGCCTGGGCCCAGGCGTGCGGTCGGTGACGACCGACCTGGACAGGGGCATATCCAAGTGAGCAGCAATTCCGGCGATCCCCAGCATGGCCAGCCGACCGGCTGGAACTGGCCACCGACCTATCCTGGACCGCCCGGCGAGTCGGCCGGCGGCACCCCGCCCGCCTCGCCTGCGCCTGTCCCGCCGCCGGTCGCCGGTCTGACGGCCCCGCTGGCAGGGCCTACCCACGTTCCAGGCGCTGCGGCGCCCCCGGCCGCCCCGCCGCCGGACGGTGCGCCGTGGGGCGGCGTCGCGCCGGTGCCCGCGCACTACGCGCAGGTACGCGGGCAGGTCGTGTTCGACAGCCTCTGGTGCCCCGTACGTGAGGGGCGTACCAACGGCTTCTCGATGATGGGGACTCGTCAGCTGCTGCTGACCGACCTGCCCGCGGTCTACGTGCACGACACCGGCGGGCTCGGTGCCGCGGTCCTGAGCGCACTGGTGCCGGCGTTCGACCCCGTCGCGACGGTCGAGCTCCTCGAGGGCAGCACGCGGCTCGCCGTCGACGTCGCGTTCCCCGACGGGCGGACTTACCAGGCCGCGACCGTCACGCCGTTGCCGCCGGAGCTGCGCACCGCGCTCACCGGTCTGCTCGGCCGGATGCTGCCGGACGCCTCGTCCGCGGCGTTCGTCAGCCCGTGCGCCGTGTCCGTCACGCCGTACTACGAGCAGGACTCGACCGCGGACGCCACCGTCAGGTCCACCCCGCCCCAGCGCCCCGCTGCCGTCACCCCGCCGCCTGCCGCGTCCGGCACCGGGGTGTTCTCCGCGGCCGCCGTCAAGGGTGCCGCGGCGAGGGTCGCGGCCTCGACCCGTGGCGCCGTGGCGAGCGCCAGCCAAGGACCCGCGGCCGCCACGGGCGCTCCCGCCGGGGCATTCACTGCCTACGTCGTGGTGAAGGAGGGAAGGCTCGAGCTCCGCTCGCGGGGGCGGACGCTTGTCGACTGGCCCCTCAACAGGGTCGTCGTCAAGCAGGCCACCCCCACAAGCGCGGCGGTGCGCGGCGGCGCCGTACTCGACGGGTTGTTTCTCACCGGCGTGACCCTGGATCTGGCCACCCCGGAGGTTCTCACCGCCTTCCTGGCCAGCGCGTACACCGAACGACGCGAGGTCGATCCGGCGGCCATCGGCACGTCCGCGCCGGTCTGGGCACGTGGGCTGGGCGGTGACGCGGCTCGCGGCCGGGCGGACTGCGTGCTCGGCGACACCGTGCTCGAGCTGCAGCCGCGGGACGCCACCACGACGCTGGCCCGGTTCGACCTGACCGACTCCCGGCTGCGGATGGCGGGGTCAGCGCAGCGGTTCGTCATCTTCGACCCGGAGCACGGCCCCGTGGTCGTCGAAAGTGACTCGGAGGCGTTCGGCGCGCGGGTGGCTGCCCATGCCGGGGTGCGGACGGCCGCCGAGCGAACGCTGGCGGCCGGACCCTATCCGGCGCAGCTGGCCGGCGGCGGGCCGGTGGCCTGTGCCGTCGCGACCGGCGCGCTGCGGGTCAAGGGGCCCGGGGCCGACCTGCGGGTGCCGCTCGAGCGGATCCGGTCCGTCGAGGGAGCCTGCGACGAGACGTCTGCCAGCCTGCGGGTGGCGGCCCCGGACGGGGAACTCACGGTCGTCGGACAGTTGGAGCTGGTCCGCGCGCTGCACACGGACATCGCCGCCGGTAACTACGCCACCGAGGACCCCCGCCACCTACCCGACATGTTGCGGGCGGCCGCCGGCCTGGAGGACGACTACTTCCTCTACACGATCTTCGGCCCGTTCTACGAGCTGCACGCCGCCCTGCTCGGCGACGCGTCCGCGGGCGGCCTGGCCGCCACGGTGCGGCTGCCGGCCGACGACGAGGGGCGGCTGCGCACCGCCGCCGCGCTGTCGGAGGGCCTTGACGAGCTGCGGCATCACCTCGACCAGGTCGGCTCGGTCCTGCCAGCCTTCATCCGGCACCGCGACGGGCTGCTGTTGGCGCCGGTCACCGGCGGGCGGCCCGAGCCGGAGTGGCTGAAGGCGCAGGAGGCGCGGCTGCGCGCGGCGCTCGCCCCGGCGCAGCGCGCGGCGGCCGAGACCGGCGCGCTGGCGGCCCAGGTGCAACGGCTGATGGACCTCGACCCGTCCGCGCTGCCAAAGGCCAACTACGCCGGCGCGGCGGTCGCGCTCGGCGCGGCGCTGTTGAACCCCGTTTTCCTGGTCTCCGGCGCGACGCAGGCGTTCAACCAGTACAACCAGCGCGCGCAGCGGTCGGCGCTGATGAGCACGCAGGCGGCGAGCGGCTGGGCGAGCGCCCTCGACCGGTGGAACACGCTGGTCGCCGTCACGCTCCCGGTGCTCGGCTATGTGCTGACCGAGAACCTCTTCACGCCGCGCTGGGAGACCGCCCGACTGCTCGCCGACGAGTTGCGGCGAGCGGCGCCGGAGGCGCGGGGACCAGTGATGAGCGGCGTCGCTCGGCGGCTCGCCCGGCTCGACGTGCAGCGCCGCTACCCGGCGACCACCGGCATCCGGCTCACCCGCGGCGAGATCGCGCATCATCTTCGCGTCGCGCGCGACTCGGTCGCCACCCCCCGGTTCGCCGATTTCTGATTCCCTCACTGGAGCCGCGAGGAAGCCATCATGTCCATTTTCGCGAGCCAGTTCGACCGTGCTCGGGTCTACACGGGCATCTACACCGGCCCGGCGGATGACACGACCTGGCGCACTCCCCGCGGCGCGGCCGGCGGCGGATTGCTCGCCGTGGGCGTGGTCTCCGCGCTGGCCGCGGGCGGGATCGCCGTCGGCCTCGCCGCGGCGGCGACCATCGACGCGTTCTTCGACAGCGACCCAGGCACCGGCCACGACCCCGACAGCCACGCCGATCCCCATCCGGGCCATGGCGGCGTCATGGCCCACGCGCACACCGTCCCCGACAGCGCGCCGTCCCACGAAGCGAGCGGTGTCGAGCCCGCGAGCTCGAGTGCGACGGAAGCTGGCGGTGGGCACTCCGGCGCACACGCCGACTCCTGGGGTGCGAACTGGGGGGACGGCTGGGAACACGGCTGGGATGCCGAGTCCAGCCACCGGCTGGCCACGAGCGGCCACGTCGACGCCGCGGCCTTCCACACCGGGGCGCGCGGCGTCGGGGACACGCCCGACCAGGGCCACGACGACCCCGGCCATGGCGGTTTTGGCGACGGCGCCTCCGGCCACGACAGCCCGGTCCACGACGATCTAGGCCACCACACGTTCTTCCACGGCGGCGCCGGTCATGACCAGCAGATTCTCGGCGGACACGCGGACACCTGGGTGCACGACCCCGGTCACCTCGACGCCGCGTTCGGCGACGATGGCCATTCCTCCTTCCACGGCGGCGTGTCCTGACAGCGTGAAGCGGTCCCCGCCGCCCGTCGCGTCACGCCCCGACGGCGCAGCGGGCGGCGAAATGCCGGAAGCATAGGTCCTGACAGGAGTTGGGCGATCGTCACCGGGCGGACAGTGTCGGACGAACGCCAGCCGCTCGCGCCGGACACCTCGCAAAGAACGGCCCAGAGGCGATCACACTCGCCGCGCCGGCTGCGGCGACCGAGCCGCGGTGATCCGCCAGGCACCGCGCTCAGCCGCAACCCGGAACACTTGGCGCTGCGCTGATCCCCTAACGGGGGTGATGCCGGGCACCCTCCGGCGTCGGGAATCACCTGCCGAGAGATCACCCGGGACCAGCAGAGAACACAGCCGCCGATCATGGTGACGGGCTGGCCCCGGCGGTCACGGCACTAGCATGTGGATGGAGCCGAGTCGATCAAGCGAGGAGTGTCGTGCGAGAGATCGCCGTGTTCAGCGGTAGTGCTCACCCCGAGCTGGCGGCCGAGGTGTGCACACACCTGGGGGTTCCGCTGAGCCCGGTTCGGGTGAACCGGTTCGCGAACGACTGTCTCGAGGTGCAACTGCAGGCGAACTGCCGTGAACGGGACGTCTTCCTGGTCCAGCCGTTGGTCACTCCCGTGCAGGAGAACCTCGTTGAGCTGCTGCTGATGTGTGACGCCGCTCGCGGGGCCTCCGCCAGCCGTATCACCGTGGTGATGCCGCACTATGCCTATGCCCGCTCCGACAAGAAGGACGCGCCGAGAATCTCTATCGGCGGGCGCCTGGTGGCGGACCTGCTGGTCACCTCTGGGGCGAGCCGTGTTCTGGCGCTGACGCTGCACTCGCCGCAGGTGCACGGGTTCTTCTCTGTTCCGGTGGACCATCTGCATGCGCTGCGGGAACTCGCGCAGCACTTCAGCCGCTACGACCTGACCAACACGACGGTCGTGTCCCCGGACCTGGGCAACGCAAAGGAGGCAGCAGCCTTCGCCCGACTGTTGGGCGCGAAGGTGGCTGCCGGGGCCAAGCAGCGTTTCGCCGATGACCGGGTGAGCATCAGCTCGGTCATCGGGGACATCGCCGACCGGGATGTCATCGTGTTGGACGACGAAATCGCCAAGGGCAGTACGGTCCTTGAGCTCTTGGACCGCCTGCGTGAGTTGGGAGCGCGTTCGATTCGTGTTGCCTGCACGCACGGACTTTTTTCGGCGGGAGCCCTTAAGCGGTTGTCAGACCAGCCTGATGTGCTGGAGATCGTGTGCACCAACACCGTGCCGATACCGATTGAGCACCGCACCGACAAGTTGCGGGTTCTCTCGATTGCCCCGGCGTTGGCCGAAGCGGTCCGGCGCATCCACAACGGCGAATCAGTGAGCGCGCTGTTCGACGCCTGAGCGCGCCGCTCATGTCGTCGGCGTCGTGACGGGGGTCGCCGCGCTGCGAACCCTGGCAGCCTCAATTCCGCAGTGCCCATATACGGTCTCCGCAGAAGGAACATCAACAAGGCTCGGTTGATCAACCGCGCACGATGCATCTCCGCGTGGAACGTCGTCAGCCTTCCGTGTACAGATCCGATGGACCGACGAGCATGATGTCCGGTGACTCGGCGGCGGCCGTCGCCAACTGCGCGCTGAAGCCCGCGGCGCTGAAGCAGGCGAGTCGGGCAGTGGCCGCACCCGGGCGGCCCTGAGCACTGAGGAGGTCCCGTATCCGCCTCAGTCGATCGAGGTGGGCGAGACCCATCGTGTCGCCCCACTTGGCCTCGCCGATTGCCAGGATGCGTTCGCGGTCCTGGTCGTCGAAGCCGAAGGCAACGACGTCGAGCTGGTGGCTGGTACGGGCGGACGGATCGTTGACGACACCCGAGGTAACCCGGCTGATGAGATCAGCGCCCATCCGATCCGGCGGAGCGTGGTGCGCGGTCCAGTATCGGCACACCTGCTCGAAGTGCGGCCCGAGAACGTTTCCGATGAACCGGCGCTGGCCGATCCGCCAGAGCTGGGCGATCCTGCGGTTCCCGCGCGCGTGTTCCAGATCGGACCACATTGGCCGCATCACAGCGTGGTAGAAGGTCACCAGCGGCTCCGCGATGCGGAACTGGGTCCGGTTGTCGCGAAACGCGTCTGGCTCCCGTGTGATCAGCCCACAGTCGGCCAGGACAGTGAGCGGATGGGCGAGGTCGCCTGACTTCCGGCCGAGGTAGGACGCAATGCCGCCACGAGACGCATTGCCCTCGGCGATCGCAGTCAAGACCGAGTGGTAGAGCGCGGTGTCACGAAGGTCCGGTTCGTCCGAGAGGAGGTAGCGGCCCTCGCGGAAGAGCGCGCTGGTCGGCGACAGCACCGTGCGGGTCACCCAGGCGTCGAAGTCGTCGGCGCTCGCGGGAGCGTCGTCGCGGGCGAACTCGCGCCGGTAGGCTGGCGTGCCGCCGACGATCGCGTTCACCTTCAACGCGGTGACGGGGTCGTCGATGCCCCAGAACCGAGCAGCGAGCTGGTGGTCCAGGGTCGGGACTACGAGCTCGAGACCGGCTCGACCGCGCAGCGGCGCGCTGCCAGCAAGCAGCCCGCCCATGAACGACATCGCCGAGCCGCAGAGCAACAGCCGAGCCTGACTGGCATCCCGCTGCGCCTGGCGGGGCGCCAGTACATTCTGGACAATCGACGGCAGTTGCGGGTTGGCTCGGGCGAGGTAGGGGAACTCATCGATCACCACGGGTACCGGACGCTCACGGCCCAGCTCGAGGAACGCATCGAAGACCTGGTACCAGTCGTCGAAGGCTAGCGGCGCGGGCGCGTTCAGCCGGTCGGCCAGCGAGGCACCAACCCGACGCAGCGACTCGCTGTCCGTGGCCTCGTCAGCCCCGAAGAAGAACCCACCCGTGACCTCGCAGAGAGCGCGCAGCAGAAACGTTTTGCCCTGTCTGCGTCGGCCAGACACAACGCCCAGTGTGGCCCCCGCCGCCGCATCGGTCACGAACCGCGTCAGCGCCTCCCACTCGAACTCCCGGTCGAACATGTCATCGGGTCGCTCCAGCGTAGCCAAGCAGCTACCACCTTCCAATGTCCATAAGTACAGATCTCATAAGCATACCTATGGAAGTTGGCCAGGCGCCGGTTCGGGCCACCGACTCCTCGGTCCGTGCCAGGTGGAGGACCACGTCGGCGACGCTCCAGCGCCGCCATTTCCCGGCTCCGTTGCGCCCGACGACGAGTGTCACCCCCGGTCGCGGGGCGAGCCGGAACCAGGTGCGCTCGCCGATCCCCGGTAGTCGGTGACCGCGACCGACTCCAGGTAGATCCGCCCTATCGCGGTCGCCACGGGCGTCTCCACCGCGGCGAAGGTTTCTGACAGCAGAGCCCGCACCGACCTGGACATCGTGGCCGCGGCCAGCCGCGCCGCGGCGACCTCGGCGATCGGCGGTGGTTCGCCGGCCGGCGGCGCCGCGGCGGTCCGGGCAGTGGGCGCGGGACCGACCGCACGGGCAGCCGGCTGGTTCATGGCGGGCGGAGCGGTGTCGGTCACGACATCTCCCAGGGTCCGGGTGGCGGAGAGTTCGCAAGACAGCGAGCGGCAGGGGAAGGGAGGAAGCAGATCACCACTGCGGGGCGACCGGGCAATCAGAGCGGCAGACAGCACCTCCGTTCACGCGGTCCGGCCTGCCCATGACGCTGCGGCAACCGAGAATGGCGCGTGGCCCGGACAGCGTGGCCAGTGACGCCGAAAGGCAGGGTTTCAGACGACCGTCGAGTTGTCCTGCAGATCGGGATAACGCCACGGCCAAGTAGAGGGCCCACGGCCCGTCTTATTCGAACGCACGAGCGAAAAATGTAGGCGACCGTCCGCTCAGCGCGTCGACTCTTGGCTCTGAGTAGAAACCGATGTTCACGCGCCCTTACCGCTCTATGATCTGGGTGGCTGGATGCGAAGGGTGGTGACGTGGCCGCGACCGGATCGCGTGTAGGCCGTCCCACCGGATCGAGCACTCCTACGCCCGTTACTCCGCCGGCAGTGGAAGTCCGCGATTACCCACCGGAACCGTCGGCGCTGGCCAAGGCGGCCCAGCTTGCCCAGGAGATTGACGGAATCCAGCGCCAGATTCTGCAGCTCAACGACCTTCTGACGCAGCTATGCCGGCATCGCGAGAACTGGGCGGCCGGCGGGCGGGGCGAGCAGGACGTGACGCGTGTGCTCGTCGGGATGGACGACGCGGGGTGGCACGTCCTTCCGGACCGGCAATGGCCCGGCAGCCGCCGGGCGAATATCGACGTGATTCTCGTCGGGCCCGGCGGGGTCTTCGTCATCGACGTGAAGAACTGGCGGGAGGCGAGAGTCGACGGCGGCCGGCTGTGGCGGGGCGACGCCGACGAGGAGGACCACCTGCACAAGCTGATCCGGCAGACGGTCGCGGTGGAGGAGGTGCTGGCCGAAGCGGGCCTACCACCGACCGAGGTGGTTCCCCTGCTCGTTCTGGCTGGTCGGCGAAACCTCAGGGCGCCCCTGGGCCGAGTGCTTGTGATCGGGCAGGAAGACCTGGTCCGTGAGCTCGTCGCGCGTGGTGGGCGGCTGGCACCGGAGATCGTCGAGTGCCTGCTGAGCCGCCTGGAAGAGGGCTGCCCACCGATGCCGCGGGCGGAAGCCACCGCGCACCAGCCTGCTCTCCCTCGGATGGCGACCACAACGCGGTCAGCCACCCCCACGGCACCGCCCGCCCGGGTCGAGGCGAGCCGCACCGCCGTCAGGCCGGACCCGGTTGCCGCGCCAGCCTCGGGATGGACGCCGTCGACCGAGACCGCGCCGCGGCGCGCTCAGTCGACCCAGGACGCATTGATGAGCCGGGAGGAGCTTTGGCAGGCACTCCTCGACGCCGCCGCGCAGGAGCCGGTCGAGTCCTGGATGACCTGGCTGCACCCGATGCAGGCTCGGCTGCCGGGCCGCCGTTTCTCCGGCCCGGCCCGGATTCGGGGCGCGGCCGGCACCGGCAAGACGGTGGTCGCCCTGCACCGTGCCAAGTACCTGGCCGCTCGCGGCGACCGGGTCTTGTTCACGTCGATGGTGCGCACGCTCGGACCGGTCTACCGCCAGCTCATGACCAGAATGGCCCCCGACCAGGTCGAGCGCGTGGAGTTCGCCAGCGTCCACGCCGTCGCGCTGCGTTGCCTGCGCGAGCACGACCTCGCGCAGCGCCACAAGCCGGAGGTCGCCGAGACCTGC
>Ga0207703_10001929_pt1 | contig 18366 bp, 17 predicted proteins | sample KBSSwiS12_FD_184304 | JGI IMG/M metagenome (GOLD analysis project Ga0207703, IMG submission 184304) | Switchgrass rhizosphere microbial communities from Kellogg Biological Station, Michigan, USA - KBS Switchgrass S1-2 (SPAdes) (version 2) | ecosystem: Host-associated > Plants > Roots >...
CCGCCCGGTGCCGATCTGCTAAAACCTACGGGATCGCGCTTCACGTCCTGCCCGTTGGGCTGTAAAGCGCTAAATCAATTAACGGAACCTAAACATGTAGAGCCAATGACAGCGAACTAGCGGACGGGGGTTCAACTCCCCCCGCCTCCACCAAACAAACGAAGTAAAAAAAGGGCCGCAATTGCGGCCCTTTTTTTACGTCCACAATTTGTCCATCCGTATCGCAACCACTTTCCAAATCATTATCCAGCAATCAAAAATATGTGGAAATATCCAGTAAAAATAAATATAATTTTTACCACAAATAAAAAAATAATAATCTATATTCATGTTTTATAAGAATTTTTAACTGGAGAGGTTTCCGTGTCTATCGACAACAAAGAGCTTTTAGGCTTAATCGACGATGGCTTAAAGGGAAATTTAAGGTCTCTTCAATTGAGGGCTAATAAATTAGCGTCCAAATTAAAGAAGACTGATCCCGAACTTTCGCTGGAAATATCAAAAAAAGCAGGCGATCTCAGCGCGCTTCGCTTTGCAAGCTCCATGATGGAATCATCGCCCCCCCAAAAAACCACCCCTGTAGACACAGACACAAGACTGAGCCTCCTGCTTGAGGAATATCCGGTAACTTTAGATGACACACCAGCATTCTCGAATGAAATATCAGAGTCCATTCATCAAGTAATTTTAGAGCGTCAAAAGTCGGACCTGCTGATCTCAAAGGGATTAACGCCGGTTAGAACTATAATTTTTGAAGGCCCTCCCGGAGTTGGGAAAACACTCACCGCCCGATGGCTCGCGAACTCCTTAGATTTACCGCTACTGACTCTGGATTTAGCCACAGTCATGAGTAGTTTTTTAGGAAAGACCGGAAGCAATATTAAATCCGTTTTAGAGTATGCCTCCTCGTTTCCTTGCATTCTTTTTTTGGACGAATTCGATGCTATTGCAAAGAAAAGAAATGACGAATCGGAGGTAGGGGAGCTTAAGCGCCTTGTGAATGTGCTTCTACAATCGATAGACCTATGGCCACACTCCTCAATTTTAGTAGCAGCAACCAATCACTCCGAACTCCTAGATCCTGCAGTCTGGAGACGATTTGATGTAAATATAAAGTTCGGGTGCCCGAGCAAAGATCTCATATCAAAATACATCTCTCATATTTGGCCGGATTATAAATGGCCTTCGTTTGTCCCAGACTGGCTACACGGAATGTCATTCAGCGACATTAAAAGACTCGTTCTTTCAGCAAAGAAAGCCAACCTCCTTGAAAACAAACCTGTTACGGCCTACATTTTCTCTAAACTTTCGCTAACTCAAGGAAAAAGCACTCTAATAAATAAAAAAACACTAGCCGCATTGATGCATAGAGAGGGTTACTCCCAGAGAGCGATTGAACGCGAAACTGGGCTATCTAGACCAACCATTAAAAAAGCCATTGACGAAGCACTTGAACAAGGATGGATCTAATGAACAAAAATTTTCTTATTGGGTACGGCGAAACTCTCACGCACAAGGTGGAAATTAAAAGTGGTGGTGGTACGAAAAGCCACCCCTACTCACCCGAAGAGGGTCGCAAAAGAATTTCGCAGCAATTAACCAATTTAATATTAAAAGCGCAAAACGCTTCCCACATAGCGTGCCCAAACGATGAAATAGTCTCTAAATTCACACTACACCCGTCTTATATTTCAAAGTCATACTACCCCGAAGCTATTTTTGATCTATTCAATTTCAAGGATGTTGGAAGCAAGGCTGTCACAATAACACCCGAAAAATGGGCAACAACCCGCCATCCAGAGCAAGAGATTACTTCCTGCATTTATGTCGCGGGAAAAAAATCATCTTTTGAGCATTTGAAGAATGAGCTTGAAAGTAACAGCTTAAGAAAAACTGTACTCAATGAAATTAGAAAACTTGAAAATGTTTCATTCTTTTCACCCGATGAAAAAATTAAAACTTTAGTACCGCTACGCGGAGGCAAGCTAAGACTAGAAATTGCCCTCCATGCTGGCGAAGATGACGCATACATAATGCAATCATTCTCCAAATTCGTAAGCAATCTAGATGGGCATATAGAGCACGAAAGAATACGCCGTGTCGGCAACATAACTTTTATGCCCGTCGTTATAGAGAATGGCTTAGAAACTAGGCTAGCTGAATTTTCATATTTAAGAGTACTTCGAAGCGTACCGAAACTTAGATATAACAGACCAGATACCATCAGAAATATTAGTTCGCGCCCAATCACCGTATCAACCGAGGACGCTCTAGATCCGAACATTAAGGTGGCTATATTTGATGGAGGACTTGGTGACAGCCACCTAATAAAAAAGTGGGTAAATGAACACCTCCTCACCGCAACAAGCACAAGCCATCCCGATTATTTGTTGCATGGAAGCGAGGTAACCTCCGCATATCTTTTTGGCGCAGTATCAGAGGGGCAATCTACCCTCCCACAACCGTATACAAATGTTGATCACTACAGAGTCATTTGCCCAGAGAACGACAGCGATCCAGATCTTTTTGACATTTTAAACGATATCGAAAGCGTTCTTGTTGGCGGCCAATATAAGTACGTAAATTTAAGCTTGGGGCCGAGCATGCCCATCGACGACGATGATGTTCATGTATGGACAGCCACGCTCGATAAACATCTCCAAAGTGGAAATATTTTAGCGACAGTGGCAGTTGGAAATGACGGTGATCTAGAGCAAAGCTTAAATCGTGTTCAACCACCATCGGATATGGTTAATTGCTTAGCTGTTGGCGCGGCCTCATCGTTAGGATCTGATTGGAAGCGCTCCCCATATAGCTGCATAGGCCCCGGAAGAAGTCCCGGCGTAGTGAAACCAGATGGTGTTAGTTTTGGCGGTGATACCAACAGCCTATTCCCTCTTTACTCGCCACTGACAAATAAAATTGTTGAGACCGCGGGGACAAGTTTTGCCTCACCATTCACTTTACGCGTCGCTGCTGGTGTAGATGCCGTAACCGACTACGACCTATCCCCCATCGCGATAAAAGCCTTGATGATTCATCATGCTGATCCTGGCGACCACGCACAAGTCGAAGTAGGCTGGGGTAGATTCCCCCAATCGGTCGATGAGGTCATTTATTGTGGTGACGACGAGGCCACAATTATTTATCAAGGATTACTAACACAATCTGAACATATGAGAGCATTCATTCCTTTCCCGGAGTTCAACCTTAGTTCCGACACGCAATTAAAAGCGACCTTCTGTTTCGCAGCAAACACTGACCCTGAGCATCCAGTTCACTACACGAAAACAGGATTAGAAGTGGTTTTTCGACCCAATTTTTTCAACATACGAGGGAAGAACTCAGTACCGAAATCGGATACTTTTTTCTCCACCTCGAAGCTATATCGTACCGAACAACAATTACGAAGCGATGCTCATAAATGGGAAACTTGCATTTCAAAAAAGACGAACTTCCGAGCAAATACATTAAGAGATCCTTGCTTTGATATTTACTATCACGCAAGAGATAAAGGGCATCACCCCAAAAATGGTCTCCCACAACTCCCCTATGCACTCGTAGTAACGATTAAATGTCCCGGAGATCAGAGAATCTATAACTCTATTGTTCAAAGATATCAAACCCTTCAGCCCATCAAAATGAAAACTCGTGTTCAAATTAAGATCAGCTAAAGGTGTCACGGGGTCAGGTCTCGAATCTTGAATCTATTCACTTAACCGAACCAACCCAAAATCATTCACGTCGAATTATGTGCGGATCATCCAAACAATGAGTGAACCGAACCACTTGATAAACCGCTACACCCGCGCCAATCGTGAAAGCCACGGCAAGCGTTACACTAAAAAAACAAATCTGAAATACGTAACCACTGATGGCAAACCCAAAACCAAATTCGATTAGATGTGAAAGGTATCGATCGGCAGATTCGGAAATACGCTCGTAATTATCAAGAAGGGAGTAGGACACTCGTGCCGCAGCAAGCAAAGGAATAGCAAATGCGTGCATCCAAAGCATCGCTATAACATTAAAAGTTATCGGTTTATCGGCCTGCATCCAGTAGAAAATAATGGCAGAAGAGACTGCGATCATCCCTCCTGCTGTCGTTTCACTCCTTCCTGCAGAACGGGCTTTACCTTAACCGCTCCCACGAAGCTCCGATTATTATCCATTCGTCTATATCCGCTCATCCCAAAAAGAAAACCCGCGCGATTCGCTGAACCGCACGGGCAATGATCCTGATAATAGTCGGAAATATGCAGATTTGCCGCCGCAGCGCGGTCTAGTTTTCTACCACCGCCACATGCTTACCCAACAACTCCGCAAATTCCTCCGGCACCACCGGCCGGCTGAAATAGAAGCCCTGCATTTCGTCACACGCGCGATTGCGCAGGAAATCCTGCTGTTCGCGCGTTTCTACACCTTCGGCGACGATGGTGAGGCTGAGGCTTTTACCCATCGCGATAATCGCTTCGGTGATGGCTTGATCGTCGCTGTCCTGCACGACTTCGCGAATGAACGAGCGGTCGACTTTTAATGTGTCGATCGGGAAACGTTTCAATTGCGCAAGCGATGAATAGCCGGTGCCGAAATCGTCGATCGCGATGCGCACGCCAATTTGTTTTATCGCGTGCAGCAATTGCACGGCTTGATCGACGTGGTGCATTACCATGCTTTCAGTGATTTCGAGTTCGAGCAATTCGGGCGGCATGCCAGATTCATCAAGTGCTTCGTGAATGTGCGCGAGCAAATCCTGATTTAAAAATTGGCGGGGCGACAGGTTTACCGCCATGCACACCGGGGGCAGCCCTTGTGCCTGCCACGCCATGTTTTGCATGCATGCAGTCTTCAATACCCAGCGGCCGATCGGTACGATCAATCCGGTTTCTTCGGCGATCGGAATAAATTGCGCCGGCGACACGAACCCGACCTCGGGATTATTCCAGCGCAACAATGCCTCGACACCACTGATGCGATTGCTACGCAAATCGAGCTTGGCTTGATATTGCAACTGCAGCTCGTTATTTTCGAGCGCCCCGCGCAGATGGTTTTCGAGAACCATGCGCTGCAGTGTGTGTGAGTTCGTATTAGGGTTGTAAAACTGAAAATTATTTTTCCCTTCTTCCTTCGCCTGATACATGGCTGTATCGGCATTTTTCATTAATGTCTGCTCGTCATCGCCATTCTCCGGAAACAGCGCGATACCGACGCTCGCCGTAACGCGGCACTCCTGCGATTGCAGCGTAATTGGCTTCATCACTTCGGTGATGATTTTGCGCGCGCAGATGCTGGCTTCGCTCGCCTCATCCACCTCCTGTATTAGCACGACAAATTCATCGCCACTCAGCCGTGCGACAACGTCACTGGCGCGCGTGCAACGCTTCAAACGTTGCGCGATTTCCTGCAGCAATGTGTCGCCCGCTTGATGGCCGAACGCATCGTTGATTGCTTTAAAGCGATCGAGATCGATGAACAGCAGTGCGAATTTGCGCGAGTAACGTTTTGCAACGTCGATCGTGTGATTCAACAAATTGCCGAACATCATGCGATTCGGCAAATCGGTAAGGCCGTCGTGAGTGGCGATATGACGAATACGGTCATCCGCCGATTTGCGTTCGGTAATATCGATCACCGCGCCGGAAATAAATTCTGGAACGCCGTTTTGATCGCATTCTGCCAGCGCCTTCATCAACAACCATTTGGGTGTGCCGTCAAGTATGGTGATTTTGTATTCCAGCTCCCATTCATGGCTGCCACCGCTGAAAAATTCCTGGGTCTTGCTCCGAATGGTTTCGATAGCCTGCGGTTCGATTTGACGCAACATCAGGTCCGGCGTCATCACCGTGCCTTCGGGATGGCCGTACATCTCAGCAATGTTGTAATTCCATGTATTGAGATCGTGGTTAGCCGATTTGAATTCGCGGTGCCACGTAAGCGGATGTCGAAAGATCGCAATACCCGAGGCCTTCAACGCGGTTTTCAAATAGCCCTGCGCCTTCTCCAATTGCTCATTCGAGTGCCGCAATTGTTCTTCAAGCGTTTTGCGCGCAGTGATATCGAAACAAACGCCAGCGATATATTGCAGTCGCTTCGCGGCATCCCAGCCAAACAGATAACGCGTCTGAAGCCAGCGTATGTCGCCATTGTCGCAACAGATGCGGCAGACGCCATCGCATTCGGAGTCGCCTCGCGCGATGGCCTCGTGTAACTGCTGCTGCAATACCTCTTGATCATCCGTGTGCACACGTTTGAAGAGACCATCCATGGAGAGCGATCCGGCATCGACGCACATCAGCGACTCAATGTTCAATGCCCAGCCCTTCCCGGCGTCGAGCTCGCTGACTACGATATTCCCCTGCGCATCCAGGGTCATTGGATAAAAGAAAACGCCGGTACCCGACGCAATCAGCATGGCCCGCAACATATCCGCTGACGGAAAATCCCTCGCGGTCGTCAAGCAACTCAATTGCTCCAGGGTTTCGTGATTGAACCAGTCTTCGCGCTTTGGAGTCGCAGCCATAGCAGCCTCGCATAAATAGTTTTCTCAAGGCTAGTTCACTTCCCGCGCTGGCTCCGCTTCGGAGTAGTACCTAGGCAAATCTACGTATCAGTCTTGCCAGAACATATCGGCCTGGCCTGGACTCGCAACATCGTCGATCTCGAGCCGGGTATTTCCATTGGCTCAGACGAGCAAAAAAGGGGCGCAATGCGGCGCTTAACAGATCGATAAAAGCGCGAATCCATGGCAAGCTCTCAATATCCACAAAACCAGCAAAACTGCGGGTTTTGTGGATCGGAGTAGTCCATCACTTTCCCCACATTTGCACTTGTTTCAACCGAGCGGCGCTACCAATACTTCCGTAGGCGCCACATTTAACGCAGCTAGAACTGTGCATTAAGGTGATACGTGGTATTCACCGAGCCTGCTTCAAAGTGGGCGGAACCATCGTTTATCGCTTGACCTGTGATCTCCAGACCGTCGGTATCGTTGCGGATAATCGTTTGAGAAATCGCGCCCGTTTCACCCGGTGTCGCCAGCGTATTAATGCCGTACGCGATCGAGCCATACGGCGACTCCACAGAAAGTGTAAATTGATTCATCGTGCCCGTGCCGATCGGCCCTATGCCGACCGCGATGGCATCGGCAGTCTGCATTAACATGAAGAAATCTTGCGTGCCATCCGGGGTGCTGGCGAGCACATAATCTTTGACCGAATTCGCTTGGTTAGGCGCGGGTTTACCCACGAACGTGGCCAACCATTGCTCATGTGTTTGCATCAAACAGGCATTTTGAACTGTATGTGTTGCGGCATTCATCGTGTAGTCAAAAGTGGTGCGACCCAGATTGCTGTTTTCATTATGCAATCGGATAAAATCAAACTGCATCGTGGTCGCCACGTTGGTCACGGCACCATCTGTCGATGAGAAAGGTGCCGTGAACTCCAATGGATTTAATAGACTGTCGGATTCCAATGGCATCGTATTAAAAAACTTCGTGTAGGACGCATAGATACGACCGTTGATGACATCCGGCGAGACCACCGTGACTGCATCGTCGATCAATCCAAAATCCGTGCCCGAGCAGCCATCAATCAATCGAAATTTGAGGCCAGGCTCTTGGCGCAAAATCACCACACGCCGGCGCGAGACTTGGGTTTTCATATCAGTGACGTCGTCGGGATGCATTGCGTCGGTGTCGGTATAGTCCACCGTGCCGCGTTGGATCAGCATATAAACACCGCTCGCATCGGAAGGATTCGGCACAGGGGTATACACGAGCGGATTATAAATATCCATGCTCGCTTGTCTTCCAGATCCGCCCGAGGGCGATGTAGTGGCAGCATCGGGATTTCCGCCACCTGCTCCGGTGCCGCATGCGGATAACCCGATACAGCTCAGTGAAATCAAAAGCGGCGATAATCGTTTAAAGCTTTGCATTACTTCTCTCCATAAGGCCATTATTCGGCTACCGATATCGACGGATATCGGACCGAGAGGCATCCAAAATAGTTGAGTTCTTTATTTCAATCGGGGAAGGGAGCGCACTATACCGATAGGCTTTGCACGCATATTTCGACGCACTGTTTCGCAGTCATCCCGGCGCTTCATCAATTCGCCACTACCACGGGTTACCACCAGCATCTTTGATTCCTTTCAATTCAGTAAAAAATGACGCACATGAAGCGCGTCTTCCAGACAATCCTAGCGCTGCAATCATGGCTTTAGCAGTGGGACTCGCTGCATCGTTGGTCAACAAGGTGAAATTGATCAGGTAGCCCTGATTCACCAGCACACCTTCAACCAATTGTGTGAATTCACCAGGCTTGGGATTTTTGTCGGTGGCAGTGTAGTAATAACCTTGGGCCACCGTAAATTTCTGCAACGGGATTTCTTTTTCCTTTGCTGTTTTTAATGTGACATCACGCAAACCACTCACATACGTAAAACTATTCACCCCACCCCACAACCCAATCGGATCACTCTGCGTATACCGTCCATTCTTCGGATCGTAATACCGAAACAAGTTGTAATACAGCCCACTCTCCTCATCGGCGTATTGTCGTGGATCCTCTTTTTCCGCCTAGATTCCTGCATGCTTCGTAAAATGATACGCCATTTTCATTCTTCCTCACTGGAACTACTCTTCCATCGGGAAGATAGCAAGGTCCCGCCTTGTAATCTCCAGAAAAACACTTAACCCCATATTTTACGGTGTAAAAATCACCATTTTTTTCACTGTAGCAATTTTCAAGGTTGTCGGATGAAATCCAATTACCACTAACATTTTCATTTTTTTTATCATCGCAGGGCATGGCCAGGTTTGGTAGCAACATAAAATATGAGGAGACAAAAAATAATGAATAAAATAACTTCAATTCTTCAACCTCCATTGACTATTTTCCCATCCTTTACCTTCAAAATTATTTCCATAACGTCATAATTCATTATTGTAGTCCCTGTGCCATCGCCCATTATACTCGGAGTGTCATTTGCTCGATCTGGCAATCCAAGCAAATGACCAGCTTCATGCGAAAAAGTATACTGCCCTTTTTTTGAGGATTGCAGGCGATGTAGCGTGTCGTATTTTTCCCGTTATTTTCTGGGAATTTCGAGCACTGTATGACCGCATATCGAGCGCATAAAAATAGGGGGTCGTATTGGGTGTCGTCGATCAAGGCTTGAGCAGATCATCACCTTGCCGCCACATCAACCAAAATACAAAAGCAGAACAAGCTCCCTCAAGCCCCAGAAAAAAAATCTCTTGAAGGCCAGCTAGATACGGCAACCTAAGGAGCATTGCTATTGCGGCACCAATCGAAAATCCCACTATCGGCCCAGACCACCATCTAACAAGATTGTGTCGCAATAAAAAATAAGAGTGGGTCGCCGACAAAAACCGTTATCAATATCGAAATAAAATAAAATAGTACGGCAAAAAAATACTGTAATTAAATCAAACTGACCTGCTTCCAGAGTCAGCATGACACCTACCAACAGAGGAATAGCTGGCGCCGTTAAAATGGCAAGTAAATTCGCATTCTTTTGCTTCATAAATAATTACCTGTTTGCACATCCGCAACCGGCTTTTTCAATGATGCCATCCATTTGCCTACCCCATAGCAACTCATCAGCAGCAATTTGAACTGGCGGGCCGATAACTAAAGGCGACTGTATTGCATTTAATCCTTCTCCTACCATATGGGCAACGCCATTAGATACGTATCTAGCAACGTAACCCGGATCAAACAGGCTACCGGGTCCCGTCATATTTACGACCACATCCATTCCAGTATTGATATCTTTGGTTAGATACGAAGTTACCGGGTTATTAAAGGGGGAAAAAAGAACTACAGTGTTATTTGCTGTCCCGCCTACTGTTGCTGGACTGGAGGTGTCCTGGGTGGGCGCATTGGTAATTCCCTGCATTACATTTTTAGCAGATGCGCAGCCTATAGATCGATCGACATCATAAATATGATAAAAAATATTTATCCAACCGAGTGTAGCGGGAAGTCGAATTGCCGATCGGCCGCAGTATTTTCGCCGGCAATTATTTTGATATTTTGGTAGAGGTCGTATTGATAACGTTGCGCCACAGGGTAGCTCCATTCGCTGTACCCACCGTGATGGATTGAATGCGATCATCCAGATCGGCGGCGGCCTTCTCCGTTAAATCATTGCCATAGGTCCAACCGATCGGTCCGCCGAACGGCGTGTAGGCAAAGTAGTCGCAACAATGGCGGCATTTTTTGCGAAGTCAATCCAATGATAAAAATTAATACCGAACATAGAAAACTCCATAAAAATCCCATTTTAAAACCCAACAGAAAATCCGTTCATACGAAATCCCGCTTTTAGCGAATCGACAAATTGTCTAGTGCCAATATCATCGCCTTGGCGTCCGCACTGTTGACATCGTTGGTAAGCAACGTGAAATTTACCAGACACCGTTCGGCGATCATTACACCTTCAACGAGCTGCCGGTATTCGTTGGGCTTGACCGTTTTATCCGTTGCCGAAAAATAGTATCCGCGCGCACTTGGAAAAAGCTTTAGCTCAATGGATTTTTCGGAGGCAATTTTTAATACGGTATCGCGCAGATTCTTTGCGAAATCGCGAAGTGATTTGTCATCCAGCGGCGTCTTCTGCACAGGCGTTATCGCGGTTATTTGCAAATGCTGAATTTCTTTTCCTTCGCGAAGCTGTGCCGCTTCTTCATATAGCACATTGTCTTTCACCTGCGACGCTTGCACTTCCCAACCAGCAGGCCACACAGCCATCAGCCGCTTGGGTAACAATTGCGCCTGCGCGGCCAATGCCACACATAGACCCAAGAATACATAACAGAGCTTTTTCTGCACGCCAACGAATCCTTTTTAAATGGTTTATTTCAGATGAATAACTTTGCCGCTCAAGCCGCAGACCTTTTTAGAAAAATCGTCCAACTGGCTGGTATCAACAGGGCAATCAAACATCTTGCCTTCGTTCGGATCTCGTGCGCCTCGACTCATCATCGTTAAATCGTGGCTATGGAACCAATACACATTTTTAGCCAGTAACGGTTGTGCATCCTTGGGAATTAAATCGGGGCGCAACACGCCGTAGTTGGTTATTTTCCAGGTCTTGCCGCCATCGATAGATTCAACATCACGAAAGAGCGCTGGCCCGCATTCATCGCAGTTCTTGCCCCTCAAAGCAAGCCACTCCATCAAATCCTTTCTTATTAGCTTTTCACCGCTACTATCGTAAAAAGGAGCGGTCATAAATGTGACTTGAGTTAGCTTAACTCGTGCACTTTCGGCACTTATATCTCGGGTTATCCACGACGGGTAAACCAGCGACTTTCCTTTTGAATCTAATAAATAGGGATAACCCTTTTCTGGAAAAAAAATCAGCTCAAAACTAGAGCCACCATCGGCGCTGATAATCGCACCATTACGATCCAATGCATCAATGCGGTATTCAAGAACAAAGTGCCTTGGCGCCGGGTGTACAACGATGATACCGTCTTTCACCGAAGATGATTCACACAGCTCTTTAGCACGCCCCTCAAATCCATCATACCGCTTCTCAAACAACCGCCTATTCCTCCACTTATTATTTGGATATTCAAGATAAACACTCCCAAATGTCTCATCCGGCGATGAGACGCGGCCAATAGGAATGTTGTAGCTCTTCCGCTTATACTCAATCATTTTCAGAATGAGATCATCACTCTTTACCTCACAAATAACTTTTTCACTATATTTAGCGCCATTGCAAGATATTAAAGAAAGCGAACACAAGAGCATAAAACCTATCTTGATGGCGCATTTATATCCATATAATTTCCGCCATTCCACGAGCCCAACGATGGACATAGAGTGCATGATATTGGTGTGACTCCTTGGCTTGTATTTTCATTGCTGTAGACATTTTTCGACTTCATATCACTCATGGACATCCCATAAATCTCCTTCAATGCTTCGTTATTTTTGGCAGCACTCCAAAGTTTTTCAATTTCTTTGACGATATGATCCGTCGCCAGTTGACGCGCCTTTTTATAATCAGGACTGTCTGGTGTGTCTTTAGCCCAATACGCATGCGTTGTTTTGTCCCAGTCGCCATTCATGTCTTTCCCACTAATCACATTGTGATAATAATCACCCGTTTTCAATGTAGCGGCGGAAGTTACGCATGCGATATTGACAGACTCGAACGACGAGCCACCACAGCCCTCTGCATTACCCGTGTACAGTTGGCCTATCCACTTGTTGTAAGCCGCTGGATCGTCAAAATCAAAAATTGTGGATTGCCCAAGGCCATTGGGTACCGAACCATTTTCTATTTGTCCTTTGAAGATGTTGACTTGTGAATAACTCCCTCCCTGGAGGGGTCATCCACCCAATTCGAATGCGCATAAAAATCCGCAATGGTATGGCTGTTCTGACCGAACGCTTCGACGATAGTACTGATATCGAATATGCCTTTTTTGTCCATCGTGCAGCCCGTGTGTGGATCGGCGCTGTAAGCCGAGCGCTTGCCTTGAATGCTCGCAATCGTGTTCGCAATCCAGGTGGCAGACCCAGAGGCTTGATTCCACGGCGTGTCATTGGGATTATCGAAGTGATTCGAACTACTGAATTGATGGTTGGTATCAAATATCAAATCGGTGCGTACGTTTGCAGCAATAAACAAATCGATCATGTCCTTGGAGAATGCATCATGGCCATCAACTTGATGTGTACTGTTAAATTGCTTAAACGCATCAAGCACGATCGTCTCGTGGATAGCATCCCCGAATCCAATTTGTGAAATAAATGTTGGCTCGACCTTGACCTTAAACAGCCCCAACGGGTCGACCATCGCCAGCGGGTTTTGATTCACGTAGCTCTGCCAGCGCCACACGATTTTTTGTTGTTCGTTGGTTGCGACGCGCGGAGTTAATAAATGGTCGGCGTGTAAATACGTGATCGAGCCTTTCTGACCTTTAAGTTTGTCAATCTGCGCGACCGGCGCCGCACCCAACCAGAGGTAGTGCGTCGTTTGCGTTTGATTGACGGCACTCAGTAACCGTGTGTCGGGTGCGTAGGCAAATTGTGTCGATTGCATTGGCGTACCGGTGACGAGTGTTTTCCGATCGCGCAGGCCGTTCGCGTTGTAATGGTATTGCGCACTCAGTTGACCGTCTTTGTAGAAATCAGTCAGGCGGTTTGCGGTGTTGTATTCAAAACGCCGTGAGGTTTTATTCGATGTTCCGGTTCCGGTTTCGGTTTCTTCGATTAAATTGCCGCGCCCGTCCAGTGTCATTTTCACATCGCCGCGCAGGGTCTGGCGGTTGCCGGTTGTATAGGCCAGCTTCATCGTTTTGCCGTTGTCGCTGTCTTCGATGCGGTTGCCCAACGGGTCGTAACTAAACTCGCTGCTTTGGCCGTTACGTTTTTCGGCCGTCAGGCGATGCAATAGGTCGTAGCCGAGCTATTTCGATGCAAAACTCATCTGATTATTTTTTTGTTATTAAAAAAGGTAGTCCCGCGATAAGACTAAAAGGCAATGCGACCACAACTCCAAAAAATGAGCCCCAAATAAGGGGCTCAAACGGCGAAATCCCGCTCATCGATGAGTCGAGGAAAATCATAAAAGCATACCCAAATAGATAATATATCCCTCCACCCAATGCCGCTGCGATTAAGACTAGATAAACAAGACATAGAAGCCCGATTTTATCCAGAATCCTAATCGACGGCGCTCCTATCAACAGGCAAGAAATGTAGCTGGTAGGTAACGAGAATAGAAAAATAAAGAAAATTTCTTTCTTCGAAGAAAATCCCTCTCCAAAAATATAGGCCACAAATAACATATATAGCGCTGGAAAAATTGGTGCGATGAAAAATGCCAGATTTAACCTGAATTTGTTCATAACAACTAATCTATCTCGAACATTCGTATGAGTTTATTATTCCGCTTGTTTGTCCATTCCAGACGCCGTTAATGAAATTCGCCACTGGACTATACCAAGCCTGAAGCCTGCCAACACCTTCGCCATAATTGTGTACCTCTGAGCCCGCGATAGTGCGAACCACATAACCCGTGTGTAGAGGGTGTCCAGGTTGTGTTACGTTGACCACCACGGAGCCGCCATTCAGCAGATATGAAATCACAGGGCTGTTGTTATACCCTCCTGCATCTCCGCCAAAAGAACTCAAATAATCGACCATATCAAAACCCGCTTGGGCCGTTGTCGGTGTTGCATTATTTGGAGTACCGCCCGGTGTTGCCGGCGAAGGATTACCCGGCGTCGGACTATTAATGATTCCTGTCATGACACATTGTGAGTCGGCGCCGTTGAGAGGCACCGGAATATCATAAGAATGATATCCGGGTGAATTTTCAGTTATTACATCCGGCCATCCAGCTGGACGTGGAAAAGTTACTGTGGGGCCTCCAGGAGGAGTGCATGTGAGACTCGCATTTGTAGCGACGCAATCCAGTCCGCTAGGATCTATATTGCTAAGCGGATTTTGATAAACGTATCCATAGGTATTCAAACCACCCCACAACCCAATGGGATCACTCTGCGTATACCGTCCATTCTTCGGATCGTAATACCGAAAGACGTTGTAATACAGCCCACTCTCCTCATCAGCGTATTGGCCGGGGAAGCGCAATTGTATTTGTGTGCGCGGGCCATCCTTATCCGGATCATTCTCGGCAGCTGTTTCGCCAAACGCATCGCTCTGCCAGCGCCACACGATTTTTTGTTGTTCGTTGGTTGCGGCGCGCGGGGTTAATAAATGGTCGGCGTGTAAATACGTGATCGAGCCTTTCTGACCTTTAAGTTTGTCAATCTGCGCGACCGGCGCCACACCCAACCAGAGGTAGTGCGTCGTTTGCGTTTGATTGACGGCACTCAGTAACCGCATGTCGGGTACGTACGCAAACTGTGTCGATTACATTTTCGCACCAGTGACGAGCGTTTTACGAGAGCGGGCGCCGGTTGCGGGGTTACAGTAAGTGGATGCAGCTACGAGTTGGATTGACAGACTTAGTACACCATGTGAAAGGCCAAATTTTGATGATTGGAATATCAACAGGCCACTAGAGAAAAAAAAATGTCAACATAGACAACACACCTCCTAGCGGCACCAACAACCTCATTCCCCGCCCTCTACATACCCGAAGGACAACCCACATAAAAAATAATAATATATTTACAATAAAAGCAAATATAAATTCAAAGCCGAAACTTACCATCCGCAAACATAGTTGCGTGTAATAAAAAAATACAATTGCAATAACTGTGGACGCATACATCCCAACAACAAATGAAATCTCCAGTATTCTTAAGCTATTTAAGTCCCGATGAAAACATTTCATTTGCAAAATCCGCCCTGCGCGATTTTCCCACGTTATTATCTGGGGCATAATAGAAATGTCCCGTCCCCGTGATCATTTGCTTAATCAAGGTTGGGGTACTCGATAACAATGAGCCCTCACTCATTCCAGCAGAAATCGGATCGCCCTGGCCAGTTAAGTTTTTGATAATTACATGCTTAATATTTGGATTGGCTTGAAGGCTAGCCAAAAAGCCAGCATCAATGGGAGAACCAATCAATACTAAATTATCAACAACCTGTCCATGATTGGCATAATAATTCGCAGTTTGTGCTGCAACTAGAGAACCGTAAGAATAACCAATAAGATTAAATTGCTCTGGCTCTGCTCCCGGCTCTGGGCAGGGATTTTTTTGAATTCCATCCCTTAACTTAAAGAAATCACTATTTATTTGATAACGAAATAAATTTACATGCACGGCATCAAATATAGTCCCTCCCGACCCTGTACCGATATGCACATTTGAAACTCCGGCAGCTTCTAAAGCACTCACTTGATCGGCAATATATGAGCCATCTAGCCCAGCACCGCCCCAGTAGGTCGTGAAGAGCCCTAGACTATCGGCAGAGGCTAAAGGTCCCCCACCCACATACGTAAAACTATTCACCCCCCCGCCCAATCCAATCGGATCACTCTGCGTATACCGTCCATTCTTCGGATCGTAATACCGAAACACGTTGTAATACAGCCCACTCTCCTCATCGGCGTATTGGCCGGGGAAGCGCAATTGTATTTGTGTGCGCTGGCCGTCCTTATCCGGATCATTCTCGGCAGCTGTTTCGCCAAACGCATCGCTCTGCCAGTGCCACACAATTTTCTGTTGTTCATTGGTCGCGATACGCGGGGTTAGTAGATGATCCGTGTGCAGGTAGGTGATCGTGGCTTGTGCTTGTTGTGGATGGGCTGGTTTTTCAATCTGCGCTATGGGTGCGCCACCGAGCCAGATGTAGTGTGTGGTTTGCGTGTTGCTGCCCGCACTCAGCAAGCGTGTGTCGGGCGCATACGTAAATTGTGTGATTTGTGTTTGGGGCTTTGGTTGCGCTTGAGTTGCGTTGACGAGCGTTTTGCGATCACGCAGACCATTGGCGTTGTAGTGATACTGCGCAGCCAACTGACCATCTTTGTAGAAGTTGATCGGGCGGTTGTTGCTGTTGTAGTCAAAGCGTCGCGAGGTTTTCTTTTTGGGCTCCGGTCCAGTTCCGACTTCTGTTTCTTCAATTAAGTTGCCGCGACCGTCCAGCGTAATTTTCACATCGCCGCGCTGCGTCAGGCGGTTGCCTTCGGTATACGTGAGCTTCGTTGGCTTGCCATTTTCAATATCGTTGAGTCGATTACCAACAGGATCGTAATCGTATTGCACAGCTTGCGTTGGGCTTTTCTCGCCGGTGAGTCGGTCCAGCAAATCGTAATCAAACTGTTGTGTTTGTTTTGTTTGATCGCTGCCAGCGCGTTCGATTTTTTTAATATTGTTGTAGCGGTCGTAGCCATACCCTTGCGCCCATATCGCTGGGTTGGCGCCATTGCGCAATTCGATGAGCTGCACCCGTCCATCCAGATCGTTGCCGATGGTCTGGGTTAGGCCGTTGCCATAGGTCCATTGCTGCGGGCCACCGAACGGGGCGTAGGTGATTTTTTTTAGCAGCGGTTTTTCCGCTTTTGCCGGATCGTTGCTATCGGTGTAGGTGACATCGCTGATGCGCTCGTTGTCGTAGTGGTAATGCACCTCGCTGCCGTCGGGGTAGGTGAGTTGATCGAGGCGGTTGCCGGCCAGATAACGATATTTGAGTATGGTGATGTGGGTGTATTGCTTGCCCTCTTTATCAACACTTCTTTCTTGAATCCGGCGCCCCAGGTTGTCGTACTGGTAGTCGATGATCTGGTCTCGAGTTTCTATTCGCGTCAGTTGCTGAATGCCGTTGCCGTGCTCGGCATCGGTTTGATCGTAGGTGTAATGAATGTCGTCCGCTTCGCCGGGTGCGTCGATTGCGGTCAGTCGATTCAGTGCGTCGTAATGCAGTTGCGTTTGGTTGTGTTGGATCGGATTGCCCAGCGCGTCGTAGCGATAGGTGTCATTACCGCGTGCGGGGTTGTTTTCTTGCAGGACTTCACCAAAGCCATTGCGCACATAATGCGTTGCGTTTTTGTTGGCATCGACAACGGTTTCGATCTGGCCGCTGTGGCTGTAATTCACTTGTGTGGAATAACCGGCGGCATCGATCAATTCGGTCAGACGATGCAGCGTGTCGTATTTCGCCTGGGTGGTGCGTGGGGTTTCTTTATCCGTGTTCGCTACCGAGGTGGCCGTCGTGTTTTCGGCGCCTTCGTGCACGGCGGCCAGGTCGCCCGCTTCGTTGTAGGTCAGTTCGGTCAGTTGATTGCTGTTGCCGAGCCATTTCAATAACCGGCCCCATTCATCCTGCCGGCGTTGTTGTTTGAGCGCGAGTTTGCCGCTGGCATCGCTGAGGGTGCGATTGAGCCAGTCGCCGTTGAGTTTGCTGGGGTCGAGGGTTTGGGTTTCGCCGCGGCCGTTTTTGATCGACGTTAATTGCCGTGCGGCGTTGTACGTAAAATAAAATTCGTTGCCATTGGCCAAGTGCAGGTGCGAGACCAGTCCATTCGCTAAATAGTCGATGCGGGTTTCTTCGCGCTCGGTATTGTCGCCGCGTGTGATGGCCGTGATGCGGTGCTGGTCATCATAGTGCAGCGCGATGCTCTGCCCGTTCGGTAGCGTGAGGTGTTGCGGTAAATAGGCGGCGGTGTAATCGGTAAAGGCGGTGATTTGCTGCAGGGCATTGGCCGTTGTTGTCAGCCGCCCTAGCGCGTCGTAGTTCAGTTGTGTGGTATGGCCGAGTGGATCGCTAATGCTGAGCTGGGCCAGGTTGCGCTGCGCCGCATCGTGATATTGCCGGGTGTATGTCCACTGGCGTTTGGTTGGCGCCGAATTGGCAGCGGCGGATGACAGTAAATCCTGCGTCGTATCACTCTGCACAT
>Ga0207703_10001936_pt1 | contig 18339 bp, 14 predicted proteins | sample KBSSwiS12_FD_184304 | JGI IMG/M metagenome (GOLD analysis project Ga0207703, IMG submission 184304) | Switchgrass rhizosphere microbial communities from Kellogg Biological Station, Michigan, USA - KBS Switchgrass S1-2 (SPAdes) (version 2) | ecosystem: Host-associated > Plants > Roots >...
TGTTAGAACTAGACGAGATCAAAACAGCCTGGAGATTCAGACCGACAAGATGTTTTGCGCGCAAGCCGACGCCGCAGACCCCCTCCACTACGCCGCTCGAGGTCGCTTGCCCCGATGTGCTTCTCTCGAGCCGACATGACACTGAGACCGGGAAATAGTAGGATGAAGCATCCGCGAGTCCAGCCAACAATTGGCGCTGGGCGTTCAGCCTGATACCGGCCGGAAAAACGAGCGCTCATAGCTCAGAAAACATCGGGTCTCTTCGTAGTAGCGCACGGCAGCTTGGCACTCCGGGTCTACAGCCGCCTTGCTGCGATATACCTCGTACGCCGCCAGGGACGGAAACGTGAACAACGCCAGTGCCACGTTATTCGCACCCTCGCCTGGCAAAAAATATCCATGATGCGTGCCACCCAGCTTCCGCACCAGCGGGATCCACATCTTCGCGTAGATCTCAAATTCTTCGAGCTTGGTTGGATCGAGCACGTAACGTACATAGCATGTGATCAAAACGGCTTTCCTCAATGTGTGCTTGCGTGGATTTAGTAAGGAGGGTCTGTCAGTAACTAACCGCGCTTCCTTCCAGGTTGACTTCCCTCGATGAGCGCTCTCTCTCGCCCGAGTGCCGGACCGACGTAGTCAATGAACGCACGAATACGAGCAGTCTGGGCCAGCTGCGGGTGACTCAGGACCCATAGAGACGTTGCCATCTCCGGTACGGGAGGGAGAACACGCGCCAGCCTGCCATCCAGGTCGCCCAAGTAGCATGGCAAAGCGGCGAGGCCGAGCCCGGCCGCGCACAGATCGCGCATCGCTACGAGCGAGTCTACAGTCATTGCATATCGACTTGCCGAAGTTGAAGTGCGCAGCCACCGCGCGACACTGATGTCTGCCAGTGTGTCATCCGGGGCGATCCATTGCTGTGTGGAGAGATCTCGACTGACCTTATCCTTTGCGGCCACATCAACAGAGGCGTACACGGCGAACGCCACGCTGCAAATACGACGGCCAACCAATGCTTCCGGAGCTTGACGCGCGGGTCGTATGGCCACATCTGCCTCCCTGCGCGAGAGGTTCAGCTGTTCATTGGATGCCGTCACATTCAGAGTGATTCCCGGATTCGCCTGTTTGAAAGCGGCGAGAATGTCAGGGAGTACGGATGCCAGTAGCGTATCGGTCGTCGTCACGCGAACGAGACCTTCAGCGCGCGAGTCCTGGCCCGCCAGCTTGTTCTCCAATGTGGTGATGGCTGCCTCGAAACCCCGTGCCGTCGCCAGAATGTCCTCGCCCGCAGCCGTCAAGGTGTAGCCAGTGGGGAGTCGCTCGAAGAGACGCACTGCGTGCTTGCGCTCGAACGCGTTGACTCTCCTGAGGACAGTAGTGCGACTAACGCGCAGGACTGTTGCAGCCGAACCGAGGGAGCCGGCATTTGCAACAGCTAGGATATATCGCAGGTCATCCCAAGCGATGCGGGGACGTATGCGCGGGCGCCGCGACGCCCGCAGTGTCTTCTTGCCGCTTAGGTCCATCGGGCAGGTTCCGTCGCCAAGTAGTTGCAGGTTCCTATGATGACCTGACCTGCATGCCCGAGTGAAGTGTTAGTGTCAAAAGGTGGGGGCCACCGCCCGAGCGTTTGCGATCGCATTTGCCCGGGTACGCATCATCTCTTGCGGATCGGCGAGGGTCGGTGTGACGAGGATCTCCTGAATATCCTGAATGCCGATGAACTTCAGCCAATGGCGCAGGTGGGGCCGCAGGAAATCCGAAGCGCCTTCGCCCGTTTCGGAATGCAGGTTGGCGCTCGCGCAGATGAGCAGCGCCTTCTTGCCGGTGAGCAGAGATCGGTACCCCTCGCCCTTCGACCATGTCCAATTCTCGCCGGGTAACGTGACCACATCGATGAAGTGCTTGAGCGGGTAGGGCATCCCGAAATTCCACATTGGAACGCTGAATACGTAGTGACTGGCGGAATTGAAACGCCGCGCCACGCTCCGCACCGACTCCCACCTGTCACGTTGCTCCGGTGTAAACTCATTCCGCCGCAATACGGCGAACTTGGCCTCGATCGTGTTTGCATCGAATGGCGGCAGAGGCGTGCTCCAAAGATCGATCTTCTCGATCGGATCGCCGAGATGCGTGGAGCGCCAGGCTTCGAGAAAGGCGGCTGCGACTGCAATTGTATGCGAGCGCTCTTTTGCGGGCGATGCTTCGATGTAGAGAAGTTGACTCATCACCGTTCAAACCTGTCCGTCGAGCAGATGCAGGCCCATGATTCCGGCGAAGACACTGGCAATGCAGAGCAGGCGCAGCGGATGCGGGCTTTCACCGAAGCCAACAATACCCACCAGCGATACGCCAATTGCGCCGATACCGGTCCACACCGTGTAGGCTGTGGTAACGGGAATTCTCTTCGCGGCAAGCGTCAGCAGCACGACGCTGGCCAGTGCACATCCCAGTCCGGCCACGCTGGGCCAAAGCCGCGTCCATCCCTCGGCCGACTTGAGCGCGAAAGCCATCGCGATCTCGAAGAAGCCGGCGGCTGCCAGAACAAACCACGCCATAGTCGATCTCTTTCACGTTCGTCCCGAGTTGCGCAAAGCATGGAGACGGCGCGCGCGGTCGACAATGCCGCGAATTTGCACAGGCCGTGTGCAAACATGCCGCGCTGGCACGCGGCGGGCGGATCCTCGTCAGGCCTCAATCTTCAGTGATGAAGCCCAGCGGCGCCGGATTCCTGCCCGTCACCCGGAGAATACGGGTGAACCGCGCATCGGCGCGGACCGAGTCGAAATCGGAGGTCTGCATCAAGAACACCACGCAGCTGTCGTGATCATCGCGCGCTCTTTCCAGCCACTCCAGCGCAGCGCTTTTCTGTCCCAACGCTGTGTAGAGTCGCGCAATCTCGGCGGCTGAACGATATCGGCCGCTGCCTTCCAACTCGTGCGAGATCAGGGCGTGGAGGGTTCCCACATACCCGGAGCGGCTGTAGGCCACTGCGAGTGCGGCGCCAAACGTGCTGTCGTCCGAGGCCTCCGCTGCCTTGCCTAGCTCTTCGACCGCCTCGTCATACTTGCCCTGGCGCTCGTACACTCGCGCCAGGCCCGCATGCGCCTGAGCAAAATGGGGATCGAGCTCGATGATCTCGCGATACTGACGTGCCGCAGTCTCATTCATGCCGGCCGCATACAGAATCTCTGCTGCGTCAGTCGCGATGACCGGGGATGTCGGATCCAACTGGTGGGCTTTGCGGATCTCGGCGATCGCCTGCGGAAAGCGGCTCAACGAAGCCAGTTGCATGGCGTACCACTGATGCGCACTGGGGTAGTCAGGATTCAGGCGCAGGGCGATCTGGAACTCACGCTCGGCTTCCGTCCATTTCCAGTCGTAGTTGCCTAGCGTGTAGGCGAGTGCCGCGTGCGCTTCAGCCAGCGTCGAGTCCAACTGCAGGGCCCGCAGCGCAGCCTGTCGGGCACGAGGAAACGCTTCTTGAGGCGCCAGCGCGTTCCAATCAGGCATCACGTTGTAGGCATCGGCGAGTGCCACCCAGGCGAGCGCGTATCGGGGATCGAGATGCACTGCTCGTTGCAGAGAATTGACTGCATTTTGCAGTGAGGCGGGTGTCCGTTGGTTCCAATAGTAGCGTCCCAGCAGATAGGCGCTCCGGGCCTCGGGGTCGAAAGTCGCGCCGCCGCGTGAAGTGACACGCGTGTCGGGGTGCAACGAGAGTCTCTCGCTGACGGAACGCCTCGAAGTACCTGACAGGTGCGTCAACCACAGTAGCAGCATGACACCGCACAAGAAACCGGCGAGCTGCCAACCACCTGCGTAAGCGCGCCAGCCGTGCCTTCTGCCTTGTCCAGCGGCAAGGGTGGTTGGTACCCGCAAAGCCTCAATCGGCACGGGGGCCGGCAACAGTGTCGGAAGCGCATCGGGCTCAATCAGTTGAATGGAGCCAATCAACCGATAGCCAGTCCTGGGGATCGTTTCAATGATGCGAGAGTACCGGGCATCGTCGCCAAGAGCTTTCCGCAGACACGAAATGCACCGAGTCAGGACGTCGTCGGTGACAAAGGCATGCCCCCATACCTGCTCGATCAGATTCGCTTTGGAAACCACTTCGCCCGGCTGTCGAGCCAAAACCTCGAGCACTCGCATGGCACGCGGCTCGATCCGCACGCGCCGACCCTTGTGCTCAATAGTGCGCAGCCGGGGAGAGACCACACTCTCTGCAAGCTTGAAGTCACGCCGCGGTCCAATCTCCATTGGCACAATCTACCGCGTGGGAGTCTCCTGCAACAATACATTGAACCACTGGCCTGAGCGTTTTGCCCAGACAGAGGCAGCGAAATTCGCTGATTGGAAGGCCTCCTCGCGGTATGACCCGGCAGCGGTTACCTTGTAGGTGAGAATGACCACATCCTCGCTTACAGGGTGCTCGGTCATTCCTTCCAGGGAATAGCTGCGGATGGACAGATTGTCCAGATCGCGTACGTTCTGCGTTTTGTTGACACGGCCGAAGTCGGCAACCTCAACAAAGTCCTCATCCAGGAGAGCTCCGTACGCCGAATGGTCGCGCCGGCGTGCCAGCTCCCAGGAAAGCCTCTCTGCCTTCATGAGCGCTGAATCAGATGCCGCACTGACGCCTTGCACCGGCAGACTTCGATCTGCGATGACCGCCGGAGGGGTTGCTGTCGTTCCGCTGTGGTGCATCGGCGTTTCCTGGTAGTAGGCGTCGATCCACCGCCCGTGGCTCTTGACCCAGATCGCGGCAGCGTAATCATCCTCAGACAGCTGCTTTCCGTCGTACGAGCCTTTCCAACTGACGTTGTATGTCAACAGGGCGACATCCTGACCGATACTTCTGACAGTCACGTCAGTCGCAGCGTAGTCGCGGATACTCAGATCGTCTATCTCGCGCAGGTTCAGAGCCGTGTTCATCACGCCTCTGTCAGTAATGGCGATGTAGCCCGGCGCCATGAGGGCGGCGTAGCCGTTCTTATCTTTCCTCTTCTCCAATTCCCAGGTGGTCAGCTCTGCGGTGAGCACCTCGTCCGCGAGTGCCCGATCGTTAGTTTGCCCCGCACCGGGCGGCGCAGGGGCAGGATTGGTGGCTGTGCCCGAATGGAAATCATCGCGAAAAACCCTGCCACCCTTCATGACGAAGCGCATGTTCTCCAGCGACTTGACATCAACAGTCGGCTGGCCTTCCACCGCAACGACGTCGGCTTCGTAGCCCGGAGCGATCTGACCGATCTTATCCGCAAGCCCGAGAAGGTCCGCCGCGTTGATCGTGGCGGTGCGAATCGCCACGAGGGGTGGCATGTCCCATTCGACCATCTTGCTGAATTGCCGGGCATTCTCACCATGCGGATAAACGCCCGCGTCTGTTCCGAAGGCGAGCCTGACACCGGCGCGGATTGCTCGCCGGAAGCTCTCACGCTGCTTGCGGCCGATCTGCTGCTCCTTCTCAATGGATTCTTCGAGCATCCCGGCTTTGCGGCCTTCGGAAACGATGTAGTCGTCGTTGTAGATGTCAAACACGAGATACGTGCCGTATTTCTTCGCGAGGGCAATTCCTTCGTCGTCGATGAGACTCGCATGCTCCACCGAGTCCACACCGGCGCGAATGGCATCTTTGATCGACTGCGTGCCGTGAGCATGTGCGGCGACTCTTCGTCCCAACTTGTGTGCTTCCTCAACAATGGCCTGCAGCTCTTCAAACGTATACTGCGGTGTGCCAGGGCGGTCGCCCTTACTGAGCACTCCGCCGGAGGCCATGACTTTGATTACGTCCGCGCCATATTTTACGTTCGCGCGGACCCGCGCCCGCGCCTCCCACGGCCCGTTCGCGATACCTGTCTCTTGCCACCGGAATTCCCAGGGCAGCAGGTTGTTGTCCGCGTGCCCGCCGGTGATGCCTAACGCAGGTCCTGACACCAGCATTCGCGGACCCGGGACGTCGCCGGCCTGGATGCCATCGCGCAGCGCGACATCCCCAAACCCCGGCGCGTTGAGATTGCGGACCGTCGTGAAGCCGGCCAGTAGCGTGGCTCGGGCGTTTTTCGCGCCAGTGACCGTAGCACGCGGCACAGAGATCCCCAGTCCTTCATAGCCGTTGTCGGTAGGGTCGTCGAGCAGATGCGTGTGGACATCGATGAGCCCCGGCAGACAGGTTGCTGTCGGGAGCTCGACTGGAATGGTACCGGCCGGGATGGGGGTAGATGCCGCGGGGCCTACCGCGACGATGGTGTGATCGTCGTACACGATAAGCGCGTCGGTAAGCGTTCGCCCTGATACGACATCCAGCAATGTACCGCAGCGAAGGGCGCCGGGAGCACCCACGGCCAGCGATGAGGTACCGATCAAAAACATTCCCAGGAACAAGCCCTTGCTCATGTGACTCCCGCGGTCGGATTGACGGCCTTAGGGTCGTTATCTGCCGGGTCCGGGTCCTGAGGAAACGCCGAGGGTTTTCCGAGGGAGAAGCGCAAGGCCGAGCAAGCGGGTCAATGGCCTCGTGGGCTGCGCCCATACGGCGACGTCCTGTCGAACGTTTTCAGATGCCCTGGCGGGCTGAGCCCCGATTCACAGTCTCCCTCCAGCCGCGCCGCTTCGCGGCCTGCAAAGGTGCCTGCGGCGACTCATGATTCCGCCTTCGGCGGGGGAGGGTGCCACAAGTTGGGCGCGCCCTAGTGGAGGGGCTCTGCGGCGTCGGCTGAGCCCGCTTCCATCCGATATGCGTTGTTAGAGCTGGACGAGATCGGAACAGCCTGGAGATTCGGACCGAAAAGATGTTTTGCGCGCAAGCCGACGCCGCAGACCCCCTCCACTACGCCGCTCGAGGTTGCTTGCCCCGATGTGCTTCTGTCAAACCGACTTGACCCAAGACCGGCAACCTTTTCGGCTTACGCATGTAGGGTGACTTCAATCACCTCAAACGCTGGACAATGCGGCCGTGTTATCCGCGGCTACCGAGACGATTTAGCGAGCACCGCGGTTAACGGCATGCGCGTGCCGTAGCCGTCCTCCGCCACGAGTCGTTCCAATGTCTGCCTGGCGTCTCGATCTGGAAGGGATTTTATCGTCTTGGCGACCAGTTCCGCGGCGTTTCCCAATTCCATTTGAACCGACCAGCGGTCGTCGCCACATTGCTCCATGGCGTCACCATCCCGCTCGATGAGTAGCACAAGAAGCTCGAACGCCGTTGCGGGGCTCACGGGCAATACCAACATCTCTATCGACCATAAAATGTAGCCGATTCTTTCGCCCACCTCCGCAGGGGTGCGGTGCCGAGGATGCGACCGACGCGTGCCTCTGAGCGCATCAATGCGCTCCTTCAAGGACGCCGTGATTGCGGAGAGGTCGTCGCCCACGAGAAATGTCCGAACGTGCTCCCCGATCGGGCCAGTGTCAAAAGCGAGTGATGTAATGAACGTAGCGAGCGCTTCCGGGGTGCGCGAGACCAGGCGAGCAATCGCGGCCTCGACATCCTGATTGGTTTCAATTCTCACTTCGTCTCCAGGCAGGAATTCGTCAGCACAAATCAGTGGGTTGGTGTCGCGCTGTTTCCACAACAGCGCTTGAATTTCTTCCCACTGCCACAGGGGCAGGGCTCGTTGCGGCCGACCTTCGGTGTTGCCCGTCGCAGCGGATCAGACTGGGTTCCAACTCGTCGCGCGTCCTCTCGCCTCTTGCGGGCAAAATGCCGATAGCTTCGTGCCAGGCCCGCCCCCATCCACTGGATTAATTCCATACCTTTTTCCTCTGTGAGGGCCTCGTGAGGCCATTCCGGATCAATCTCACCGGCCACCAGTGGAATGGTGATGAGCTGACCTTCTTCGTTGCTCCCAAAGAGCTCGTTCCAACCCGAACGGTCGAGCTCTACGCCACGCATGAATCCACGCGCCCATTCCCGCCCCGGAACCGCCCCGGTCTCGACCTCAAAGACGAGCGGTACATGCACGCTGTCAACCTCGAGTTCCGAGACGATCGAATTCCAGTGCCGCATGATCAACGACAGCGTCGCATTAGCCTCCTCCATGCTCGCGAATGCATTCTCATCCGGCAGCTCGCCTCCCCAGATAAGGGGCAGGTACTCACTCGGTAGCACGGTCTGCGGCCCCGCAATGAGTGCACTGAACAAGCCGTCGACGCCCTCTAGAGTCAGCGCACTTGGGCTACGGAGGCCGGCAAGGAAATCGCTCAGTTGATCGAGTTCAGCCTCCGACAGAGGTTCGCTAACGGGAGTCTTTGCGTTCATGACTGTGATGCCGACTGGGTAGCGGAGTCCAAATGGACTTTCCAAAGAAGAGCAATATACGTAATTGAACCACGTATTACGGCAAAAAGCGGCAAGTACAACTTCGTCGTAGTTGCCACGACATCTACCTGCGCACCGAGCCCGGTGACGTGTTTTTCGACATCCCGAGCCTGTGATCCGATCGATCAGGCCCGCACCGCTCACCGGGACCATCCAGCTGCGCGGCGGTGAACATTTTCAAGTTGATTAGGGGCTGCGCCCTGCTGCGACTCATCATTCCGCCTTCGGCGGGAGAGGGTGCCACAAGTTGGGCGCGCCCTAGTGGAGAGGCTCTGCAGCGTCGGCTGAGCGCGCTTTGTCCGATATGTGTTCTCGGAACGAGAACAGATCACAAAATGTTGAGATTCAGACCGACAGGATTTTTTGCGCGCAAGCCGACGCCGCAGCCCCCCTCCACTACGCCGCTCGAGGTCGCTTGCCCCGACGTGCTTCTCTCAAAACGACTTGACCCCAAGACCGGCAACTGAAAGTGGTGCAGGCGAACTTTCCAAAAAGAGCGATATGTCGATACAGTGGTGTTCAGCAGGGCGGCGAATGCGGCCTCGCTGAGGTGGGAACGCTCCCGGATGCGCTTGATCTGCTCCGGCCTCACTCCCAACATCCCAATCAGTTAGTTCCACTTATTTTAAGCCTCGTTTCATCCTCCCTCTCTCTTTGCCGCCGTGAGATCTCATTTTCTCAATTTCCGTTGGACGTAGCGCCCGCGGCCGAAGCGATATGGAGTACTTCTGAAGAGCTTGGAATCGGGCGAGGCGAACATCGAAGTCCGTCATTCCAACAGCGGCAAGGAGCAATCTTTCATCAGAGAGAGGGTCCGGGGACCCGATGAGAAGGTCACTGTAGTACATCCGCTGCAGGCAGGCCTTCCACGCCGCCTCTTGAGCCGTGAACGGCAGGTACCAGACTTGTCGATCCACTTGGTTCATTCTCTGATCACCCTTCATCATCACGAAGTCAGGGCTCATTCCCTGATGCGTCATTTCGTGTGTGCCGCCCGATTTTTGCCACGCCCGCCGAATTTGCAGGGCTTGAAATCGGTCGACGCGCCCTTCGCGCTGGCGTAGTACGCTTGGACTCGACGGTGGGCTCCAGTGGATTACCGAAGCGCAGTATCGGTGGAAGTCGAGACCTTCCTGGCCCACGCTTGTGGAGGCCAAGACGTATGGAGGAAAGGGCGAATTGAACGCCGCACGAAGGCTCTTGAGCGAGACCACTTCCTCAGCATCGGTATATTCGGCATCGTTAATCTTGCGATCATGAAACGAGCGCACGAACCGATTGCCAACCGCCCCCTTGCGAAGTGCAATTGCGGCCGTGATTTCATCCACCACCGCATCAGAATGAGTCCCCGCCTGCAATAGCAACTTCGTTAATCCTCGCAGAGTTCCCTCCAGATCGAATGTCTTGGAATACCAGATAGCGAACCTAACATGAGAATTCCAGCGGCGTGAGATGCGCCGAGGGAGCCGGACTCGTGCTCGGCGCTTCAGCGTTTGTGCCTCCGGCGAAGCAAACAAACGAAGCACGGCGGCTGACAAGCGCATTGTCGCCTGCTCGAAGCCCTTAGAAGGGGCCTGACTTTGATCGGATTCCGCCGCGTGAAGCGCCTCTCGCCAGAGTTCCCCAATAGTGCGGGCTAGAATAGAGCTCAATGACCACTCGCCCTTGCTTGAAAAAAGAAGAAATCTCGCGTAGTCCTTGAAACGCTTTGACGCGGGAATCGGCTCAGCTTCGTCTAAAGCGGCCCAGCGATATTCCAGGCGCTTGCGATCGCCCTCATGCGCGCAGAATAGCTCCTCCAATCGCCTGATTGTAATCAGCGCGTAGGTTTCCGTTGCGATGATGTCCTCAGCCTTCTTTCGCTTCGCAGCGATTAGCCTGCGCCGATCTCCCTCCTCCAGCTCAAACACCAAGAAGGGATAGAAGAGTACGAAGTGAATGGCATCGGCGGCTGATTGCTCGGTCCCGGTCCCGCGGCGCCTCTGCAGCGGAAAGTAGCCCAGGACGCTGCCGTTCCACTTCTTTTTCGCGACAGTGCCAAACCTTGCCGGGCTCGCATCGAGCTGGCGGCAGACCTCTTCCGGAACGAAGAGATATTCCGCAAAGATCAGATGTTTGCGGTTCCGCAATGTGTCTTCGGGTCTCAGCCACAGCGGTGGACACCTGAGCGAATGAACTCGGTCCTCGAAACTAAAATCAAGTCTCAGGCGCTCGATCAAGCGCTCCACCTTCCAGTGCAACCCTGGGATGTCCCGGTTGCTTTGCCGCTCCAGACCCGGATAGCCGTACGACGGAAACCCGTGACCGTCCAACCACATCGGTACGATTGGCGTCCGAGGATGCTCGCTTGCACTGAACCTCCTCAGGAAGCCGGCGAGCGAGTTGCTTCCCACCGTTCTGGACCAATCGCCTTCTCGGGATTGCTCAGTAGTCTGGGTAGCCTCAATTTGAGCGCGCGGTCGCTCGGTGCGCGTGCAGTAGTTACGCAAATGGCGCTCGTAGGTGTCCCGGCGAGCGTGGAGCATTTCGTCACCGCCAGCGGGGTCCTTGAGGTACGCCGCCAATGCTTCCACGTAAGCCATCCGCTCATCGTGAAGCTGTTGATAGTGCGGTAGATACTGTTCCTTTCCCCAGACCATCTCGAGCATACCCTCCAGATCCCCTGCTTCCTCAAACTGAGCGTCACCCTGATGGCCTTCCTTGAATTCCACAGAGAAGGGAGTTGCAGAAACCAGCAGCACCTTCGTCTTTGACGAGGCACGTGACTGCGCTAGAAAGCGCCCGAGAAGCTTGTTCGTAAAGCACGTGTGCTTGTACTTATGCCATTCATCCAGGATGACCAACATTGGTGAGACCGACGTAATCAGGAAGTCCACCACGTGACGACGCACTTCCGCCACCTTCATTCGAATCGCAGATTCCGACATTGAGCCGACTTGCGCCATCTCGGCGAGCAAACGCCGAAAGGGCACAGTGTCTCGGAATCGCGAGAGTTGCCCCAGGTACTCTTCTGAGGCATAGCTTTCAATACTGTGGAGGTATTTCTGATCGCTGCGCAGATCCAGGTCTCGTCTCAAGCACCAGAAGAAGCGTGCAACATCCAACTTCCTCTCTTGTGCCCTTCTGAAACCGAAGAGGGCGGCAAGATACATACGTTCCGCGAATTGCCCCGCGCCGCGCAGATTGAACGACGTGCCCGGCGAGAGTCCGATGACGTGGATGACCCCCTTTCTCAGCCTTCCACTGCTCACACGATGCCGGTGCTCGGCAATGTCCCTGGGAACTTGGGAGAGTCGTGATATGCGGGTCAAAACATGGAACTGATTTCCGCAACGATCTTCCAGGTAGCGGCCGATAGACCGCAAATTCTGATGCAGCAACTCGATTGAGGGCGCCACGTAGTAGATGAGATGAGTTGCCTTCGTCGACTGATTGGCGAGAATCTGATTGACAACCTCGGCACAAACGAGTGTCTTACCGAGCCCCACCTCATCGGCTAGCGCATAGACCGGACGCCGCTCCAATCCTTCACAAACGGCCTTGACCGAGGCCCACTGAAAGTCTTTAAGCTCGAAGGAGCGCGGCATGAATAGATTCCACCGACTGGATCAGCTTCCTGAAGCGTGGCTCGCTTGAAAGAGTTGCATCCGCCTTCGCGGCGGTAAGTACACGGGTCACCCGATCGACTGTCTTTAGGAAGGTAGTCCGCTCGCGTAGCCTCAGCCGTGACATCTTGTAGGCGTACCGCTCAACTCTCATACCGTCCAGCAACACCGCGAGTTCCTCACGGTAGTTATTGTCACTGCCATCATGGGGCGAGGAGATCGGTGGTAATACGACCTCCATGAGTCGCGCGAGCGATTCCAGTATCTCGTTTGCCTTGTACTGAAGCGCTCTGAGTCGCCCGCGGCCCTCGTAGATCTCCGAATCGAGGTCTACGACGAGATGAGTCTCCACAGCGTACGCCGGACAGGAGATTCGGATGAGCGATGAGACTCGATACCACTCGCTTCGCGCCCATGGAATTTCCGCATTCAACGGAAGCGGCCAACCCTCGCATATTGGAATCTCCGACTCCGTTTCGGCTCCCGAAGTCTCGATCAAGACGTGAGCGATAACCAACCGGGCTTGAAATCCGTCGACGACGTCTCGCTGCTCGATCTCGTACCGCAGGTGTGGCGGGTCTCGAATGAATCTGACACCAACCCGTATTGCGTTCAGGAGTGACAAAGCCTCTTCCTGAGCCGTCGGACCTGACTTCGTAGAGGCCAACTCCTCCATTTGTCCGCCGATCTGCATCAGATAACCGTAGTCCTTCGCCCGAACTTGGGCGGACACGAGGATTTCAGCATTGGGGCGACATCCTGGAATGGCCAGACCCCATCCATCCGGAGTCAGATTTGCGGATCCAAAGACCAGAACCGACTGGTCACGGCGCGCAAAAAGATAGATTTTGGAGTGTGATTGACCGGCTGGAACGTAGCCGCTGGCCGAATGCGACAGCTGATAGCGGATGTTAGGTCGCTTGAGCGTCGAAAGCCCAGGCTCCTTCAGGCACGCGATATGAATGGGTACATCTCGTACCGCTTCCGCGAAATGTCGTACGGCTGATTGGCGCGTCCACGGGCTGTGGACGTAAATAGCGTCCCACTTCTGTGTCAACAGATGCTTCAATTGCTCGGCTAGCGATCTCCTCGGCCGCGTTTTCTCTTGGCGTCCCTGCCATTGAAAGGTGCAGGACGCGTCATCCACGGTCAGCGCTTCTGTGCGCAGTAGCTCAAGGGCGCGGTTGATGGGGCGCAGGCGGTGCGCTTCCGTACCTGCCCCTTCTTCGTCACGCAGGTATTCCAAATACTGGGCCAGGGGTTTGACAAAGGAGCGATGGGCAGAAGATCGAGCAGCGGGTCCCAGGTCATAGACCACACCAAATTCTTGCATTTGCGAGCTGGTGAAGTTCTTACTGCCGACAAATATCCGGCCAATAGCAATTCCCTTTGAATTCTTGTACAGCGCAAGAATCAGTTTCGAATGCAGACTGCCGCCTCGGTGCGTATCGCGGCCGCGCATCTTAATGACTTGATCCAGCGACACCTTCTCAAGAGGAGTCATGCCACCTGCTCCCGTCTCAAAAGGGCCGTGATGGTCAACAAACATGAGACAGGCGAGTCGCTTCTCTAGAATGAGCGCGCGCCATTCTTCCTTGGTGAGGCTGTCCAATCCGATGCTACCGCCACTACCGGTCCAATCGAATGAGGCCGCCGAGACGATCGCCAGGAACACAGCCGGACTCAAGCTATAAGTTGTTCCGACCAGGCAGTCCAGCTCGAAATCCGGCGGCGGAATGAGGGCCTCGAGGAGGCGTACCTCGACAGGATGCCTCATCAACGGGTCATGCCCGATGCAATGTCCTTGAGGATGAGGGACCCATTCCCAAGTCGAAAGCTCGTCTCACGGATCTCCAGCTCAGATCTGAGATCGGCCTCATTCTCGTGTGTTGTTTTCTGATGGGGTGCCTGCTTTGCCTGCCCACGCCCCCGAACGACCTGCTCTGCCCGCTCACAAAGACTGTCCGATAAGGTCCGGGCGAGGGGCATGGCATGGGCTCGTTTCAGCCAATCCTGGATCAGAGGCCCGATCTCTCCTCGCCAAATCGGCGCCCACTCCAAATCCGTGGATTCACTTTTCGCGTCCAGCCATTCCTTAGACTTGCCGATCTGCGCGGCAACACTGGGCGACAGTTGAATTGCAACGCGGCTCTGCGCATATCGTTGATATAGTGTGCGAAATGGAGTCGTCGCTGCGTCTATGTGATAGCCAGCGTCAAATAGCTCGTGTTGGGTTCGGTCTGACACCGATCGTTTCAGTGTGAGCAAATGGAGGTCTCCACCTTTGAGCAGTGTTGTCAGCTGTTTTGTAGAGATCTCCGCGAGGTAGGGGGTCGCGTGCTGAATCCGGCGGTATAGAAATACCGCCTCGTCGTGCCGTAAGGCGAACCCAGCGAATGTCTTGAAGTCCGCGAGTTTCGCAAGCTGCGCACGTGCCGTCGAGAATGTCAAACCTCGTTGCCCTGCGTCGCGCCAAAATTCGTCTAATTTCCGAATTACGGACACTGCCAATCTAGAATGCGTATGCCAATCCGGATTGAAAATGGGGGCGCCGATGAGACGTGCACGGAGCAGGCCGGTGGTCGAGGAGTCCTGCGGAGCGAACAGCGCCAGAGCGCGACAGGAGCCCCGGTAGATCGCATTGGGGTATCTCGCATCCGCCGAGAGAATCTTTCCTCGACCGGCGACTTCAGCATTCTCCCTGAACCATCTCTTGCACCGGAGCGAGCCGAAGATGCCGCGCTCTTCGGGAGGGTGCTTGGCCACCAGAGACATCGCGAGCGCACGCTCAATGCGCCTTACCGTGCGCATCAGAGCGCTGCGCCTCTGCTCCGCGGCGCGCGCCAACTCATCGAAATCCCTGTTGGGGTCTACGCGGTCATCCTCGATTGCCTCCTCCAGGGCAATATCAAGGACCGCCACACTGAAAAAGAAGTAGCGAGCCCTGGAGGTCAGTGTTGAGCACCACGGAAAAAGTCGTTCCGCAATCCGATCGTACAGAACCTGAAATCCGAGCTCATCAACGGTACCCTTCCCGCCAGCGCCGGAAAGTTGACGGACCTCTTCAGCAACATCGCCGTTGAGGTAAAGAACTCCCGGAACGTTCCGCCACGCTGCACTCATATCCCCATCGGATGAGCGTTGTGTTCGTCTCAACCTTCCTCCTCCTGGTTTGGAACGGACTGCGACTCAATCGGAGGCTTATAGTCTCTGCGAGGCATGCAGCGAGTAAAGAAATATCTGTTGGTTGGTAGTTGAAGCGCGAATTCGGGTTGCAGCTTTGAGAGCGGGCGAGTCTTTATACTGAGTTGAGTCTTCTGCCCTGTTGCGTCGATTCTAATGATTTAAAGCGTTTAGAGCTAGGTTAACTATAAGTAGTCCAAATAAATAACCACCTTCGCCGTCTCGCGCGAGCGCCCAACTGTTATTCGCTGTTCGGGTAACATTGGTGCAGAAAATACCAGAATGTCACGGGTCCAGTCATGTGACGAAGACGGGCGGCGCGGTTCGCTGCGCCTGCAACGGTCATGAATCTCAGTGGCCCTAAAGACGAAATGTCAACATGGCGTCCGTCCTTGCCCGGTAAATTGGTCCCTGGATGGGGGGCTAAATTCGTGACTACCCCGCGCGGCAGGCTCAACGGGAAGAAGTGCAAGGCCGCGGATAATCAGAATGAAATCGCAGTGGCGGCGACCAGGTCGTCTCCGGAGTTCCATTCTCCGAGTTGTCGTCCAGGTAGGACGCTCTTCAGGGATAGCAGCGAGGTGTTCTCGGAAGACTCATCTTCCTGGGCGCATGCGGTCTCATCTTTCTCGGCATATTCATCTTCGTGACTGTGGCCTACGCCCCCAAGTCAGCCGGGCGTCGTGAGCGACAATCAGTCATTTGTGATCATTACTGCACCGGGATCGACGCGCCGTTTATGCGACTTGCTAAGCTTAGAATGGACACGGCCTAAGGACACTGGAGCGTTTAAGGCTCCTGACCTAAATCTGCGGTAAATCCAATGCCGCGCCGCCTGGTTGCCGCCGGGCTCATGAGTTCACGGATGGCCGAGAGGATCGCCGCGATCTGTTGATCGTGTTCGGTAAGCTTTTTGTCGAGGCGCGTCTCCAGTTGCGCGAATCGTCGCGCGAGCTCTTTGTTGGATGCCAGCAATTCTCGTAGTTTGACGAATGCACGCATGATCTCGATGTTGATGAGAATGGCGCGTTCACTGCTGAGCACAGACGAGAGCATCGCAACGCCTTGCTCGGTGAAGACGTAAGGGGCGAAGCGACGCCCGCCGCGGGCAAGTGTTGGTATCACAGATCGTGATCTCAACACCGCCCACTCTGCATCCGTGAGCTGAAACATGAAATCCTTCGGAAAACGAGCAAGATTGCGCTTGACGGCCTGTACGAGCGCACTCGTGGTTACTCCATAAAGCTCCGCGAGATCGGTATCCAGCAGAACCTTATGTCCGCGAAAAACCAGGATCGATTCAGTAATGTGTTCGGCTGAGACGCCCTCGGCCCGCTTGGCCTTCCCACTCATGGTGTGCAGTCCGTTAAGAGGTTCGCTTTCATGGGTTGGTCTGGCTCGAGACCTCTTTCACCATCTACATGACCGCCTTGTGGGATTTGGGGGAGCGCAACATAGCGGCGAGACCGAGGGTGAGACCTGTCATTACGAGTACGTTTGAGGGACCGCGCGAGCGGCTGCTGCCAGGGATTCTGTCAGCTTCTCCGCAACGGTCAATCTAATCTAATAGGCACGTGCGTGGCCCAACCAGTTAGTCGCTGGCATCTGCATTATTGCCAAAAGACCCCAATTTATCCCTCTTGCATTTTCCCGAAAGAAGGTGGAGCGACCTTCTTCGCAACACCCTCCTTGAGCCCCATACCAACCTGCGCCAAACTTCCCAACGCCTGCAGCACCGTATGGATGCGACCGCTCAATGGCGACCTACTTCCTCAGGTCCTCGCACGTATCAAGAGGCAAAGGATCCCTTGCCACCCGAGCGGCTGCTTATCGCGCAGGCGAGCGAATCAAGGACGAAAGAACCGGCGTCACCTACGACTATTCCGATCGAAGCGACATCGCCTACAAGGAAGTTGTCTTACCCTCCGACCTCGCAGGACGCCCCGATATGTCCTGGACACAGGATCGCGCCACCCTCTGGAACGCAATGGAATACGCCGGCACCCGCCACAACTCCCGTACAGCCAGGGAGTGGCTCGTACTGGTGCCCCCCGAACTGACACCACAGCAGCGCATCGATCTCGTCCGCACATTCGCATCCGAGCTGTCGAACAAGTACCGTTCTGCAGTCGATGTAGCCATTCATGAGCCGCGCCCGGGCGCTGACCGGCGAAACCACCACGCTCATCTCCTCATGACAACAAGGGAGGTCTCACCCGAAGGCATTGGCGCTCGAACCACACTCGAGTTGGGCGGGAGAGAACGGCATCAGCTCGGACTGGGACCGGCCCGAGACGACTATCTGGCTCTCCGCGAGTGTTGGGCAGCCATCACCAACGAGTCGTTGCATCGTGCCGGACTCAACCAGCGCGTAGACCACAGGAGTTTGGAGCAGCAAGGTCGCAGCCAAACGCCGCGACCGCCACTTCCGGACAAGGTCTTCTATGCAGAGCGCAAGTACGGTCCCAGTCGAGCCGGTGAGGAGATTCGCGCCCGGCACCGCGCACAACTCGAAGCGTCGCAGAAGGGCGAGCTCAGCGATTTCAAAGAGAAGCTGCGGCAGCGCGCGGTCGAGGAGATCAAGCAGAAGGGCATAAAGCCAAAGCAACCCCGCCGCAACACGCTCACGAAGGAGCAGCGGAACGACCTGAGACGCCAAAAATATGCGGAGCGCCGGGCAACAGAGCGGCTGGATCCGGTCCGCGAAGCGCAAAGGCGCGAGACCGCCCGGAAGCAGTACCACCAATACCGGGCCAATGATGCCGAAGGCTACCGGCAACGCCGCCGGGAGTACCGTCAAAACCACGCAGACGAAATCAACCGAAAGCAGCGGCTCTACCGAAAAACTCACGCAGACGAGTTGAACCGTACCCGTCGCGAGCATCGGGCCAGTCACGCAGCCGAAGAAAGCAGAAAGCAACGCGAATACCGCCAACGAGTTGCACTCGAGCGGGAAACGTCAAAGCAACCGACAGCCGAGGAATCGGCGCGAAAGTGGCTGGAATACCGCGAGAGCCACGGCCCAGGACCGACAGCAGAGGAATCAGCGCGAAACTGGCTCGCTTACCGGGAAGCTCAGCAACTCCCCGATCCGGCTCATTCAACGCCGTCAGCCGATCGCACTCACCGAAACGAGCCCGCCGCCGCAGACGACCCAGATGACAGACCCCGACCCACACACGACCACGACTTGGAGTTGTAAGGAGCGCAACATGTCAGGACCGCTACATT
>Ga0207703_10001937_pt1 | contig 18323 bp, 22 predicted proteins | sample KBSSwiS12_FD_184304 | JGI IMG/M metagenome (GOLD analysis project Ga0207703, IMG submission 184304) | Switchgrass rhizosphere microbial communities from Kellogg Biological Station, Michigan, USA - KBS Switchgrass S1-2 (SPAdes) (version 2) | ecosystem: Host-associated > Plants > Roots >...
GCGCCATGCCATACCCCAAGGTCTCAGCCAACCGCAGGGATGCCTTTGAAGAGGACCGGGGGCACACAAGCGTGGTTGCTGGTTCGGACCCGGTGTGCGGCACTGGTCCCTGGCCAAGATGGGACCCAGGCAGCCACGAACCGCCCTCACCCTCGTAACGCCGAGGTTCGCTTGGGACCCCCTGGCCGGGTGGGGGACAAGTAATGAGGGCGTTGCTGAGCGGGTTAGTGCCCCGAATAGCTCGCCCAATTGATGAGGAGGTCTTGCAGCACGCCGTCGTCGATCTGGGCGGCGGCTTCGAGCGGCAGGATCGAGAGGAAGTCCATTTTCTAGGCCTCGCCTTGGTCCCAGTCGGTGATCTTGAGCGTGACCCCACCCTTGAGGCAGTCGGGCCAGTACTCCGTCCCGAGCTTGAGCCAGCCGCGGTTGAGTCCATTCGTCGCCCGTAGGTTGTGCACGTGCACGTAGCCCCGGTCTCGGTTCTGCGCGTTGATCCTCGAATACACGACTCCCGAGATCCCGGCGTACTCGTCCGTGAGGAAGATGTCCGTGGCGACGGACGCCCCCTTCGCCTTCACCACGGCCGGCCGATGTTCATGCCGCTCCGTGAAGGTTTCTGTTTCTAAGTAAAGGTCCCACTTCGTCTCGCCGATCGGGTAGACCGACCTCACGATCCAGGGGACGTCATCCTCGACGATGGCGGCATCGATCTGTGACCCGTTGACCGCGATGACGTACGGTTCGCCCGCTTTGACAATGCCGTCCGCGAGGTACTTCTTGTACTTCCGAGACTTCTCCTCGATGGCGTTCCGGAGCCGGAGGATGATCCCTCCCTCGCCGGCAAAATCGATCGCGGGCAAATGGGGCCGAGGCTCAGCCCGGGAGACCCGCGTGTAGGGGAGCTCCTGCGAGCGATCATCCCCCGTACCATCCGTCGCCGCTATCGCCTCAACCCAAACGCGCCGGCCTTCGACCACGAGCGGGATGTCAGGGCCGTGGCCTTTGCGCTCCTCAACGACCAGCCCCTTGGCCATCAGCTCGCACGCGAGGTCCATCTCCCAGAACCGAGGAGCGAAGTAGAGTGGGATGTCCCGGTAGAAGTCGTCGTCCGCGTACGGCCAGTACTTCGCCCAGAGCTCCTCGACAAGACCGCGAACAGCTTGAGGCCGGGGGTGTGGGTTATCTCGAATGAAGATGTACGTCCGGTCCGTCCCGCCAGCTCGCATCAGAGGCCCAGGGAAGGTCTTCATCCCCTCGCCACCCTACTCCACCGCCCCAGGCACGGTAGGTACCGACCGCGGTCCATGCTGTGCGTTAGCACCGTCCATCGGAGCGGTACGAACCGGAGCGAGGTCCGCCGGCGGCGCGATCGTACCTAGCGCTGTCCCGGCCACCGTGAAGACGTTGCCCAGGTAGTGCCCCTGCTTGTAGCAGGCGACGCAGCAGCTCAGATACATGAGCCACACGTCCCCGTTCGCCAGCGTAATGCGAATCCCGTTGTCGAGGTTGTCCGCGGAGGTGATCGGGCTTACCGGAGGCATTGTGAAGAACCGCCCAAACACGGTCGCGGACCCGATCGACTCGTCGCACCCTGCCCCCGACGTAGCGATTTCGTAGACGGTTCCGTCCGAGGCGACGATGAGGTTTCCGATCTGCGTGACGATTGTCGGCGAAGGCGGAGGTGGAGTGGGCTTCGCGGCGAAGCCTGGCAGCGGGAGTAGGAGCAGGGACGCAAGGAGCGGAGCAGGAATCCACCGGCGCATTCGACCCTCCAACGTTGGTACCGGGCGGGGCTATCCCGCCAGGGCATCGGGGAGCATTACGGAGGGGACTCCCGACGTCAATGGGCCGAGGGTGGAGGGACGCTGACGCTGAAGACGAAACCCGGTGCCGCGATGGGCAATGTTGGATCCCATCTAGGGATCCAACGCACCTGCGTGGGGCCCAGCACGTACGCCAAAGGACCGCCCTCACCCTCAAGGGTCGAGGTCCGCCTGAGCCTCTCGCGTCAGGTGGGGCACCCCAGAGAGCTCTGTGAAACGCGTGCACCTAACGGATCCCGTCCTGAGGTGCCGATCTTTAACCGTCCCCGGATTTATCCTCACCCGGCCAGCATCCTTCCCATATCTCTTCAAACCACTCCTGGTCGCCCGGATAAAGGTCACGCATCAGGAACGTGTCGAATTTTCGCTTTACGATCGGTTTGGTTGCGGTTTTCAGAAACCCTTTTATATCTCTCCGAAGCCCAACGATATCGCGAAGGTATTCTGCAGGCCGCTCTCTTCTCATCGCGACCAGGCGTTCGGCCATGTTCTGTCGCCCGCGCGCCGTCATATGACGGTGATAATTCTTCTCAACGAATGTGTGGAACAAAGCTTCGGCCGATACATACCCAAATGGCGGAGACCCATCTGGGCGCCCAGCCTCGTTCATTCGCTCGGCCGCTAGCACGTGGCTCTGCGTTTCCAGAAACGTCCTATAGAAGATCGTCATCCCCCCAAGGACTTCGTCTGGCGTTACATCCCGGAGCGCCGCGACCAATCCGCGAAATGGTGCCCGGTCCGCAAAGTCGACCATTCGGATAACATCTTTGCTTGTGCAGGCCATCAGCATCAGGAGGACGTTGTTATGCGACGCGACGTTCACGGCGCGGAGGGCCCGTCCTAGATCTGCCCACGAAACGACCGCCCCCGAAGCCAGCAGAAGCCCATCCGTCCCGCCATTGGGAGATAGATGCCCATGCGCCTCAATCTGGATGATGGGCGCGAGTTGCCCTTCGGAGGATTCGGTCGCAATTTGTCGAAGGAGGTCGAAGAAATGGACTCGCGTCTGAGGATACGCATATGAGGCATTTCCGTCGTACTGCTCACAGAGAGGAGAAAGGGCATCCTCGAGGAGATGCTTCCCCGTTCGCTGGTCGCCAGGCGGGAGTGACTCGATCAGGTAGATGGCGAGAGGTGCCACGACCAGTACCCTAGCTCGTGACTGCCGGAGCGTCAAACCACTCGACCCTGTCGGGCGGCTGACGCCGAAACTCGCGTTGCCACCCAAGCCCCACAGACTGGGGCTGAGGTGGGACAGCGTTGTGGCTGGACCGGAGCCGAGTGTGTGGGACCCCCTCACCGCCGCCCCGGTGGGGGTCGGTCTGCACGCCGCAGCTTCCCTCCGCTACTTTCGGATCTTCCAACGCAGGTCCCGAGTGCCTCCCATTGCGGAAGCTTGCATTGATTCAAACGGGCCAAGCTTGCCGAGCCGATGGATCGCCTTCTTGATCTGTTCCTCGTAAGACAACTCTTTCTCGCGGAGATGACGGATAGGAAAGCTCTCAGGAACGATCGTTGCAGCCTTGCTTTCGAAGCGCTCATACGCTTGTTCACAAATTGTTAGGAGTCCGGACAGTCGCACATTGAGGAGACCGTCGGTTTCCTCGATCGCTACGGCGCCAGGATCGCCCGGCCAAAGGGCAGTCCCGCCACCCACGAGCGCATTATGGGTCAGGGGAGAGCGTGTAAGCCTATACAGGCGGTTGATCTGCTCGGCGGTCAGTGTCAGACCGAAGTAGTCACTATTTAGAATACGCATGTGGTGCTCCGGTTGGGTGATCTTGAGATCTTCATCCCCAACCCTGACCGAGAACGAGGCTACCTCACAGTGGTAGCTGCCAATCGCATCGATGAACGCGAACAGGATCGTCGCAGTCGGATAGCCCAGAACCCCGCTTTTTGTGAAGCCCCGCCGCGCGAGCTCCAGGTACTCGGCAAGTGCGGCCCGGGCCATGGCAACCTCGTCCTGCTCGACCGCCATCTTCCTGTCCTCCCTATGTGTCGTTCCCGGAACTGCTCCGCCTCGCTGGCTACGGCGTGGCTACGGTACTGGATTGCGCCCTTGGGCGTAACCTCGCTCCAATACGCTCCAAATGAAAGGCCCGCTCCCGATGGGTGTCATTCGCCAGGAAGCGGGCCGTAAGTCTTAGCGCGACGTGCGTTACGTGCTCTCAACTCATCTTCGTTCGACCTTTAGGAAACCGCTGCTCTATCCGTCTGAGCTACGGGGGCGGGCGTCGATCCGGAATCATACCCGAAGCGCCAGCGCAGCGAGGGCTACCTATGCTGATACCCCTTCCCTCACCTCCGCGTAAAGCCGCGCATAAGTTTCGCACTCCGCTCGCAGCTCTCGCATCAAGGGCGCGAACCCCGCGTGGGCCTGAAGCGGCCTGAGGAGAGGATCGCTCTCGAAGAAGGAGTAACACGGGTATCCATTCTTCGCCGACTGCGTCAGCCACTCGAGGGCCGGTTCGAGTTCGCCCAGCCTCACGTAGATGCACGCGACGTCGTATTGCGCGTGGTGATAGTGCCCAAACGCTCGGCGATTTGCCGCGGTCCGCTCGATCTCTTGCCGCGCGGCGGCGTCATCTCCTCGAAGAGCGGCGACCAGCCCGCTCAGCGCGTGGGCTTCGGGGTAGTCGGGCGCCTCGCGCCCCAGTCTCTGGACTGTTTGCGCCGCCTCGTCCAGCCGGCTCAGTCTCGCTTGGCTTTGCGCGAGAACGTACAGATTCCACGGAGCGACGACCTGGCGCAATTCCTCCTCGGCAAGCGCGAGCGCCTCGTCGTATCTCCCTTGGTGCAGGCGGTTCGATCCGCGGTGGGCCCGGGCGTAGAGGTCCTGGGGATCTGCCGCGAGGATCCGATCGAACTCTCGATCCGATTCGTCGAGCAGGCCGACGTGGAAGAGAACCACTCCCAGCAGGTAGCGTGCTTCCGTGAGTCCGGGCCGCAGCGCGAGCGCTCCGAGCGACTCGCGGATCGCTCGTGCATGGTCGAAGCCGGCCGCGGGGTTCCACGCCAGCCGGCCCCGCACGTAGCGTGCCTCGGGGAGATCGGGATCGAGTGTGAGCGCCCGTTCGCACATTTCCTTTGCGCGGGACTGCCAGTCGCCATCCGGCGCGTGCTCGAACGCCATGCGCATATAGGCGTCCCCAAGCCCGGCCCATGCGGCGGCGAATCGCGGATCGATGGAGAGAGCCTTCTCGAAGTGCTCGATCGCGGCGTTGACCCCTGTGAGCGTGCCGCGATAGAGGTGCCGCTTCCCACCCATGTATTCCGCGAAGGCGTCACCGGCGGGCGCCGCCCGCGAGGCTCCCGCCAGCTTCTGCTCGTCCATGGGCGTGAGCCGAACGTCCAGCGCGGCCGCGATGTGCCGCGAGACTTCGTCCTGCATGCGAAAGACATCTTCGAGGGACGTGTCGATCTTGGCGCCCCAGAGGGGGTGCCCGTCCGCGCGCGCGACGAGCTGCACCGTCACACGGAGCCGGTCGCCCGAGCGCTGAAAACTCCCCTCCACGACGGCGTCGACCCCCAGCTGTCGCGCCGCCGCTTGGGCGGAGATGCTTTCCTCCTGGTAGCGGAGAATGGTGGAGGTCGGACGCACCAGCAGCGATTGGATGAGGGTCAGCTCGGTGATCGTGGCGTCCGCGAGACCGAGTCCCAGATCGGCGTTCTCCGGACGTCGCTGGAGGTCCCGAAACGGGAGGACGGCGACCGCCGGGCGCCCCGCGAGCGTCGCTTGCGCGCCGCCGACTGACAGATCGCCTCGCTCGAATGCCCGCTGGATCTCCCGCAGCTCGGCCGCGAGCTCGCGAGCGGAGGCCGGGCGTTCGACCGGCCCCTTCCCCAAGCAGCGCGAGACCGCCTGGTCGAGGCCGCTCGGCACGTCCGGGCGCGACGCGCGGAGCGGTGGCGGCTGGTCGCGCAGAATCGATGAGGTCACCTCGGCCATGGTGCGGCCGTCAAAGGCACGCCGGCCGGAGATCAGCTCGTACAGGACCGCACCCAACGCGAAGAGGTCGGTGCGGGAATCGACGGGCTCGCCCCGCAACTGCTCCGGCGCCATGTAGGGTACCGTGCCGATCAAGCCGCCGACTTCGGATGTGGACGACAGAAGCGCCGTGGCGCGGCTTGCGTCTCCTTCCGGCTCGGCCAACTTCGCCAACCCGAAGTCGAGCACTTTGAGCCGGCCATCGGCCGCCACCATGATGTTCGCGGGCTTGAGGTCGCGATGGATCACACCCTTCTCGTGCGCGACCGTCAGGGCATCGGCCAACGCGATCGCGAATTCCAGGACGCGGGGAATCGCAAGGGGGCCGGCCGTCACCTCACGATCGAGGCTTTGCCCCTCGACCAGCTCCATCGTGAGGAAGCGGGTTCCCGCCGCGTCTTCGATCGAGTAGAGCACCACGATGTTCGAATGGTTGAGCGCGGCGACCGCTCGCGCTTCGCGTTCGAAGCGCTTCAGGCGGTCAGGCGAGGAAGCGAACTCGGCAGGTAGAACCTTCAGCGCGACATCGCGCCCGAGGCGAGAGTCGCGGGCGCGGTAGACCTCGCCCATACCCCCCGCACCGAGCGCGGCGACGATCTCGTAGGAACCAAGACGAGCACCCGCGGCTAGTGGCATCGTGGCGAGATCATAGGATAGAAGGCGGCCGCTGCAACACTTTGGTACGAGATGAGGGTGCGGGGCCGCGGCCGTTCATGAGTCCCCGCGCGCCGTTGGGAAATGGCTGCTCTATCCGTCTGAGCTAGGGTGCGAGTTTCGAGCCGCGCAGCGCACTGTGACGCTTTCGCATTCCCGGCAGCATCGTACCGCATTCGCTCGGCCGAAGGCGACCAAACCGCCCAGCTTGGCGCCGAGAAGGCTTATGGCTGGTCGTGTCTCGTTGGAGTGTTCGGAAGATCGCCAAGAACAGCCGCTGGTCGAGGCCAAGCGTCCGCTCTCCGACGTCCCTACCGCACGTGGATCAGCCGCACGACTTCCCTCGCCCGGCCTGCGGTAAGGCGAGCGAGATAGACCCCCGCGCCCAACGAGCGGGCATCGAGGGCGATCTCATGGGAACCGGCTGACTGCCATCCCTCGATCCGCGTTCCCACGAGTCTTCCCTTCACATCGAACAGCTCGATCGAAATCGCTTCATCGCGCGGCAGCTGGAAGCGCAGACGCGTCCCGTTTCCAAAGGGCTGGCGTCCAGCCACTGCGAACTGAAGCGCACCGGGAGCGGCGTCCTCGGGCACGGACGTCACCGCTCCCAGCGGGCGACGCCAGAGGCCGTCTGCCCTCGCGGCGTAGAGATCGTTCTTGCCCGGGGCAAGCTTGAAGACGAACACGCCGGGCTGGAATTCAGCGTTGTGCAGGCTGGCGCCATCGTCGTCGCTCTCCTCGAGCCACGCGCCCGTGACCACATCGAAGGCGAGGAAGAGGTGCTGCTTGTCCACCGCGACCTCGGCCCAGTTCACGGTCCCGAGGCCCGGGTTGAGGCGGGACCAGGGTTCCTGACCGGAGGTGCTGTGGAAGATGCCCGAGTTGGTCCCGACGACCCAGGCGGTGCCGGTGAACACCACCGATTGCGACGCCAGTCCGGCATGCGGTCCCACATTGTCGAGATTGGAGACGGTCCATTCGGGATCGCCGGGATCCCGAACGAACACGAAGCCGTTGCCGGGTGCGGTCGCGAGAAGCCTGGACCCGCCGACCGCGAGGCGATTGAGGTTCGAGGATTGATTCTCCTCGAAGGCTCCCCCGAAATGGCTCCACGTCGTCGCGCCGGTCAGGCCGCGGACGTACACGCCGGCCCCCGAGGTGGCCGCGTAAACACTATCGCCCCGGACGACCAGGTCCGAGATGAAGAGCTGGGTATCGAGAATGCCTCCGACCAAGCCCTGATTGAACGCCTGCCAGGTGGCGCCCCGGTCATCGCTCACGAAGACGCCCTGACCGAACGTGCCGGCATAGATACGGCCGCTCCGGACCCAAAGCCCCTGGATCGAAGTCACCGCCGGGGTGGGCTTGGTCGACGCACGCCAGCCGGCGCCGTTGTTCGTGCTGAGGTAGACCGCCGTGTCCGCGCCGGCGGCGAGCGTGTCGCCATTGGAAAAGAGCGAGAACACCTTGGTGACCGGAAGATCGGTGACACGGGTCCACTGGGCCGCGGCCGGAGCCGCCGCCAGAAGACCGAGGGCGATCGTGAGGATGCGCGCGAGATGACGGGCACTGGGGGCGGACGGGGCCATTGGAGTGCCTCCCTGCGATGGGTCGGTTCGACCGCCGGGCTCTGAGAAACCCCGGCTCTTGCGCTCTATGCCGGTGTTAGATACGATACGTAGCGTAGCGATTCAGGAAATATTGGAGGCCTGACATGCCTGCTCGACCCAGTCGAACCGTCCACGGCGGCGGCCGCCCGCGCAGCGAACGCGCGCGCCGAGCCGTTCTGGACGCGGCCCGTAACCTGTTCCAGGAAGGGGGCTATTCGGCTGCCACGGTCGAGGGGATCGCGGCCCAGGCGGGTGTGGCCAAGACCACGATCTACCGCTCGTGGCCGAACCGCTCGGCACTACTCGTCGAGCTCATGCTGGAGCTGGCCGCCGAGGCCGCCCCACCTCCAACCGGCACGGATCCCTTGCACGCGATCCGTACCGAGGTTCGCATGGTGGCCGAGGCCGCGAGCGAGCTGTCGGGGCGGCTGTTTCTCTCCCTCATGGGCGAGGCACAGAAAGACCCGGAGGTTCGCGATGCCTTGCTCCGCGGTCTCTACAATCCCCGCCGCCAAGCAACGGCCGAGGTGGTCCGCCGGGCCCAGGAGGCCGGTCTCATACGGCGCGAGGTGCCTCCCCTGCTGGCCGTCGACCTGTTCTTCGGTGCGATGTTTTACCGGCGGTTCGTTCGAGGGGAGCCCGCGACGAGTGAATTCCTCAAGCAGGCGTTCGACCTGACGCTGTCCGGCCTCGCGCCCGCCGCCACGAAGACGTCCCGTAGCCCGCGCAAAAGAAAGACTCGCTCGTGAGGTTCTGAGGGGACGAGGGTAGGCGATTGAACCTACCGATCGATCCACCTCTGTGAAGCTTCGGAATACCTCGCCCCCTGCACGACGATCGTCGCGCTGGCCTCATCGATCTCGCGAAGATCGTCTGGTGTGAGCTCCACATCCGCCGCAGCTAGATTCTCTTCCATTCGTTGGAGCTTCGTCGTGCCTGGGATGGGAACGATCCATGGATGCTGCGCCAGCACCCATGCGAGCGCGAGCTGCGCCGGCGTAACGGACTTGCGCTTGGCGATTCGCTGGACCGAATCGACGAGGGCCAGGTTCGATTTGCGGTTCTCGGGCGAGAACCGCGGGACCGTGTTCCTGAAATCATTGTCCGAGAAGGTCGTGGTCTCGTTGATCTGACCGGTGAGGAAGCCTTTGCCCAGAGGGCTGAACGGCACGAATCCGATACCGAGATCTTCCAGTGCGGGAACGATCTCCGCCTCCGGCTCGCGCCACCACAGCGAGTACTCACTCTGGACAGCCGTGACGGGCTGCACCGCGTGGGCACTTCGGATCGTCCGCACGCCGGCCTCGGACAGGCCGAAGTGCCGGACCTTGCCCGCGGCGATCAAGTCCTTCACGGTCCCTGCGACGTCCTCGATGGGCACGCTGGGATCCACGCGGTGTTGATAGAGGAGGTCGATGTAGGATGTCTGGAGCCGCCGAAGGCTCCCGTCGACCGCGGCGCGAATGTGCTCGGGGCGGCTGTTGAGGCCCTCGCTCTGCGTCCCGGTCTGCGGATCGACGTTCCAGCCAAACTTCGTCGCGATCACCACGTCCTGCCGCATGGGCTTGAGCGCCTCGCCCACGAGCGCTTCGTTGGTGAACGGTCCGTACACTTCAGCCGTATCGAAGAGCGTGACCCCGTGCGCCACGGCTGCGCGGATCAGCGCGATCATGTCGTTGCGATCGGGTGCGGGGCCCAGGCCGAAGCTCATGCCCATGCATCCGAGCCCAATCGCCGAGACTTCCAACCGATTCGGTCCCAAGAACCGCTTCTTCATCACTTGGCCCCCTTCTTCGTCGTCCTCTTGGCGGTCTTGACCGCCGCAGTCTTCGCCTTGCTCTTCCCCTCGACATTGAGCGCAACGGCCGAGCGAATGAGAGCCTTCAAGGCCCTCTCATCGATCGCCTCGCCTTCATGAATATCGATCGCGCGCCTGACGTTGCCGTCGAGGCTGGAGTTGAAGAGGCCAGACGGGTCGTCCAGCGAAGCTCCCTTGGCGAAGGTCATCTTCACGACGCTCTTGTAGGTCTCGCCGGTGCAGACGATCCCGTCGTGGGAGAAGATGGGCGTACCCATCCACTTCCACTCCTCCACGATCTCGGGATCCGCGTCGTGGATGAGCCTGCGAACTCGGGCGAGCGTCTGGCCCCGCCAGTCCCCGAGCTCCTCGATTCGCTCGTCGATCCATTCCGAAGCCGGCTTCGTCGATTCGGACTTCTTCATGACGCCTCCATGGACCAGACCGCCGCTGCTACTCGTGTGGAAAGTTTAGCAGGTTCCCTCAGTGCGCTTGCGCGGCCTTACGCTGAGGTTCAGGATCGTAGGAAGGGCGCTGGCGAAGGCCCGGATGGGAGGAGTCATGATTCGCAAGCTGAAGGACGGTCAATACCGCCTGTACTCCATGAAGAAGAACCCCAAGACCGGTAAGCGGCGCAACCTCGGCACGTTCGCTTCGCGACAGGCGGCGCAGAAGCACGAGCGGGCGGTGCAGTACTACAAGCACCACTGAACCTCGGAGTCAGACGACGAAAGGGGCCGCCGATCCAGGCGGCCCCTCGCCTCGCCGCTATCCTTCGATCTTGTAGATCTCGCGCCGTCCCCGTTCCACGAGATCGTGGTAGCCCTTCATGATGGCCTCGAATTCCTTCATCGACTCCGCACTCTCCCCTTCCCCGCTCATCATCTTCTCGAAGGCCGCCATGTTCGGCACCTCCATCTCCATCACACACATCCAGAACTGCTCGCCACAGAAGTCGGTCATGACGCGCATGGACCCCTGGTTCGACTTCTTCATGAGCTTGTTCATCGCCAGCGACTTCTCCACGAAGGCCTTCACCTTGCCGGGCTTGCAGTACATGATCTCGCGAACGAGCAGCATGCCGTCTCCTTCCGTGAGTGGCGGCCCGAGGCCGCAGTTGAATGACGCTGCTATCGAGGGCGGCTCCGGCGAGCGGAGCCGGCGGTACTTAGTGGACCGAGGCCCTGGCGTCGCCGGTCTCCGTCTCGAGCAGATGGCGGAGCTTGAGCAGCGCGCGCTCCTCGAGCTGGCGGATGCGCTCGCGCGAGAGCCCGAAGTGCTCCCCGGTCTCGGCGAGCGTGCGCGGGCGGTCGTCGTAGAAGCCGTAGCGGAGCCGGAGGATCGCCTCCTCCCGACCCGAGAGCCGCTTCAGCATCTCGTTCAGCTGCTGGTCGCGGATCTGCATCTCGATGATCTCGTCGAGGCTTGGCGGCTGCTCGATGGCCTCGGAATCGATCAGCCCATGGAACGCCTCGTTGGTCATGTCCACGTCGAGCGTGTGGATGGACTGGACGAGGCTCTCGAGCCGGAAGATGCGAGCCTCGGGCAGTCCCATCTCCTGGGCCACTTCGCTCGCTTCGGGCTTGCGCCGGAGCTCGGACTCGAGCCGGCGCTGTGTCGCCACGAACTTGCGCATCATCTGGAGCACGTGAATCGGAATCCGCACTGTGCGCGACTGGTTCGCCACGCCGCGCGCGAGCGCCTGGCGGATCCACCACGTGGCGTACGTGCTGAAATGGATGCCGCGATCGACGTCGAAGCGATCCACGGCGGTGATGAGTCCGAGATTCCCCTCCTCGACGAGATCGAGGAACTCGACGCCGCGATTCCGGTACGCCCGCGCGATGGAGACGACCAGGCGGAGGTAGGCGAGGATCAAGGCGCGACGCGCTTCCTCGTCCCCATGCCGCATCCCCATCCAGAGGCGCCGCTCTTCATCGCGCGCGAGAATCGGGTACCGCTGGATCTCCTTCATGTAGCGCCGCTCGAGGCTTCCGATCGTGTGGTCGCCGGCCGCAGCGGAGAGATCCTCCGGCTTGGCTTCCTCGGGAAGGCGGATGCCCTGACGGCGCGCCTCGGCGAGGAAGAGATCGAAGGCGCCCGCGTCGAAGTCGGACGAATGGAGGAGCGGATCGAGATCGTCGTCGGTGAGCGAGCCCCGCTCGAGGCCGGCACGCATGGCCTCGGACAGCTCGGACACGAAACGTCGTGGATTCTCGGTCATGGGATCACTCAGCCGGACAGGATTTGGAATTGGGTTTGGCCGTGGGGAGCGAGCCAGTCGACGTCGACGCGCTCGACGCGCGCCGCCGGGGGACCCTCGCGAAGTCGGTTCAGGAGATCGAGAAGCTTGGGCCGCGGGCCCTCCGCCTCCACCGCCACCGCCCCATCCGGCAGATTCCGCACCGACCCACCGAGGTGAAGCCGCTCCGCCTCGGCCTGGACGAACCAGCGGTAGCCGACACCCTGGACGCGTCCCGAGACCCGGGCCGCGAGGCGTTGGGTCTCCGTCACCGACGGGACCCCAACGCGCTCATGAGTCGAACCGATGCGGAGGGTCATGGTCGGGGCGAGAGGATTTGAACCTCCGACCCCCTGGTCCCGAACCAGGTGCTCTACCAGGCTGAGCCACGCCCCGATCCTCGGCCGCAAACCGCATCGTTTGAATCTTTTCTCAGGCGCGGGATTGTATCAGTCGCGGCGCGGGAGGGTCAACCAACCTCGCCCGCAGCCCACCCTTCGCGGCCGATCAGAGGGACGAACGTGCAGCCGCAGAGGACCCGTCGCGCAAGCCCCTCGGGCGTTCGGGTCGCCTTGATGAGCGACTGGTTCTCGCTCTGCCCCACGGGCACGACGGCGATCCCGCCAGGCTGGAGCTGCTCCTCGAGGAACGTGGGCAGATGCGGCGCGCCGGCCGTGATGAGGATGCGGTCGAACGGGGCCATGTCCCGCCAGCCGAGCGTACCGTCCGCGCAGCGGAAGACGATGTTCGAGTAGCCGAGCGCGGTGAGCCGTTCGCGCGCGCCCTGGGCGATCGCGGGGATCCGCTCGATCGTGAAGACCCGCTCCGCCAGCTCCGCGAGGATCGCGGTCTGGTACCCCGACCCGGTCCCGATCTCGAGCACCTTCTCGTTCCCGGTCAGGTCGAGGGCCTGCGTCATGAGCGCGACCATGAACGGCTGCGATATCGTCTGCTCCTCGCCAATCGGGAGCGCGTGGTCCGAGTAGGCGCTCGCGGACAGCGTGTCGTCCACGAAGAGATGCCGCGGCATGGCCTGCATGATCCGGAGCACGTGCGGGTCGTGAATGCCGCGCGGTCGGAGCTGCTCTTCCACCATGCGCCGCCGGGCGACGCTCAGATCATGATGATGCGGATTCATCGAGGGAGAGTCCCTTCGCCTCGAGGTCGACCAGCTCCTTGTAGTCGGTCAGCTCGAACGTGAGCGGCGTGACCGACACGTACCCGTTCTCGACGGCGGTAAAGTCGCTCGAGTCGTCGTTCTCCCAGGTGGGCTCCTCGCCGCCGATCCAGTAATACAGCTTACCTCGCGGATCGGTCTTTTCCACGATCACGTCGCGGTACACCCGCTTTCCCAGCCGGGTCACCCGCACGCCCTTGATCTGGTCATAGGGAATCGCGGGGATGTTGACGTTGAGGCAGGTCTTGGCTGGAAGTCCGCGCCTCAGGAGCTGAGCGACGAGCGTTCGGGCCACGCGGGCGGCGGGACCGAAGTCGGCCGTGTCCCAGGTCGCGAGCGAGATGGCGATGGACGGGATGCCGAGGAACGTTCCCTCGCTCGCCGCGGCCACGGTCCCCGAGTAGAGCACGTCGTTCCCCATGTTGGGCCCATGGTTGATGCCCGAGACCACGAGCGCGGGGCGCTCCTTGAGGAAGCCGTGAACCCCGAGGAGCACCGCGTCGGTCGGCGTGCCGTCCACGCTCATCTCGCGCTCCGAGATCTTGCGCATGCGAAGCGGCCGGTGGAGCGTGAGCGCGTGGCTCGTGGCGCTCTGCTCGCGGTCGGGCGCCATGATCGTGACGTTTCCGAGCATTTCCATGGCCTTGGCGAGCGCGCGGATGCCGTCGGCCCCGATCCCGTCGTCGTTGGTGACGAGAATCTCGATCATCGGGATGCGAGGAGCCGGAGCACCAGGCGGATGAATCGCGCCGTGTCCCGCACGGGATTGATGTGGGAGCCGGGCGCGTTGTAGAGGGTCGGGATCGGCGCCTGTCCGATCCGGAATCCCTGGCGCGCCGCGCGCACCAGGAACTCCGATTCGTATTCGAACCGGCGGCTCACGGGACGCACCGCCCGGATCACCGGAGCTTTGATGGCGCGGTACCCGGACTGCGAATCGGGGACGCGCTGGCCGGCCAGATATGAAGTCCACCAGGTGGTCACGTCGTTCGTCTTGCGGCGAAGCCACGGCATGCCGGTGCGGTCCCGTTCGCGAGAGCCGATGACGAGGTCCGCGCCCGCGAGCGCGGCGATCAAGCCGGGCGCGGCGTTGACGTCGTGCTGTCCGTCCGCGTCCAGCGCGAGGACGGCGTCCGCTTGGCGGCGGAGCGCCTCGTCAAAGCCCGACTGGAGCGCCGCCCCTTTCCCCTGGTTGATCTCGTGGCGAACGACCGTGGCGCCCGCTTCCTCTGCTCTGGCGGCCGTCTCATCGGTGGATCCGTCGTCCACGACGACGACCTCGCCATCGGGAAACGTGGAGCGAAGCGAACGCACGACGTCACCGATGGTCCCGGCCGCGTCCTTGGCGGGAATCACCGCGACGAGCTTCAACCGGCGGTCCCGGCCCAGTGGAACCACTGGGTAGGGTGCGCCCGGACGTGCGCGTCGAAGAACTGCTGGAGCCTGGCCTCGCCGTCCTCGAGGTTGTTCTCGATGGTGAATGGCGGATGGAAACGGACTTCGATGGCGCCATCGCTGGCACGCGACGCGACCCCCGCGAGGATCTGCGCGTTGGCGCGGCGCGCCAGAAGGAGCGGCGTCGGATCCAGCGGCACGAGGCCGTTCTGGCCCACGATCGGGCGCCGATTCAGGATGCGCACGCGCGAGCCTCGATCGGCGAGCGCCGCGATCCATCCGCCGGAACGCAAATGCCCGAGCGCGGCGGCGACCGGCCGTCCCCCGCTCAAGGTGCGCACCCCGAAGGCGGCACGCCTCGCCGCGAAGAATCGCTCCACCGCGCGCGATCGATGCGCTTGTGCGAGGGCATGCACGGGGCCCATCTCGCGCGCGAGCCATTGGAGCGCCACCTCCCACGGACCAAAGTGGCCGCTCACGATCACGGTGGGCCGTCCGGATGCGCGCACGTGCTCGAGGATGGCCCGGGATTCATCGTCGAGATGCACGCGCAGGCGCTTCCCCGGCCGAGCCGCGAGGAAGTCCAGGACCGCTCGCGAGAACGCGCGGTAAGTCTCGCGAGGACTGGGAGGAGCGCCCGGCCGCCCTGTCTCGGACCAGATGCGCTGAAGGCGGCCTTCGATGGCGCGGGCGCGCTTGGGGTGGATCCACGTGTAGAGATCCGCGAAGGCGGCCGCGAGGGCCTCGCTCCATGGACGCGGGAGCGTGCACGCCGTCGTCGATGCGAGCAGATACCCGAAGTCGGTCACGAGTCCCCCACACGCGAGAACGACGACGCCCCGGGGCGTGCCCCGAGGCGGCAGAGCTGCGGACGGCAAAATGGTCGGGGCGACAGGATTTGAACCTGCGACCACCTCCACCCCAAGGAGGTGCGCTACCGGGCTGCGCTACGCCCCGACCGAAGCTTCAAAAGCCGGGCGTTTCGGCGATGCTACACGAGGGGGCGGCTGGCGGCAAGGGGCCGTGGGGTAAGCCGATACGCGCGGACACGGATGATTCACGACGCGATACAGCCCGACCGAGCCGTGGCACTCAAGGCACCACGCGGACTTTGAATAGCGCGTAATCGGCAACGGGGTGCCCGTCGGCTTTGGCTGTCTGATAGCGAAACTCGCCGAGCCCGCGCTCAATGGCCGCCCACAAATGTGGATCGATCGTTGTCTGGGGTATCGGCTCGCTCGACGTCATCACGGCATCCGGGCGAGCCCAGCTGACGGTGCCTTTCCGACCCACGGTGACGACGACCGGGATCTCGACGGGGCCCGTGAGCCTGCAGTCTGCGCAGTGGAGATCGCGCTGCGAGAGGACGGCGGCTCGCCTTTGATAGGCGCGCGGCGATTCGCGCTCGTTCTCGTCGATCGCGACGAAGCGCTCCCCTCCACAGCGGTAGCGCTTGCCGTCTCGCACCAGGACCTGTCGTAGGATGCGGTTCTCACGGACGATCACGCTGTCGATGCCACGGGATCCCGGATGGAACTCCACAGCCGTCAGGTACTCACATAGGTCGTAGGACCTGGAATTCTGCCCGTCGAATCGGCATGAGGTCCGAACCTGAATGGGACCCTTTCCTGTTCGACGGATGAACACCGTCCAACGGGGATGACCCATCCGGCCAACAGTCAAGTGATAGGTCGAGTCCGGCTCCATCTCCCCGCTACCCGTGACCTGAAACCGGACCGTCGTGTTCGTCTCGCCCCTGAGCCGTCCGCTCGAAGCCTCGACATCAAGGGCCCAGAGTCCGGTGGTGTCTGCGAATGGATGGGGCCACGTCGTAGCCCCGAACCGTGCTTCGGACTCCCACACCCAGGCCTTGTCCGCTTGGGCAGCCCAGGGTAATAGAAGCAGACAAATGAAGAGTCCTACGATTCGCACGGTCAGCGCTTCGATCGCCCCTTCGCTACCTTCGGCGCGATCGCCTCATCCCTGAGCATCGTGAGCAGATTCTCCATGTCCGCCTTGAGCGAGCGCACCATCTCCTCTCGGTCGAGCTTGGAGAACGGGAGCTCGATCTGCTCCTTCCCTTCCTCTTGCTTCCCGTCGAGGATCTGGCGCCGCGCCCCGGCGATCGTAAACCGCTGGTCGTAGAGGAGCTGCTTGATCTCGTAGAGGGTCTCGACGTCGCGGCGCCGGTACATCCGCGCCCCGCCGCGCCCCTTCTTCGGGCGCAACATCTTGAACTGCGTCTCCCAGTAACGCAGCACATGAGGTTTGACGCCGATCAGGTCGCTGACTTCGCTGATGGAGTAGTAGAGCCTGCCGACCGGAAGCGACTTCACGGGATCACCTCCTGGACATGGTTGGGGCTTCCGATTTCAAGTCCCGGGTCAATAGCTCGCGAAGAGCGGCGCGCGCGCTCTTCCCTTCGTGAAGGATGGCGTGGACCTGCTCGATGATGGGCAGCTCGACGCCCTCTCTCTGTCCCAGTGCCACCGCGGCTTCCGCGGTCGCGACGCCTTCGACGACCATGGGTGACGAGGCGAGCGCCTCCTTCACGGTGGCGCCTCGTCCTACCGCCTCACCGAAGCGGCGGTTCCGGCTGTGCCGGCTTCCGGCCGTGGCGATGAGGTCCCCCATACCCGCGAGGCCGGAGAGTGTTTCCGGACGCGCTCCCAGTTTCGTGGCGAGGCGTCCCATCTCCGCGAGGCCGCGCGTCAACAACGCGGCCTTGGTGGAGTCCCCGAAGCCGAGCCCATCCGCGATGCCGGCCGCGATCGCGATCACGTTCTTCAGCGCCACGCCGATCTCGACGCCGGCGACGTCGTCGTTGGTGTAGATCCGGAGCCATTCGGTGTGGAACGCCTCCTGCGTGCGCTGGGCGAGCGCGGCGTCGCGCGAGGCGGCGACGATCAGGGTCGGGATCCGGCGGGCCACTTCTTCCGCGTGGCTCGGACCCGCGAGGACCACGATCCGGTCGCGCAGCGGCGTGGGCAGAAGCTCGGCGAGGATTTCGCTCGGACGCTTCAGGGTGCGCGTCTCGATTCCCTTCGTGGCGACGGTCACCCACTGGACGCCGGCGAGCGATCCCGGGGCTTCCTCCAGGAGGCGCGCCGCCGTGGCGCGCAACGCGTGCGACGGTGGCACGAACAGGAGGCTCTCCGCCCCAGCCACGGCCTCGCTCAACGACGACGTGATCGTCACCGTTTCCGGGATCGAGACCTCCGGGAGGAAGCGCTCGTTCACCCGCGAGCGCCGCATGTGCTCGGCGAGATCCGCCTCGTAGACCCACAGTGTCACCTCGTGGCCGCGGCTCTCGAGCACGATCGAGAGCGCCGTTCCCCATCCTCCGCCGCCGATGACGCCGATCTTCATGAGCGTCCTTCCCGCCTGGCGCCGATGATCGGCGGCTCGGTGCCGCTCAGGAGACGGCGGATGTTGGCCGTATGGCGAAGGATCACGAGGAGGGCGACGGCCGCGGTCACGGCGGTCACCACGACGCGAGGCACATCCTTGGCGAGCGCGTAGACGAGGAACGGATACGCGAGCGCCGCGCCGATCGAGCCCACGGAGACGCGCTTCGAGATCAACAACAGGATCACCCACAATAGAAACGCGAGCGCGGTGGGAATGGGG
>Ga0207703_10001938_pt1 | contig 18316 bp, 16 predicted proteins | sample KBSSwiS12_FD_184304 | JGI IMG/M metagenome (GOLD analysis project Ga0207703, IMG submission 184304) | Switchgrass rhizosphere microbial communities from Kellogg Biological Station, Michigan, USA - KBS Switchgrass S1-2 (SPAdes) (version 2) | ecosystem: Host-associated > Plants > Roots >...
CACCTTGGCTTTTGTTTCCACAGCCCGGGCCGCAGACTCCCCCCTCGCCCCGGACGCGCCTTTCACCGATTCGGAAAACATCAAGGCCTGGGCGAATGTCCTGGGCGGTAAAGGTGCCCCGTCGGACTACTCCTCGTGGCTGGACAGTCGCTGGAGCTACATGAATCGCGTGCGCCTCAATGCCATGCGTAGCTGGGCCGGCTCTGCACTGGGCGGCATCCACACTTCCACGGTTTTCTATCCCTTCAGCGGTCCCGATGTCCTCTACGCCAATACCCTCTTTCCTGACTCGAAAGTCCTGCTCATGGCCGGCCTCGAACCGGTCGGCAAGATGCCTGATCTCGCCAGGCTGAAGGCCGATGGAAAGCTCAATGATTATCTCGGCGAAGTCAGGACCTCCCTGGCTACCATCCTCTCTGCCAGCTTCTTCAAGACGAAGGACATGCAGAACGACTTTAACCACGAGATGGTGAATGGCCTCCTGCCCGCGATGATCGTCTTCATTTCGCGCGAGGGCTACGACATCGACAACCTCCAGTATGTCACGCTGGGCTCGGACGGAACGGTCCATCCCAAGGGGCAGGGCTCCGGCGCTCCCGGCGTCCAGATCACCTACGACGGAGGACGCACGGTCCTCTATTTCCAGACCAATCTGGCCAATGACGGCCTTTCGGAAAATCCGGGCTACATCAAATTGATGCAACGCCTCAGCCCAGGCGTTACCTATCTCAAGGCCGCCTCTTACCTCCTCTATGAGGATTATTTCTCCACCATGCGCAAGGCGATCCTGGCCGACAGCGATGGCGTGGTTGAAGATGACTCCGGCATTCCCTTCCGCTACTTCGACCAGAAGGAATGGGATGTTATCCCTTACGGTAATTACACGGGGCCGATCCCTCTCTTTGCCGAGCATTACCAGCACGATCTTGCCGACTACTACTCCAAGACTTCGCACTCGTCCCTGCCCTTCGGCAGTGGCTACAAGTTCGTGGCCTCGGTTTCCTCGCTCCTCGTGGCGAAGAAGAAATAGTTTCCCCCAAGCTGCTCTTCCAAACCTGAAAATCAAAAGGCGCGCCAGTTACGGCGCGCCTTTGAAAAGAGAATTTAGAGGTTATTTATTGTCGTGGCGCCAGCTGTCGACGTTGATTTCAAGCGGTCCAATGTGCATGAACGCTTGGTCAACCTCGCCGCGAACGATGATCTTGGTGCCGACGGGCAATTCGATGTCGGAATCGAGCTCGATCGTTCCCGTGCCGTCGCTGAACTGGTAGGAATCGTCATCCAGCTTCTTGGTGACCTTGCCTTCGAGAACAACGTATTTGTAGTCGTTATCGAGACCGTTCTGGATGCCTTCAACCCATTTTACGGTGGTGAGATGGTACTTGTTGGAATCCGGGCTATCGGATGCGTTGAGGACGGCTGCTCCGCCAAAGGCGAGCAGGATGGAGGTCAATAGAATGATCTTTTTCATGGCGAGATTGATGCCAGAAATATCATCGAGGGGAAGATTAATTTCATAGAAATAAACTATTGTTAGGAGCCCCTAAATATCGACATAATCGTGCTAACAGCCTTGCAGAAAATTCTTCCCGTGCAGAATGCCCGCCTTTTCTCCTTCTAGTGAGCCATTGAAATTCTCGTCTTCCAATTCAACAGAAATTGCACCTTTGTAGCCGTTGTCTGCGAGGATACGAAAGACCTCCAGCCAGTTCACCGCGCCGTGACCCGGGATTGTATAGCGCCAGTGGACTGAACCATAGCCATGGCCTTTTCCAAAAGTGGGCTCCTGGGTGTTGCCGTAGAGATAGAGGCCATCATTCAATAATTCGGTATCCTTGCCATGGACATGATAGACCCGTCCGACAAATTCGCGCAGGAACCGTATGGGATCAATCCCCATCCGCAGCAGGTGAGAAGGATCGAAATTCACGCCCATCGCGGGCGACGGACACTGTTTGAAGAACTCGCCATAACCTTCCGGCGTACAGCAGAGAGCACCCGGCCCGGGCCAGCCTTCGATGACGATTCTGGCTTGGTTCGCCTCAAGCACCGGAGCGAGCTTGCCATAACTTTCGACCATGTAGCCGAAGTTTTCCGCGCGCTTCAGTTCCGGCTTCTCCGGCAACATCACGGTGAAATAATTCATGGGACCGAAAGCGGCGCAGGTCTTAATGTGGGAGATGTTTTGCTCCACGGCTTGGTCCCGCGTTTTTTTGTCCGGGGAAATCAGGCCCTGCCATGATTTCAAATCGATCGAGCCGGGCTTGAGGCCGTTCTTCAAGAGCACGGGCGCGGTCTGATCCGCATCGCCGCCCAGATCGATCACGCCGATCTGGTTTTCGTTCGCCCAAGCCACGAGGCCCGGCAAGTCCTTGTGCCAATCAAACCACATCCGGCGAAAACCGATGGGGAAACCGCCTGTCCGTGTCCGTGCAAATTCAGAATTCATAGTCGTTATAATTTTATTTTGGAGATTAGACGTTACGGGCGCTCTTCTGCCAGCCTTCGGCGTTTTCCGACGCCTTGAGAATAATCTTCAACACATCGCGACCTTCCTCGGGACCATGCGGAACCGGCAAGCCCTTTTGGATACAGTCGGCAAAGTAGCCCATCTGGTCGGCGAAGGTGTCCGCCTCAGGCAGGATTTTTTCCGAGGGCGTTTGGAATCCGCGCGGCAGGAAGTAGAGCTTATTGCCAGTGCCGAAGACTTCGCCGTGATCGCCGATGACATGAAGCTCGTGGGTGCCGTAGGGACGGCTGAAGGCCCATGAAGTGAAAACCTCACCGATAACACCATTGGCAAACCGGACCTGAACACTGGCTGTATCCTCGCCTTCGATTTCCTGCTCGTAGCGCCCCATCGTTCCACGAATCTCCGCGATGTCGCCACCCGCCAGATGCATCAGACGGTAGCAGGGATGATAGCCGGTATCGATCAATTCGCCGCCGCCCTGAAGCTTTTTATTGGCGCGCCAGGCTCCCTTGAAAGCGCCGCCCGCAGCACCGCCACCGGCGAGAAAACAATCCTGCGAGCGCAGCCAGCGAACCTTGCCAAGCTCACCTGCGTCGATCATGCGCTTGATTTCCTTCACCGATGGGTTGAAAAGCTGGTTGTGCGCGGACATATAGATCACACCCGACTTCCTGACAGCCGCCACGATCCGGTCGGCTTCCTCAAGGTTGATGCACATCGGCTTTTCACAAAGGATGTGTTTACCGGCCGCTGCTGCATCGAAAATGGCCTGGGCATGCAAGTGGTGGGGCAGGCAGATGTCCACCGCGTCGATCTTGTCGCCCAGTTCCGCCAACATTTTTTTCCAGTCATTGAACCGGGCCGGGTTGTTGCCGAGCTGTTTGGAACGCGCGTCGAGGTTGGCCTCGGAAACATCACATAGCGCGACACATTCAACTTTATCCTGATGCTTTAAAATACCGTTGGCGTGGGCGTGAGAAATGCCGCCTGCGCCGATAATTGCCAATTTTACTTTCGTGCTCATGTGTTGGAGAGGTATGGATGAGATAATGTCAGAGGTTGTTTAGGAGTAGCCGAGCCTGAGAGGTCCGACTTGATGTAACCAAAGCTACGATTCCTTTCATTCAAACTTCTTGTCCTTTTATGACATTTTCTTACGTTTAAATGATGCCGACTTTGTCGCTGTCCAACCTGCCTGAGGGGCATTTTTGCACCTACATGCATCATGACATCCACTCCCGCGAGCCCTATCCGCCTCATGATCATGATTTCCATGAGCTCTTCTGGGTGGAAGAAAGCGAAGGGATTCATCAAATCAACGGACGCCCGGTTCCGCTGCGTAGCGGCGATCTCATCCTGGTCCGCGCACCGGACAGCCATGCTTTCAGTACCGGCGGCAGGAGCGAGCCCCTTCGGATTGTTAACTTCGCCTTTCATACGCGGGTCTGGACTCATCTCCGCAAGCGCTACTTCAATGGGGCGTCGATTTTCTTCTCAGCTTCGTCTTTGGCTGCGCGAAGTTACACACTCGATGAATATCAACTCGCTGCGCTTCGACAGGCGGCCAGTCTTCTGCGTTCGGGTCTGCGGGACCGCCTGCAAACCGAGTCTTTTCTCCTTAACGTCCTCGCTCTTCTCAAGGCGGATCGATTTAACGCGGAGCTTAAGGCGGCACCCACGTGGGTTCGCGAAGCGTGCACGGCTATCAGCACCGATCGTCGTTTTGCCGGAGGCATGCCCGCGTTATCGAAGCTGGCCGGACGGAGTCCGGAACATGTCGCGCGCGAATTTCGCCGGCACCTGAATCGCACTCCCACCGACATCATCAACGATGCGCGCATGTCGTACGCCGCGGACCGTCTCGCCACCAGCGAAGAAGATATCGTGACGATCGCCCTCGATTGCGGCCTGGAAAACCTGGGCCATTTTTACCGGCTCTTCCACACCCGCTTCGGTTCCACGCCCCGAGCTTATCGTCTTCAACAGCGGGCGGTTTTTCCCCCCACGCGTCGCGCAGTGCGCTCTCGATCCTCTTAATTTTAGAAAGGCCGTCATCCTGAGCGAAGGCGAGCCGGCAATTTCCTTCGAGTACAGCAGCAACCCCGAGCCGCAGTCGAAGGACCTAGTTAAACGAACAAGAGATTTCGCAGCGCAGGAAAGATTACTTTTCGAAAAGCCAGCCCGTGCTCATCGCCACAGCGGCAGACTTCCCCTGCAGTCCCAAGTTTAGCTTCGCCACCCCCATCCAATATCAGGCACCGTAGGTCCTTCGACTGCGGCTCGAGAAAGCTTTGAGAGAAAAGACTATAACCTGCTCGCCTCCGCTCAGGATGACGACTCTGAGAAAGAAATTACATGCTCCGGCGCAAATTCGACGGTAGTAATCCGAGCTCCGAGCGATACTTCGCCACGGTGCGGCGCGCGAGCGGGATACCACGTTCACCGAGAATCTTGACGATCTCCTGGTCGGAGAGTGGCTTGTTGGAACTCTCGCGCCCGATCAAATCCTGAATCGCATCCTTCACGCTGGTGTTGGACATCACCTCACCGGAGGCGGTCTGGTAACCCGGCGTGAAGAAATACTTGAGATCGAAAAGCCCGTAAGGCGTCTTCACGTACTTGTTGGCAATGGCGCGACTGACCGTCGTCTCGTGGACGCCGACGACTTCAGCGACCTGATTCATTGTCAGCGGCTTGAGATGCGCCACACCCTGATCGAAGAAGGCACGCTGACGTTTCACGATCTCGGTCGCGATATTAAAGATGGTCTGCTGCCGCTGATGCAGGCACTTGATGAGGAATTTTCCGGCGCGGATCTTTTCCTTGAGATATTCACGAAGGCCGGCGTCGTGGCCGTTATTGACGAGCAGGTCCTTGTAGGTGTCGCTGATGCGCAACCGGGGAACAGGATCGTCATTCATCACCACGATCCAGTCGTCGCCGCTTTTCTGCACCGCCAACTCCGCCTGAACGATGTTCTGCTTGTCGTCAGAACTGAAACTGGAACCGGGCCGGGGCTGAAGAGTCGCGATAAATTGGGCGCCCGCCTGGACGCGCTCCAACGGAACCTTCAAGGCACGGGCGATGTCCTGGTATTTCTTGCGGCCAAGTTCGCTGATAAAGCCAGACACCATTTCCGCTTCAAGTTCCTCGCTCTTGCCAAGGCGATTGATCTGGATGAGAAGGCATTCGCGTAAGTCCCGCGCGGCCACACCGACCGGATCGAAAGTCTGGATCAAATCGAGCGTCTTTTGGGCGACCGCGTAATCGATCTGGGCCGATTGTGAAACTTCCACCAAGGGGATTTTCAGGAATCCGGCATCATCAAGATTACCGATGATCTCCTCGCCGATTTTGATCATTTCCGGGTTGCTGGTCGCCAGCGTCAACTGCCGCATCAAATGATCGGAGAGATGCGGCGCTTCCACTTGGGAATCGAACAGGAACTGGCGACGCTCGGCGGCCTCGGGATTATAACTGGCCATGGGCGTGTTGCTCTGGGAAAAATATTCACGCCACTCCTCGTCCTTCTGCCGCAGTTCTTCGATCTGCTTGTCCCAATCCTCCGCGTCGGTTTCGGGCTTGGCTTCTTCCGCCGATTCCTCCAAGACGGGATTGATCTCGATCTCCTGCTGGACGAGCGACTGCAACTCCATCGCGGGAGCCTGAAGAAATTGCAGCGACTGCTGCATCTGGGGCGACAAAGTCTGTCCCAGCGAAAGATTTTGGTGTAATCCTATTCCTGCCACACGACGACCTTACTGCAGGAATTCATCATTGCAAGCAATCTTCGTGCCATTTGATTTGCAAGTTGCAATTGCTAACTCGCATTGAGGATGCTTGCCTCTCACCGCTTTGGGCCGATGAAACTGAATCGCGCGGACAACTTAGCTTGCCTTTTCCGGCTCAAAATACCATTAATATCCATGCTGCGTTTCACCATCCTCGGCAGCGGGAGCAGTGGCAACTGCGCCTTCCTCGAGACCGAACATACCGCCCTGCTGGTCGACGCTGGCTTCAGCGCGAAGCAGATCGAGATGCGCCTTGCCTCGATCGGGCGTTCCATCCAGGACGTAAAGGCGATTTTCCTGACGCACGAGCATGGGGACCACGTCTGCGGGCTGCCGGTTCTGGCAAAACGCCATGCCATCCCTGTATATTGCAATCGGCTCACCGCCGAGTTTATGCATCCCCAAATGCCCGCCTTCAGCGGCTGGCGGCTTTTCGAATCGGGCGCGACGATGGAACTCGGCGATCTCAAGATCAACAGCTTCTCCGTGCCGCACGACGCTTACGATCCGGTCGGCTTCATGTTCTACCACGCGCTCGGCAACATCGGTTTCCTGACCGATCTCGGCTACGCCACCAAGCTGGTGATTGAGCGGGTCCGCCAGGCGCGCGCGCTCGTGCTGGAAGCGAATCACGACCTCAAGCTTCTGCAGGAGGACACAAAACGTCCATGGTCGGTGAAGCAGCGTATTCTCTCGCGGCATGGCCATCTCTCCAACGAAGCCGCCGCGGAAGTCGCGGCCGAGGTCGTCACCGATATCATGGAAGACCTTTACCTCGGTCATCTCAGCTCAGACTGCAACAGCCCGCTCCACGCCCGCACCGCCGTGGGCAACAAGCTCAAGGAGAAGGAGCGTCCCTTCGTACGCATTCACGATACCGCGCCCGATCGGCCGTGCTCGACGTTGGTATGGGAGTAGAACGACCGCTTTACATGAAGTCTCAATACCTTTGGTCGGCGTTTGTTTTCTTCTTCTGCACCAGTGTCCCTGTTTTTTCCGATGATCCCTGCCATTTCATTCCCTCAGCTTTCACCCGCGACGAAGAACGAATCTTAGCCCTTGCCGGAGTCAAACCAGAGTTCAAGTGCGATTACGAGCTAAGCCCCATGCCTAAACTCAAGGAAAGTGGCAGCGGCAAGCTTTTTACGGACGGTACATTTCAATTATTCGCGGAGGTTTATTCAGGAACAACCTGCATTGCACGTTATCGCCTTGCCTACGCAGTTACCAGTGACGACGCTCCGAAGATCAAAGGGGTGATTTCCATCGGTTGGAAAGAATCGAGTCATCAGCTTACAGGCGTTGTTGATAATGATGAGCGTTACAGCCCATGGACGACCGGTGCCGTCACCCTGCCTCAATTTTCAACTCACCCTACATCGTCGGACTTCCACTTTTTCGATACGTCACTACCCGAACTGCGACACTCGCCCACCAGCGGAGATGTCACTATATTCCCAGTGCTGGGAATCCGCGGAACATGCGAGGCCCAATTCGGATCAAAGGAAGGAATCGCGACCGCTGCCGATTTTCTGAATCGATGTAAAACTTCGGGAGCAAAAAATGCAGTGATTATCTATATCTCCAAAGGGACTGGAGATCTGCTCCCATACAATAAGGGAAAATAGATCCTATGCCTCTCCGCGTCATCTCCGGCACAGCCGGGGGCCTTCACCTCAAATCGCCCAAGCGCCATGCCCTGCGCCCAACGCAGGACCGCATTCGGCAGGTGATCTTCTCCAGCCTCGCCGAGGTCGTCCCGGACGCGCGTGTCCTGGATCTCTACGCGGGCACCGGCTCCTTCGGTATCGAGGCGCTGAGCCGCGGCGCTGCTTCGGCCACCTTTGTCGAGAAGGAGAAGGAAGCAATCGAGTGCATCCGCGAGAACCTGACCCATTGCCATTTGCAGGGAATCGTCCATCAAGCCGACGCGCTCAGCTTTCTCGACGGTAAAACGTCTCAGACCTACGACCTCATCTTCGCTGATCCGCCTTATACCAAGAGCAACGGACCGCTGGAGGACGATCCGCTGCTCGAAAAGGTAGTACCCTTTCTTGCCGCAAATGGTCTTTTCGTGTGGGAACATTATGCCGGGCGCGAACTGCAGAATGCACCGGGCTGGGAAGTGACCCGCCACCGAACTTATGGAGAAACGGGCCTAACATTTTTACGTTTTATACGTTAAAAATACGAACTTTGACTGTATTGCAAGGGCTTATAAATCCGTCACTTGCACGGATAAAAAGCTCTGCTTAATTATTGGATTCGTGTTGGCACAACCTCTGCTGAAAGGTCTCGACCATGACACCGAAACCCGATCACAATGCTTCGAAGGCGAGCCCACAAAAGCCCGTCCAGAAAAGTCAGAAAGGGGCCTACGAAACGTCACGTCTATTCGTCCACGTCGATGAAATCCTACGCCGCTCCCAGCCGCTCCGGATGACTCGGTACGTCGAGTAGCTGAGTTTCACAGGCAAACTCCTCCCGGCTTACGCCGGTAGAGGAGTGAGCGGGTGTCGCCTTAATTTGCTCCTGCTTCAGGATCCAAAATCCTGCGGGCTTCTTCCAGTGCCACCTGTTGTGCCTTGGTGACCTCCGGAAATTCGAGATCCAATCCGCGCATGGCATCAATGACCGCAGCGGCCACGACAAGGTGCGTGAACCACTTGTTATCGGCTGGCACAACAAACCAGGGCGCGACATCCGTGGAGGTATGGCGAATCATGTCCTCATAGGCCTCCTGATAATCGTCCCAATAGCCGCGCTCCTTCATGTCTGCGGCGGAGAATTTCCAGTTCTTGGCGGGCTCGTCGAGACGGGACAGGAAACGCTTCTTTTGTTCGCCCTTGGAGACGTGCAGAAAAAACTTCCGGATAACCACGCCGTTGCGGGAGAGATATCGCTCGTAGGCGTTGATGTCCTCAAACCGCTCTTTCCAGATTTGCTTGGTCACGAGCTTTTCCGGAATGCGCTGCATTTTCAGCATCTCCTTGTGGACACGCACGACGAGGGTCTCCTCGTAATAGCTGCGGTTGAAGATACCGATCTGTCCCCGTTCCGGCAGGGCGATGTTGGAGCGCCAGAGAAAATCGTGATTCAGATCGAGGCTCGAGGGTCCCTTGAAGGAATGGACCTGACAGCCCTGCGGATTAATACCGGACATCACGTGCTTGATCGTGCCGTCCTTGCCCGCCGCGTCCATCGCCTGGAAAATAAGCAGCAGCGACCATTTGTCCTGGGCGTAAAGTTTCTCCTGCAGGCGGCTCATGACTTTGACGCCCTCGGCCAGCCGTTCGCGGGCGAAATCGACCGACTTGAAGATGTTCGTATCGGCCGGATCGATATCCTTGAGGCGAAATTTTTCTCCCTCGGCGACCTGATATTTACGGAGGAACTTCTCGATCTTTTTTTGGGATACTTTTTTCATAGGATGGTTTTCACGGATTCATTTTCTGATCGATGGCAGTGATGTCGGGGACATCGGCCAGCTCGGCGAGTAATTCGTAGAGATGGATGCGGGCCAGACGGACGTTGAGCGTCAGGCGAGCGGTTTCCGGTGAAACTTCGGACCACTTGGCATCCACGCCGGTGAGGTTGTAATGGACCAGGACGCGCTCGAGCCGGATACGGGTGAAGCCATTCTTGGGATTAAAATCGAGGACGACCGTCATGTTGCGCAAATCGGGATGCCAGCGCGTTTCGTAGAGAAAAACCCCGACGAGCATGCGATCGACGAGAATACTCAGGAGCAAGGCGGGAATGGCGTAGCCCGCGCCCACGGTCATGCCGATCGCGGCGGTCATCCAGATCAACGCGGCGGTGGTCATGCCGCTGATGACATGGCGACCGTGCAGAATGACGCCCGCACCGAGGAAGCCGATGCCGGTGACGATTTGCGCGGCCACGCGACCGGAATCGCCCGTCGTGGTGGTGAAGGCAAACGAGAGCATCGTAAAGACGGCAGAACCGAGACAGACGAGTGTCAGGGTGCGAATGCCGGCCGGCTTTTCGCGATGCTGCCTTTCGTTGCCGACAATGATCCCGCAAACGACGGCCACCAGGACAAGCCCGAGGCTGACATACGGCGCAGGCGCCTGGAACCACCAACTTTTCCACAGCCAAGAAAAGGAATCCATGCCGTTATCATATTGCGCCTAATGCAGAGGAGGACAAGTCCCGCCTCCATGGGTTAAAATTCCGACTATCCGTCAGAGGCCATCTCTGCGATAAGGGAAGGACATCATGAGCCAGCATCATCATCACGACCACAAGGGCCATCATCACCAGGATGAGCCCACGCCATCAAACGGTTGGAAGCCCGGACGGCACAACTGGACCTATTACGCCGGAGCCGTGCTTATTATCATTGCAATGGTGCTGTATCTGCTCTCTGCGGATTTGCGTTTGCGCCCCACGGTCCAGAGCACGTTGCCTCCGCAGGATACCAGCGGAAAATAATTGTCTCCTAGGAGAGCGGGCGAAGCTGAATAGGACATTTCATGTCGAAATTCATCTGCATCCTTGTTTCGGGAATCTGCCTCTGGACAACGGGCCTGCATGCACAGGCGCAACTTCCCGGCCAATCGCCTGAGCAGGCCGCCTACGTCTCGCCCTATCGATTTGCTTCGGTGGTATCGGATCCTGATTTGACCCGGGATTTTCAGGAGAATCCCCGGTCTATCGATAACTGGCAAAACTGGTCTGAAACGCCTTTCCGCGACTGGCATGACTTCCGGGTCATTCAACGCCTCCATAGCACATGGGGCCCTTACTACATTTCGTTTCGTGCTCCGCGCGGTGCGGAAAGCCGTCCGGCGGATTGGTTCCAGAAGCGGATCGTTGCCGCCGCACAAGTCGTCCGGAACACCGCTCCCTATCAACATCACCATATGGCGCAGTGGTCCGTTCCCGATGAACCACGCTGGACCGAGCGTCGCTATGCACCGGGCTTTGGCTTCGATTGCTCCGATTTCACGCACTTCGCCTACAGCTATGGCGTCGGCATCCTGCTAAAAACCGGTATCCGCGAGCAAGCCAACCTGACCGGCGCCCCCATGCATCTGGCTGACGGAGCGGTCATCACCGTAAAGGCCAAACGACTATTCGATGTTCAAAACGGCTACGTCAAAACGTACGATGATCTGGTCAAGAACCTGCAGCCGGGCGATCTTCTCTATATCCGCTCCAACGCCGCGCTTAGTCATCCCATTTCCCATGTCATTATGTGGATGGGAAATCTGGCCTACGATACGACAGGCAAGGACAAGTACTTGATCATGGACAGCCATGGAGCGGTGGTCACCGACTCAAATGGAGTGCGGATTCCTTCCGGTCCGGAGCTTCGTCCGTTTAAAGAGCAAAGCTACTACTTCCGGTCCTTTGACCACATTGTCCGCTACTTCCCGCTACAGCAGGAATAGGAGATCTATTTTTTCGCGGCGCGAATCTGCTCTGCGCTTTCGAGCAGGAGCTTTTCCGTCTCGTCCCAACCGAGGCAGGGATCGGTGATGGAAAGACCCGGCTTGAGCGGCTGTCCTGCAACCTGGTCCTGGCGACCGGTCTCGAGATAGGATTCCAACATCGCACCGAAAACGCGGGGTTCCTGCTTCAAATGGAATTCCAGGATGTCCTTCCAGATTTGCGGCTGGGCGGTCGCCTGCTTGTTGGAATTGGCATGGCTGCAATCGACCAGGAGCGAACAGTTGAGCCCCATCTTCTCCATCTTGGCCAGCGCTTCCGACATGGTGACGGGATCGCAGTTGGAGGTCTTGCGCCCTCCGCGAAGAACGAGATGGGCGGTCGGCTGTCCCTGCGTGCGAATGATGCTCACGTGGCCTTCCGGCGAAAGCCCCAGGAAAGAATGCGGGGACCTCGCGGAGAGCATGGCGTCGAGCGCGGACTGGTAATCGCCGTCCGTTCCGTTCTTGAAACCGACCGGCATGGAGAGGCCGCTCGACATCTCGCGATGCGTCTGCGACTCCGTGGTGCGCGCGCCGATGGCCGCCCACGAGACGAGGTCGGCAATGTATTGCGGAACGATGGGATCGAGGAATTCGGTCGCGGCGGGCAGGCCGAGCTTGCCGACTTCGAGCAGGAACGAGCGGGCAATGTGGAGGCCCTTGTTGATATTGTCGGAGCCATTCAGATCGGGATCGCTGACGAGTCCCTTCCAGCCGACCGTGGTGCGGGGCTTCTCAAAATAAACCCGCATGACGACGAGAATTTCGTTCTCAATCTGCTTGCTGACCTTGGCGAGCTTCTGGGCATAAACAAGCCCATGTTCGGGATCGTGAATGGAACAGGGACCCACAATGGCGAGGAAGCGTTTGCCCTGGCCCTGGATAATCTCGGCCACCTGCACGCGGCTCAGCGCGACCGTCTCGGTCACGGCCGGAGAAATGGGGATCTCCTTCTTCAATTGATTCGGGCTGAGCAGGGGCTCAACAGCGCGAATGCGAACATCGTTCAGATTAAACGTCATAAGGGGCCTTTCGGGGGAGGGACGAGCCTACTACAAGTGAGGCGCAGAGTAAACCTTTGTGACGGATGGGGAATTGTACAGTTTGTTTGCACGCTAGTTTTGACGGTCTAGAATTAAACCGTGAAGGAAAAAATCTCAGCTGCCGGGAACACAGAGGTTCCGGCATATCTTGTTCTCAAGGCCAAGGGTTATCAAATTACCGTTACCTCTATCAAGGGAAGCCATGAACAAACGTGGTCGGCTGAGAACGACAATGTATGTTTGAGCGCTGAAGGCCCCATCGAACTCTTGGGAATGGTTTCGATGTATGAGAAAAGGGGCGCGGACTGGAGAGCCTCGGATGAAGAGATTGATGACTTCGTGAAACAATTTTGCAGTTAGAATTTTATCCCAACAACGCAATCACTTCTTCCAAGCTCCAAACGAAGCTGTACCGTCTGCGACAAGAGCAAAATTCTTGGCCCGGAGGGCAGCTTTAATGTTCGGATTAATTTGGAACGCGCCAATCACCGGAAGCTGATCCTTCGACAAGCTCAGGATGACGGAAGGAGAAAGATCCCGAGCAACGCCGTGACCATCAATCCTTTTTGATCTCCACGGTCTTGGAAGCTGTCCCGTCTGGCGTCAAAATCCACGTTAAACTTCCTTTGAGAAGCTTGATAAAGTTGTCGCTCGGGCCATCCCACCAGGCCTCGTTAGCCCCGTTGTAAAAATGGGTGCCCTTGGGATAGTCCAATGCCTTGTAGGGTGCAGTCAGTGAGGAGAGCCATTTTTTTGAGCTGAAAAGATCAAGACTCGCACTCCACTGGACGACACGCACTTTATCCAGGCTGTGGGCAAAGTCCTGGAGAGCGAACGTTCCCGGTCCGGTGGGGCTGACATCAAACCTGTCGGCGGTGCGAAGTCCGTAGCGCCCGCGATCGCCGGGCGAAACCAGCAGCAACCCGACAAGGCCTGCCGGGGGATGAGGGCCACCTGCCGCCGGGACGGCCTGCTCGGCGCCCATGGACCAGCCGCCGAGGATAAGCGGCGGTGGATGATTGCCGTACTGGGCCAGCGAGCTTTGCGCGATGGTGTTGGTGTCGGCCTGCAAGGTCTCAAGGTCGTAGTCCGTTTTGGCGTAGACCGCGCAATCCGTTTCCAACATTTCGTACCCGGAAGCCTGAAGGGCGCGACAAAGTCGGTCCTCCCACGGAGTGATTCCGCCATCACCTGAGCCAAAAACAATCACCGCCACGGGATGCGCCGCGAACATGGCATCTCCCGGCACGTAGCGGAAAAAAGAAAAGTCTCCCCGTTTCAAGTGGAGCGTAACGGCAACGCGATCAGGTTGCACAGGGTCAGCCACCGCCGGAGCGACGAGTCCCGCGACCAATCCCCAGAATAAGATTACGAGATGAATTTTTTCTGCGGTCATGAGAATCGAGTGACGGATTACCTCATGACGTGAACCTAACCCAAAAGGTGACAAAAAAAATCAGCGTAGCTCGTACTGACACGAATTAAGGTGCCAGCCGCTCGATGATCCATTTGGTGCCGTCACGGCGATAACGAAGGCGGTCATGGAGCCGATTGGTGCGTCCCTGCCAGAACTCAATTTTCTCGGGCACGAGGCGATAACCGCCCCATTGTGGCGGAGGGGGAACGTCTCCCGCAAAACGGCCTTCCGCCTCGCCCAGTTTGGCTTCGAGAACACTCCGGTCCGGAATGACTTCGCTTTGATTGGAGGCCCATGCCCCCAGGCGACTGCCGCGGGGACGGGTTTGGAAATAGGCTTCCACGGCGGCGTGCGTCGTCTTGGTGACAGTGCCTTCGATGCAAATCTGCCGCTCGAGTTCGATCCAGCCGAAGGTCAGAGCCGCACGCGGATGGACGGCAAGATGCTGCCCCTTCGTGCTTTGATAATTGGTAAAAAAGACAAAGCCTTCCGCATCAAAACCCTTCAGCAAAACAAAACGTCCGCGCGGTTGGCCCTCGGGCGAAACGGTCGAAAGCACCATCGCGTTCGGCTCGCGGATCGCGCCGGAATCGATCGTCTCCTGAAACCAGACGCCGAATTGACGAATCGGATCGGGGTCGAGGTCGGCTTCATCAAGGCCGCGCAGCATGTAATCGCGACGCAATGCCGCGATGGGGGAAAGAGGAAGGGAATCTCCAGACATGCGTTGAAATCATTATGCCACCGTTCTCGACTCGAACTAGAAAAATGAACAAGGCCTCAGAATACCCTTCTCTCTCATCCGTCATCCTGAGCTTGTCGAAGGACCAGACACGTGTGGTTTTGAGGAAGACAGGACAACTTGAAACGCCATTTATTCGAGAACGGTCCAGTCGGTGACTTAACAATGCGTGTCTGGTCCTTCGACAAGCTCAGGATGACGGCATTTTAGAGATGGCTTTACCGAGATCATTTAATGCGCTGCCGCGTCGGGCACGATGATCTTTTGCAGTTCAGCCAAATATCCGGCTTTGGCTGCTTCATAGCTGGTTGGCCCGAGAATGACGGTCTCGAGCGATTCCATTTCGGACGTGGATGCGCGTCGGCCATGCCACATATCGGAAAAATAAAGTCGCGCCTTGGTCATCAATCCTGCATCAACCGCCGTGGCCGCCTTGTCCATCGGAAAGCTGGCGCGATCGGCGTAGACCACCCAAAAAACGTAAAGGAGCGTTCCGTTCATCTTGAATAATTTTGGTAAAACATGGAGTTGGATACCGTGAACCTCCGCGGTGAATGGAGCGTAGTCGGTCACCTTGGTCAAGCCGGTCGCGGGAAGACAAACGTCGGGGTTGTGTGCCTGGAAAACGATCTCGCCGGTCGGCTTGGGATGATAGCGATACCAGTAGGAGGTCCATTCCCAGTTTTGAGCGTCTTTCCATCGGACTTCATGGCCCACATCATATTTCAAAAGATCGTGGCTTTCCTCGGCGATCGGGATTTCCTTTGCATTACCTGGCGTGGCTGCGGTCCAGGTGGGAAAACGGGCGCCACTTCGCTCTCCCCACGAATACCAACCATCCACGGTCAAAAGCGCGAGGACCGAGGCTGCCAAAATTCCACAAGCCAACCGCTGAGCGTTGACGGCCTGAATCGGATTCCATGAAGAGGATGGCGACGGCGTTGTGGCAGGCACCGGGAAAAATTGGGGGTCAACCCGGTTCAGCCAGGCCGCGATCAGCCACGTGGTCACCGCGGTAAAGATCAAGATCGAGAGTCCTGCGGTATCGTGCCAGTGCCCGACAGCGGAGCCCCCGTATTCCGAAGCGAGAATCGCCAGGATCAGCGCGCGTGAAAAATTCCCCAGCATCGCAAGACCAATCGCCAGCAGGACGAGCTTACCCCGGCGCATCCACGCGAAACGGTAAAACTCGCCCACCAGAAGGGCCACCATCAACGCCGCCTGAAGGGAGCGAATGCCGCTGCATGCCTCTTCCACCCCCAAGGCACAATTTGCCAGCACGATGACGTTACCCACGGCATCGGCGTATATTCCGGCCAACACCAGAACGTGCGCAACCAGCCACGCGTTGAATTGCTGCAAGCCCTGGACGATTGGCTGCTCGATCTGCGCGGGCCACGGTACGCTGATAAGAAGGAAGCAGACCGGAAAGGCAAAGTGCCACGCCCATGCTTTGCCGCCGTAGACCCACAGCCAGTAGAGGAGTGCCGCCACGTAAAGCAGCGCGCAACACACCAATAAAGGCCGGGAACTCAGGGACGATTCCAGCGCCAACCGAAAGAAGAGAAACAGCGCGACCCATCCCAGGACGAACGCAACAAGATGAGGCTGACGATCGGTCGAGGCAGGCGCGGGACGATTTGCCCAGCGCTCGAAAAACATAAACCCGGCCAGGGGCGCAACCCACCAGCCGAAGGAATAGTTCTCCAGGTAGCTCCACGCATAGGCGAGCGGGAACAGGACGACCACTCCAGTTAGCGCCAGACAAAGCCAACTCAGCCACGGAACCCGGACCGTCGTCGCCCCAGCGGGAATGTCCAGGCTGTTCGCGGCGGAAGGCGTCGTCACCGGCGCATCCTAGTCATTTCCGCCCGTGAAAGCAAAATGATGCGCCCAAGGTAGCCCGTGCGCGGGACCGTTAGAAATGTTGCTAGTGAGAAAATGATCGCGAAGGAGGTAGGGCGGAGTATCCTCGAAAAATGCGGGCGCTTATCTTCGCTCCTCTCTCCCTACTCATTTGTGCAGTGGGATTGACGGTTTACTATTTGTCCCCTGCGCCAAAAATCACAATCCGTCCTCCCCTCTCTGCTGCAGAAGCTAAGGCGCTCTACGGCCCTGAGACTGCAAAGGGACGGGAGCTCGTAAACCGGGCGAATGATTTTCTAACTGCGATTCGAGGAAAGTGCTCAGAGCTTCAGCTCCAATATGTTGGCCCAATCCAGCTTGATCCAGCATCCATCGGGTTCAGTTCATACTCGTACATGAGGGAGGGTGAGACGCGGACTGTTGTGACCTTCACCACAGATGACGTGGAGTTCAAGATCAGCGCGAATAAAGGAACGCTGATCAGCTATGCGAACACTGCTTTAGAAAAGCGCCTTGAAAACGGTCCTTATTTTGAACCACCTGATAAGCCGAAGCTGAACGAACAGGAGGCAATGAAATTGGCCACGGATTTTCTCAGCGTTTGTCCCCGCGATAATGACGTTCGTCTATCGCCTCCGAGGGCCAGCTTCGATCATACGGGGGAAACGCCAACGAAGACTGGCATGAAAACCAAACAAGGCGAATGGTGGGTTCGATGGCATCGCACCGATGAAGAAGGCCATCTTTTCACGGATGACTCGGCGACCGCAGTTATCGCGGAGGGATTTGGGCCTTCTTTCCTCGTCAGTAGGTTCGATATGTCTTATCACAAGGATACCGGTCCGATAATCTCACAAGACTCAGCGGAAAAAGCGGCCCGCAATGTAGTTGCCAATATTCAATGGAGTGGTAAGCCTTTCGCCACCGTGAATTTAGAGCAGAGTACGCTTGGAATCTGTCGACCGAGTCAGGACCTTCGTAATTATCAGGCTGGCTTGGAGGAGGAAGGTCGGCTGGCTTGGTTACAAACCTTCGGATGCAAGCTTCCTGGCGCGCCTGATGGTTGGGTTAGCGTGTGCGTTAACACCGACGCGTACTCAGGGGAAGTCATTAACGTCGGCATGGGCTCTGGCATTGGTGAGCGTGAGAAGTAAGAATATATAACCCGAACCTGCGACCGAAAATGCGACTAATCGAGTAAGGTACCACCTCTAAAAAGTTTCAGTGACATCACCTGCGGCGGCACTTACCATTCGGAAGCTTAATCCCTTCTATATGAGCGCAGGAAAATATTGGCTACTGACCTTCCTGTCTGTCGTTATCGCGGTACTGGTTCTTCTCGATATCGTCTGTGAAAACCAGGTTGCATTGCTGACCTCGCAAGTTTCCTCCAATCAGTCCCATGTCGCCCAAGCCCAACAAGAGGCTGTTTTGGTACACCAACTTCTTCATCGGATCGCTGTTGAAGGCCAGCACGATCCTGCGTTTCTTGAACTTTTGGCCAAACGGGGCGTGCACGTCACGA
>Ga0207703_10001945_pt1 | contig 18264 bp, 19 predicted proteins | sample KBSSwiS12_FD_184304 | JGI IMG/M metagenome (GOLD analysis project Ga0207703, IMG submission 184304) | Switchgrass rhizosphere microbial communities from Kellogg Biological Station, Michigan, USA - KBS Switchgrass S1-2 (SPAdes) (version 2) | ecosystem: Host-associated > Plants > Roots >...
AGCGTGGCAGGGACTATTCCAGCACGGCCACCTTCAGGCGGGGCAGAGCGTCCTCGTGCACGGCGCGGCCGGCGCAGTCGGATCGATGACAACACAACTCGCACGAGAGGCCGGCGCCTACGTCATCGGCACCGGACGCGCCGCCGACCGTCAGACGGTACTCGACTTCGGAGCGCAGGAGTTCGTCGACCTCGCGAACGACACCCTGGAAGACGTCGGTGAAGTCGACCTGGTGTTGGATGTGATCGGCGGCGACATCGGGAAACGGTCCGCGGGCCTGATTCGAGCCGGAGGAACACTCGTATCCATCGTCGGGCCGCCCGAAGCGCGGCCCGCCAACGGCCTGGCGGTCGACTTCGTTGTCGAATCCGATCGTGCTCAACTGAGTGAGATTGTACAGCGGGTCCGGGATGGACGACTGCGGACGAACATCGGCCATGTCTCGACGCTTGACGATGCCGTCGCCGCCCTAAACCCGACCGAGCGGCGCAAGGGGAAGACGATCATCCGCGTTCGTCCGCTTCAACCTGCCACCAATCGATGAATAGCAGCCCAGAACTATGCACACGGTGTAGGAATCTCGTACCACGGTCGCGACACGAAGGCTGAACGGAGCGCGTGATTTGTTTGAAGGGCGGTGAGGTTGCGCGGCAGGCCCGAAGCCGTCCGACCGAGGAACCCGGTCATTTGACATGACAGTTCGGAAGAGACAATGAGCACCGCAGAGGTTGGGCACCGATCAGATTCTCACAGAGCAGCAGTTGCTGCCCGGTTCTGGATGGCGGCGCCTCTGGTGGCAGCCATGCTCTACCCCTTCACTCTCGAGGGTTTCAATCTCAGCGTCATGCGCATCGCGCAAAGCAGCGGCGGCGCGGTCGTCCTGCCGTGGTTCGGTACGGTGGTGTGCCTCGCCCTAGCATTCGGGGTGACGCTGCTCGCTGCGCTGGCCGCGATGTCTCTTGCCGAGATCGATCGGATGAATGTGACGCAGCTACGTGCGAAACGCGCGGCGCTTGTTGCCGTCACAGCGCCGACGCTGTTCGTCTTTATGGGCGTCATTCTCACCATGCTACACAATCCGGTCCCCGACACGTGGCCCTGGGTCGTGGGTTGGGGGATCGGACTCGTGTTACTGCTGCGCTCCGACAACAATTCGCCAGCACCGGCGGCGCGTCCCGTTCCAGCGCCGCTGCGCGTCGCTCACGGCGTGTCGGCGCTGGCCATCGTCCTGATCTTTCTTGCACTTCACCTCACCAATCACCTGATGTTCCCAACCGGTCCAGCCACGTACGAGGCCGTGCAAAAGATATTCCGCCTCGTATACCGTAACAACATTCTGCAGCTGTTGCTGGTGGCGCTCATCTTCTTCCAGGTTGGTACTGGGCTCTTCTTCGTGTGGCGTCTGACAGCCGCGCCCAGCGACCGTTTCCGCACCTTCCAGATCGTCTCAGGCGTCTATCTTTCTGTTTACGTGCTGGGTCATATGGATTCGGTCTTCATTTTCGCTCGGACTCATCTCGGCATCGACACAGGGTGGAACTTCGCGACGGGTGACCCGGCCGGCATGATCAAGGACCCGTGGAACATCCGTCTCCTGCCACATTACTGGCTCGGCGTGTTTTTCGTGCTTGCGCATCTCGCCTCGGGCGCGCGCGTGATCATGATGGCGCATGGTGTCAGCAAGGCGCTCATCGATCGACTCCTGGTCGGCGGCGCGGTCGCCGCCGGGTTTGTTGCGACCTGGATCGTGCTAGGCATGTCCGGGATGCGCATCCATTTCGTGTGAAGGGAGCCGGTGCGGAACTTTGCGCGACGGTTCCTATGGCGATGGCGCGAATGCGTGTATGCGATTGGCTCTCATTGTCACAGCCATGAGTGCGTCCTCTGTCAGATATCGCTCGGCCAGAAGCCCTCATTGAATTGTCGAGAACCGGCCAGTCGATCAGTGTGCCGGTTGAGTCAACTGTGCGTGATCGTCTGCGACGAATATCGCCAGGAGGCTCGCAGGCTGCGTGTCACTCGCGTTTGCACTAACCAAGTGCGTGCTGCCGGGCGGCTCAAAGAAGCTTTCACCTGCGCGATAGACTCTCACTGGCCCAGTCGCGGAATTCTCCGAGCGAATTCGTCCGGAGAGTACGTAGGCGAAGACACTTCCCGCATGACGGTGGGCTGGTGAGCTGCCTCCGGGTCCGTACTCGACCACAACAGCGGTAAGCGTCTTACCGGCCGCGTTTGGCAGCTGGGCCGAATAAACCGTGTGCTCATGACCTGCGCCGTTGGCGTTGGCTGCGCGAACTGGTCCCGCATCTCCACTTATCAAGCCTGCGATCCAAGTCGTTCCCAAAAGACTCCACAGAGCAGGGATCGAACGCATCGGTGTTCTCCTCATGTCAGATGGCCTTCGTAGCCGATCTCCACCCGCACCTTTCCGCGGAATACCCAGCCCGTTTCCAACCGAGGCGTCCTCGATGCAACGCTCCAAGATCGGGCTCCAACATCTACGTTACCGGAGGCAACTTGCCGGTTGCTTGAATGAGGGTGCCGGAATCGAGCACGCCGCTTCTAACCAGCCTGAGTGCCCATTGCTAGTGTTGCGTTCATTTTGAGACGAACTCGTCTCAGGGAGTCGAAGTGCCTACTAAGCTAATGAGAGGGACGTGATGCGGCCGACACAACCAACGCAGCGCGACCGTGACACAGCGCCAAACCGGCGCGTATCTCGGGACGCCGCAGGCCGCTCTTTCCAGCGCAGCGAGGATCAGTCCTCCACCATGCCTACTAGGCAAACTTGGCTCACTTTCCTGATGATCCTCGGCGTCAACTATCTGGTGATGCGTTTGCTCTTTCCGGGCCCCAATGAGCCCATCACGATTCCCTATACGAATTTCAAAGAGCAGGTGGGAAGCGGTAACGTCGAGGTCATCTACAGCAAAGGAGCCAGCATCGAGGGTCGATTTGAGAAGCCTGTGACCTGGCCGGCTCCGGGCAGCAAGGATGCACTGGGGCAACGCGAGAACAAACCTGGCTTCGCGCAACTTCTGGGCGGCCAACCCGAGCCACGCACCGCAAAGACCTTCACGACCACGGTGCCTGCTTTTGTGGATCCGGGCCTCGAATCGTACTTGATTCAGCACAAAGTGGAGATCAGTGCGATCCCGATCCAGGGTGGCAGTGCATGGGCGACTCTTCTCTTCGGATTTGGTCCAGCCATTCTCATCATCGGCTTCTATGTCTGGATGTATCGGCGAGCAGCACAAGGCGGGGGACTGGGCGGAGCGCTCATGGGAATAGGTAAGAGCAAAGCCCGGCGGTACGACCAGGAGGCAAACACGAAAGTCACATTCAACGATGTCGCTGGGATCGATGAGGCCAAGGAGGAATTGGTTGAAGTCGCGGACTTTTTGAAAGACCCTACAAAATACACCCGACTCGGCGGTACCGCTCCGAAAGGAGTGTTGCTCGTGGGCGCGCCGGGAACTGGCAAGACACTCCTGGCGAGGGCAGTCGCTGGTGAAGCGGGCGTGCCTTTCTACTCGATGAGCGCGGCGGAGTTCGTCGAGATCATTGTTGGAGTCGGCGCCGCACGCGTCCGTGATCTGTTCACGGAGGCGCGGAAGAATGCGCCGGCAATCATTTTTATCGACGAGGTCGATTCGATCGGCCGTGCTCGCGGCCCTGTAGCGATCGGGGGCTCGAGCGAGCAGGAGCAGACTCTGAATCAAATTCTGACCGAGATGGATGGGTTTTCAGGCCGCGAGGGCGTCATCGTGCTCGCCGCTACCAACCAGCCTGACGTGCTCGACAAAGCGCTGCTGCGGCCAGGGCGATTCGACCGGCGTGTCATAGTAAATCTGCCGGACACCTCGGGCCGGGAAGCGATCCTCGAGGTCCACACGCGCCATGTACCGCTAGCCGGAGATGTTCAGCTGCGGGAACTGGCCGCCTCCACACCGGGCTTTTCGGGTGCGGACCTGAGAAACCTGGCAAACGAAGCGGCCCTGCTGGCCGCCCGCCACGATGAGGAGGATGTGCACCAGAAGGACTTTCTGGACTCACTGGAGAAGATCATACTCGGACCGGAGCGACCACTACTGTTGAGCGCCGAGGATCGCGAACGCATTGCGTATCACGAAGGTGGGCATGCAATTCTCGGCTTGGTGGTGCCCGGTGCTGATCCCGTGCATCGAGTCACGATCATCCCGCGTGGTCAGGCACTGGGACTCACCTATCAGCGCCCGCAGACGGAGCGATACAACTATCCCGAAGCTTATTTGCGCGCGCGGATCGTCGGAATGCTCGGTGGACGCGCGGCTGAGGAGATCGTCTATCAGACCAGGACGACAGGCGCGGAGACTGACATCGAGCAGGCAACGAACCTCGCTAGAAACATGGTGACGCGCTGGGGCATGAGCGATGCCCTCGGTATGGTGCAACTCGCAGCACGCCAGAATCCATACTTGGGAAATGCATACGCCGGCGAGCAGCCCGTCAGCGAAGCCACTGCGCGCATGATCGACTCGGAGGTGTTGAGAATCATCAATGAGGGTCACGAGATGGCCAAGAGTTTGCTGAGCAAGCATCGCCGGCAGCTCGATACGCTCGCAAATGCCCTGCTCGCGCGGGAGACCCTCAATGAACAGGAAATTCTTGCCGTGACCGCCCTACCTCCGGCTCCTGCGCTGGAAAGCGGCCGCGTCGCGGCTGCCAGCGCTGAGGGCGGCACTTCAGTGGTAGCACTTCCCACACTGCGCCTGTGAAATTAGCGGTCGGGCGGCCATACCAGGCGTCAGTCAGCTCCCAGCCAGGCTTTCCCTCTCACGTTCCGCTCGCCCGTTGCGAGGCCAAGAGGTCGACCCGGGGCCAACTTGGCTGCGGGCCGGGTCACGACTAGCGCGTTGAGTACTGCGCGGCACAAGTTTCGCGGCACACGCCGCAACTGTTCCACCTGCGCGCTCCGAAGATCCTCACGCAGAACCCAGGCACAGAAGTGCTCACAGTTGTTCGTCAATATCCGGTATCGACGTTCCCCCAGGCGTGAGCGGGCTCGCGTTACTACCTCGGCGCAGGTGAACAATCTCTGGTCGTGACGAATGTACACCGGGTGCCCGTTGGCGAAGTCCGCGAGGGGAACTTCCTCCACTGGTCCTCGCCACCGCCGGTTCGTCAGGCCCGCGTAGTGGATGACGCAACCACCGCCAACGTAGATTCCGTGATGCTCGTAGAATGCCCGGCGACTGACGAGATGTGCCGCAAAGGGTGGCTCCTCGTCAGGGAGTAGCATTGAGTCTGGTTTGGACACCGTGTGTTCGGCGTGCAGCTCGTAGTTTATGCAGCTGGTCATGACTGTGGACATCAGGTGGCTCGCGGTGCTATCCAACAACAACAGCGCCTCGCATGCCATTGGACGAGGGTATCGCTTTCCGCTGCATTTGCTCGCGTCGATACCCTGGGATAATGGATCTCGGCCGAGCAATTCGGTCTGATTGCGCTGTAGGGTGGAGCCGCGCTCCGATCCCAAGAGGATGATGCGCAGAAGCTGGCCAACCTCGAGTTGGCCGGCAATCTCGTCGTCCGGGATGTCGGCCGCCTCGAGCGTGTGGAGCGTGCCTTGAGGAAGCTGGAAGAAGGGACTTACGGACTGTCGGACCTCAGTGGCAAAGCGATTGCGCGCGAGCGGCTCGAAGCGGTTCCCGAGGCCATCTGCACGCTCGATGAGGAGGGTGAGTTCGAGCGCGGCCGCTCAGTCAGACGCGGGTCCGTGCGATGAGCCCGAGTCGGTCCGTGCGAGCAGACTAACACGCCACCGGGGCATACGGCGGCGGTGAATACCTACACCGGAAAGGCGGCCCCGTGGACAGCCACTTCGACGGCGAAGATTCGCTGCAAGAGACCGGCGGCCGCGTTGCCGTCAAGAGTCGGGGGTTCTGGGGATATGTTCACATCACCGTTCGAGGTCATATGGATTCTCCTGACGGCCCGAAGCGCTCGGTACGAATCCGTTCTGCAGGGTAACCGACGCGCACGAGCGCATCGGCAGCGGCCTCCACCATCGTCGTGGGCCCGCACACGTAGGCGAGTGGCATGTCGGACATCTCGAAAGACACTTCACGCAGCATTGCGGCATCGATGCGACGGCGATATCCCGTCCAGTCAGCTGGCGCCGAACGCGTCAGAGTGAATGATACCGCGAGAGCTGGATCATCTCGCCTCCACGCTTCGAGTCGCTCCTTGAAGATGATGTCCTGAGTCGTGCGGACAGAGTAGAGAACCTGTGTCGGCAGGCACCGGGCGGCTACTGCACGATGCGCGAGTATCGACGCCAGCGGGGCAATCCCGGCGCCGCCCGCGATCAGCAACAGCGGGCCGCCGTATTCGGGCGTCCAGACGAAGTAGCCACCGATGGGCCCGCGTAGCTCGAACCGATCACCCACTCGCGCTTCGCCGGTGAGATACGGGGAGACTTCGCCATCGGGAACGCAGTCGACCAGCAGCTCGGCATGTGAGGCCAGGGGAGCTGAGCTGATCGAGTAGCTTCGCTGGGCCTGATACCCATCAGCCGCCGTGAGGCGCACGTCAACGTGTTGACCTGCCTCATGCGGTTGCCAACCCTCTACCTGCAGCACCAGGCTGCGAGCGTGTGCCGCTTCATCGCGCACCGCGATGATCTCGGCTGGGCGCCAAACCAGGCGCGATGACTCCATGGAGTTAGTCTCCAGAGTAGCGCTGCTCTTTCCAGGGATCGCCATACATGTGATATCCGAGGGACTCCCAGAAGCCTGGCTTGTCCTCCGCGATGAAAGTCAAGCCACGCACCCATTTCGCGCTCTTCCAGAAGTACAGGTGCGGAACGACGAGGCGAGCCGGACCGCCGTGAGCGGGTGCCAGCGGCGACTGATCGAACTTGGTCGCAATCAACGCCCGACTGTTCATCAGATCGGCTACCGGCAGATTTGTCGTATAACCTCCGTCGGCGTACGCCATCACATATGAAGTCGGCGAGGCCGCCAGCCCGGCGGCTTCGAACAACGTGTCGATGGTGACGCCTTCCCAGCGGGTATCGAGCTTACTCCATTTGGTGACGCAGTGAATGTCCGCGGTTAGACGCGTTTGTTTCAGTGTCTGAAATTGCAACCAACTCCACTCGGCAATACGCTCCGTGCCGTGACGCAGGGCGAATGACCATTGCTCGAGCGACGTATGCGGGGTGGGCCCAGCAGAAAGAACCGGAAAATCGCCTGTGACATACTGTCCCGGAGGAACACGTTCCGCGTGGGCCGTCGCGCGCCCCCGCCCGACGAAGCCGCGACTGACAGGGGAAGTATCATCGACGCTCATGACTAAGGCCCTCTTTAATCAGCTAACTCTCCAACGCCGGCTCGTCGGACTGTGCATTGGAAAAAATAATCACATCTCACCTCCGCACTGGGTGAAGCCGCGCCTCGTCTCCTCGTGCTCGCTCACAATGCCGACGCACTAGTTAGGCGCACCGATGCTGTCTAACCTTGCCTTAGAGGATGCGCCACGTCGCCTGCGAAAGCATCCCATACTCGGGTATAGGGCGAGCAGCGGCCTCGCTCATCTTGGCACAGACCGACGCTGTCGCTGTCCACGGCGATGCAGACGCAACGCTGGCCAACAGACGAGCGAGGACGTCGTCCGCGCCGCCCGGCGACCACCTCGAGGCATTGAGCCGGGGTATTAGTCGATACCCCAGTGCAATTAGCTCGGCTCCTCCTCCGTGGCTCAATCCAAGCCATGTTTCGCGGCCACCCGATTCAACGCCTCGCAGGAGAAAGGAAATGAGAGAGCTGAGCTCGCTCGGGGCGATGGCGTCCACGGGCAGTTTGCGTGCCACCGAGGTGCGGGATACGGCGTCCCTTTCGAATCGCTCGCTGCGCTCTGTTGTGTCCGCGTCGGCGCGCGTGATGCATCTGCTCGAGCAGGCGATGACCCGTTTCGAGACCGACCGCAAAGCCGCCTTGCGCTGTTTGAACGAAGCCTCGACCCTGATCGGCGCGGTGGTCGAGGATTCGCGAGCCGGCGCTGCGGGCTCGTACGACGTTCGGGCAGGCGGCCTTGCGAACTGGCAAGCCAGTCGCATCCTGGCCTATATCGACGCGAATCTCGCCTCGAGGCTGGAGACCAGTGAGCTGGCGAGTGTCGTTGCCTTGAGCAGGAGTCATTTCTCCCGCGCCTTCAAGCAGAGTGTCGGGTTGTCGCCGATGGAATATGTCGGTGTAAGGCGGGTGGAGCGAGCCAAGTTGATGATTGGCTCAACACAAGAGCGGCTTGCGGAAGTCGCAATCGCCTGCGGATTTGCGGACCAGGCTCACTTGAGCAGGCGCTTTCGCGATCTCATGGGGATGAGTCCCGGGCAATGGCGGCGAACCACGGTGGTTACTTCGAAATCATGGCCCGGCCCCAGCATCGAAGCACAAGCGACGGCTGAGGCACGGGCCCGCCCTTCTCACCGAATCGATGGCGGTTAGTTCGGAGTGACCGCGGCACGGGAGCCACCTCCGGTTCGCGACTAACTCGGGCGTGAGCCGCCGACGTCTCCTACCAGAATGCCGGTCAAGCAGGCCCCTCGTGCTCGCACCCCCGCGCCGCGACTCGGGGCCCTGAGCGGCGCGATGCCGGCCGGTGCGTCCCTGACCCAGGTGTTGACTGACAGTCTCTGGCAGCACAGCGGTTCAATGAATTTGCGTAGATCTCGGGCAATGTAACTGTGCGACATGACTAAGGAGGCATCCGCCGATGAGTGAACCGATGGCTGTAAAAACGGCGCACGCCGGATTCGTCGGCAAGGCTGCATGGCTCTGTCCAAACGATCGGGATGGGAAGGTTCATGGCACGTGACGATGTGAGCCTCATATCGATCTTTGAGGGATAACCGAAAAGGGCACTCATGCAAGCGACGCAACGACTCAGCTCCACCGGCCAGAGCATTTGGCTGGATAACATCACCCGCGACCTGCTCCTGACAGGCACCTTGGCCCAGTACGTCCAGGATCTGTCGGTCGTCGGGCTCACCTCTAATCCCACGATATTCGATAAGGCGTTGCGGCACGGGACCTCCTACGATGCGAGTCTGCGCTCTGGCGTACGAGGGCGTGCCTCACTCGAGGATCTATTCTTCCAGCTGGCTCTGGAGGACATCACCCGAGCCGCGGATCTGTTTCGTCCGGTGTACGAGCGCACGGCAGGGGTTGACGGCTGGGTCTCTCTGGAGGTGTCCCCACTGTTGGCCTCCGATGCGCAATCGACGCTCGCCCAGGCGAAGGAGCAGTATTCGCGGGCCAACCGGCCGAACCTGTTCATCAAGATCCCGGGGACGCCAGAGGGGCTGGCCGCGATCGAGGAAGCGATCTTCTCCGGCATCCCCATCAATGTGACGTTGCTATTCTCGGCAAGTCAGTACCGCGCTGCCGCTGAGAGCTGGTTGCGGGGCGTGGAGCGCCGAATCGAGGCCGGCCTGAACCCAAACATCGCCTCGGTGGCTTCGCTGTTCGTCAGTCGCTGGGATGTCGCGGTGAGCGGCAAGGTACCCGCCGCACTGGAGAACAAGCTCGGCATCGCCGTTGCTCACGACTGCTACAAGGCTTATTCCCAGCTGTTGGCGAGCGCACGCTGGCAGCGTGCATTCAATGCGGGGGCCCGGCCGCAGCGCCTGTTGTTCGCAAGTACCGGAACGAAGGATCCCAAGGCGTCCAAGACCCTCTATGTGCAGAAGTTGATCGCGCCGCTGACCGTGAACACCATGCCGGAGGAAACACTTCACGCTCTGGCGGCACAGCAGGACGTTGCAGCGGAGCTGGATCCGGAGGGTGGCGATTCGTCGGGAGTGTTGAGCGCATTCATCCGCAGCGGCGTCGACCTGGAGGCCCTCGGCAGGCGGCTTCAGGAGGAGGGCGCGGCCGGTTTCGTCAGATCGTGGCAGGATCTGCTGAGCGTTATCGCCAGCAAGATTCCCGTGGTCAACCAGGAGAGAGCATAACCGCCGAGCCTTTGCCGCTGACGCGGCGCTCCGTGTGGAAAAAGCTGCATGCGCACTTCAAGCCATAACACGTGACACAGTTCCTCGATGTTGCACGGCTTCTGTTAGAGAGTCCCGCCAATAAGAACTACATGTGGAAGAGCCGTCATCACCTGGTGACCTGTCAGGCACCTCCGTGTCCGCGGTCTTCCTCCGCACTACCATTCAATAGCTCGCTAACACTTGCAAGAACGCGCAGTTGGACCGCCTGGATCATGGCAACTGGAGACTCGCACGTGCGTTAGGCTGCAATCTCCCGACCAACCATGCACGAATTTCTCTCTGCTAGCGCCTTAGCGAGGGCTCCTTTGAACGGGATCTCAGAAGCGAGATAGATCATGAACAGCCTCGACCCGTACGCGGTATCGCCGAAAGAGATGCAGGAGCTGATATCGCTGCAAGCATTTCTCGATTCTTCCGGATTGGACGAGTCGCTAATCGAACTCCTGCGTCTCAACGTTTCTCGGTTGAACGGCTGCACACACGGAGTCCGGAGGCATTCCCGGCGAGCGTGGTTGCTCGGCGAGAGCAGCGCGAGATTAGCGGCGCTCGCAGCGTGGCGTGGCTCCGCACTCTTCACTGAGCAGGAGCGGGTGGCCCTCGAATGGTCCGAGGCGGTGATGTTCGCTTCGCGATCTCGCGTGCCCGATCCTCTTCAATTAATCGTCCGGGAATCGTTCACCGATATGGAGATCGTAAGACTCACGCTGGTCGTTGCCGCAATGATTGCATGGAACCATGTAGAGTTGACCTTCTCACACCCTGGTCCGCAGCCACCTTTTGACGCTGCGTGATCACGGCGAACGGAATCACACTCTCATTCAATGTTCCGCCGACCTTCTCAAGAACGAAGGGCCAATCGCGCGCACGATCACTCCACTTGAAAGTCTTCCGGTGGTTGGTGTGCAGCCGGCGTACGCGGTGCTCGATCTGCGCGCAGCATTTGAAGTCAACCGACATTGGCGAGTGGCTCTCAGTGTGAACAATGCGCTCGACAAGCGCTATTACGAGTCCATCGAGCTGTTGAAGGGTTGGTACGGCGAGCCGCGCAACTGGATGCTGCGGATCGACGGGAGGTACTGATAGGACGACCGAGGGTAACGTTGGAAGACTCGGAATCGTCTGCCCTCGACCCACCCTCGAAACTCGGTAGTCTGGGAACTCCTTCAGAAAATTAAAGCGGTCTGGCGCGGCTCGGGGGTATTAACGTGAGATATCTCGCGGAATCTTTCGTGCGCGTGATCGGTCTTGCGCTGGAAAATCAGGGGACTCTACTACACGCTGAGGCCAACTGACTTCGCCGGGCTCCTCAGCTGCAATCGGTCCGCCTTGCCAGCAGATAGGCCTCACCAGGCGATCTCGCCCGAATCCAGTTTCCGAAGATCCCAAGTAGGATTGATCCGGATCATGGACGTCCAGGACGTACGAACTAAAGTGGAGATCAGCGATGCGCGTGAGGTACGTGAGATGGCTATATGACGCGGCAGGGCTGATTGAGGATTCTCGTGGTCGTACACAACGAAAGCGATTTCGCGAGGCGACTGCGGGAAATCTGGCGCGTCGCAGAGATTTCGAAGAACGGATGGCGTGGCTAACGCGCGATAAAAGCATTCACCGGAAACCAGAGGACCCAGGCATGAAGTTAACGAGCATCATCGGTATCAGTCTCGCAAGCGTGTTGGCACTGGCGGCTTACGGACAAACAGGGCAGGCGACGACGGGTGGGCAGGCGCAGCAAAATGTGGTCGATGCGAGTGGCAATCTCCGGGTACCAACGGACTATCGGACCAGGTACCAGTTCCTCGGCACCTGGGCCGTTGCGACAGACACAGGCAAGGGCGCGAAGGAGATGCATAATGTGTATGCATCGCCGGGCACGGTAGCAGCGTATGAAAACTCGGGGCATTTCCCCGACGGCGCCGTACTGGTGAAGGAAGTATTCGCGGCGGCGACCGGACCGATGACGACAGGAACCGTCAGTCATGTCGAGACACTGAAGGGCTGGTTCGTGATGGTGAAAGACAGTACGAACAGCCATCGCGGCAATGCGCTATGGGGCAATGGTTGGGGCTGGTCATGGTTTGATGCCGGTCAGCCCACTAGAACCACATCGACGGATTTCAAGAAGGACTGCCTGTCCTGTCATATACCGGCGCAGGCCACGGATTGGATCTATACCCAGGGTTATCCTGCACTCGAGAACCAGCTTCATCATTAGGTAGGCGAACCGAATTGTTGGACCCCGTACTCGAGCCAACGAGTACGCATCAGACCGAACTCCCTTGCGCAGTTGCTCCCAGATCGATGAATTCGATGCAAATTGATTGGCCGCTGCGGACCTAGGTCTCGACAAATCCGCTTCGCTCAGCCGGAGGGGCTTCAACTTTGCGGGTCAAGAAGCTCCTGTCGCCCCTACCGTAACCAACATCTACTCTGGATTGCGGCTGCCGTATATGCTCGCGCTTCTGGTGGACCCGTCTCCGCACAAACCACTCATCACCATGGGTTTTGCCGTGTCCCGTATATTCGCTGGTGTCTTTACAGATGGCGACAAGCTTGTCCATCATTTTCTGTCGATCCTGTTCCCAGTAGTACTCTGCGGCGCGCCTTGCGCGTTTGCTCAATCCGGTGCCGCGGGCTCTCAGTTCATACCGGATCACTGGCCGGAACAAGACTTGAACCGCTACCTTGCGATTGAAAGCAAGGTCGATCCGAATTCACAACAGCTCGCTCAGCTCCAAGGCGCCGACAATAGTACAGCTGCGATGATAGTAGGGACCTCCCAACCACTGGCCGTTCACGCGGGGTTGGAGGTACTGAAGCACGGTGGTAACGCCGCCGATGCCGCACTCACCACCGCGCTGGCCCAGGTCGCTCTTACCGGCGGCGCAACCGTCAGCTACGCGGGGGTCCTGAATGCAGTGTATTTCGATGCCGCGACGGGCAAGGTCCATACGCTCAATGCCGGATATAACACGTCACGAAATGAAAACGATCCTCTGAGCATTCCCAAAGTGGGCGAACCTAGTGGCCGGACCGCCCTGGTGCCAGGCTTCATGGCTGGCGTACAGGCACTCCATGAGCGCTTCGGCAGCCTGCCCTTCAGCGCACTGTTCGGTCCCGCGATCTGGATCGCGGAGCATGGCGTCGTTGCCAATCCCCTGCTTGCCAGTTCGATCTACTGGCAGCAACGCTACATCACGCGCCTGCCTGAAGGACGGAGCATCTTCACCAAGGCAGACGGACATCTCTACCAGCCAGGTGAGCTCTTCCGCCAACCTGCACTGGCTGTCACCTTACGCAAAATCGCCACTCAGGGTTCCGCTTACATGTACACGGGCGAGTGGGCGCATCATTTCATTGACCTCATCGGGCGGGAAGGCGGCATGCTGACCGTCGACGACCTGGCCAGCTATCGGCCATTATGGACCGAACCTCTGGAGACTCACTATGGGCCGTTCCAGCTGGTATCGCTGGGCCCGCCCAATATCGGTGGAGTTACCACCTTGAGTGAACTCAATATTGCCGCGGTTGGTGAGCTGAAGAAATACGGTCCGTACGCCACCTCCGCTGATGCTCTTTATTACCTGATCCAGATCGAGCGGTTCGTGGACGCATTCACCTATATGCCGGCTGAGATGCGGCATCAACAATTTCCTGACGCAGATCCCTCGCTCACGGCGCTACTAGACCGTAAGAACGCTGCGCGCGCCTGGACATACATTCAGAACAGGATACGGCGTCCAACGCCCGAGAAGAGTGACACGGATCATACCGCGGCGGTCATAGCGGTGGACAAACTAGGTAATGTAGCGTGCGTGCTGCACTCCTCAGTTAGTATTGCCTGGGGAGCGTCCGGGATCTTCGTCGACGGAATCTCAGTTCCGGATTCCGCAGTTACTCAGCAGAAAGCAATCGCCGCGGCTGGCCCGGGCGCGCGCCTTCCGGACCCAACAACGCTCGTGCTCGCTCTGCAGGGGGGTAAGCCTGTGCTGGTCTCGACCGCGATCGGTCGGGCCGCAGGAAGCGTCGCGATCGGGAATCTGCTCAATATCCTTGATCTTGGCATGGATCCGCACACTGCGGCCCGACAACCCAACCTGCTGGGGCGGTTTGTCGGCGGCGCCGGGCCTGGTATCTCGAAAACGCCTGAGTATCCGACGGAAGCAATCGCTGAGGAGGCGCCGATTTCTCAGTCGGTCCTGGACGGCGTGGAGGCACGCGGCCAACCCATCAAACTCGTACCGCTAAACAGTCAAACCGGAGACTGGATTGGCATCCAGATTGACCCCGAACACCACGAACTCAAAGGCGGCGGCGGCACGCCCAAGTACCCCGTCCTCGTGGAGGGCTATTCAGCTGCTCATGGCGAGAAAATCGGCTGGTATGCCATAGGCGCGGCTCAACGTTGATTCAAAGCTGACGCTCGTTCAGTAACTGCTTCCGAGTAGGGTGAACCATCGTGCTTGATTTCATGGACCCACTGGCCGCGCACCGGTAGGCGGTCTCCTGGGGTGGCCAGGCAGGGACGGAGGGGGAAGAGCGTGGTGTTGTCATCAATACTGCCTCGGTGGCAGCCTACGACGGTCAAATAGGCCAGGGTGCCAGATTATCGAGGCTCGTCTTGCCACCCTGGTTTCCGATGTAAACGCCTTTCATCGCGAACATCCAAAAGGTTGCTGGCTTCCCCAGAACCCGAGAAATAACAGTGCAGCCGCGGCTCCGAAGTTAGTTCTTCCAGCCCGTATTAGAGCCTAGGTCACGCGAAAACTTGAAAGGGAAGACAGAAAAGAGGACGTACTGAACCGTCGGTATACGCTGGAGTACACGCCGTCCGCAGCGTGTTATCACAGTACCTGCGGCGCACCGAGTGGGTGCTGGCGGGAATCGCCGCCACGTCTGTTTCCAACGTTCCTTCCGTCCAAGCTGCGTGTACAATGAGCATGATCACCAAAGTGTTGCCTTGCTGTTGAGCGACCCACAGCGGATTGTGTCCGGTCATGAGGTTCCAGTTAGAGGGTTACAACGGACAAATAAGCGCGTAGATGCGATTCTCGGTATTCTGCGCAGACAGAGCGGGGGCTTACATGAAGATGAAATGTTTTCTGATCATTTTGCCATTTTTGATCAACACATTCGCTCTGGCAGGCGCGCCAACGTCCAGCTCGGAAGAATCTGCTATCCGCCGCGCGCGACTTCAACAGAACTCAGCCATCTTCAGACACGACGTGGATGAAATTGCGTCTTACTGGACGGACGATGTAACCATTTGCAGGGGTCTGGGGCTTCAACTCGCTGGTAAGGCGGCGTACCGAAAACTTTTCGAGGGAGATGACCCAACTTCTAAAGACGTAATTTTCTATGAGCGAATTCCCAGTTCTATCCAAGCCAGCACACTTTGGCCATTGGCGTTCGAATCCGGTTCCTGGAAGGGGCATCTCGGCAATGCAAAGGGCGCCGTCGTAATCCAGGGGCGCTATTCAGCGCAGTGGGTGAAGCGCGATGGCAAGTGGCTCATCCGGTCGGAAGTCTATGTGGCGCTTCAGGGGGCTGGGAGCGGACTTCAGATGAAAGCTGCTCCTTGAGTTAAAGTCCGCCAATGCCCCTTCACGATTAGACTCCTTGTTGCTCAGATGAACGGAATCGGAGTCTAGCAATGCTCATGCGCAACCCAAACGCCCGACAACTTGCTTCTAAAGGGCTCGGCGCCCTGGTGGGACTCTTGATCGCGCTGCTTACGATCTCGCCGAGCTCGCGTGCCGATACCCTTCCTGAGCAGAGTTCGCATGCCGCAGGGACTATCGCCATGCGATTTGAGCCGATCAAAGTTGGCGGTCGGAACCTGTACTACCTGTGCAGGGGCCGAGGTTCACCGACGGTTATTGCAGAGGGCGGCCCGGGCTTTTCATTCTCGCAGGCGTTCGCCAGGCCAGAGCCGAACGGTTGGCAGATCGTTTTCCTCAAAGTGATCGCGAGGACTCGCATGTGTGTCTATGACCGTGCGAATGTCGGTCTGAGCGACAAAGCGCCGATTCCGCGCACAGTTCTGGACGCGGTCAAAGACCTTCATCTGCTGATACACAATGCCAAAATCCAATCCCCACTGGTGCTGGTGGGGCAGTCGGCGGGAGGGCTCAATGTTCGTTTGTATGCGAGCCGCTACCCTGACGAGGTCGCTGGAATGGTGTTGATCGATTCCTCGCATCCTGATCAGAACATCAAATTCAAGGCGGCTCTTCCGCCCGAATCGCCGGGCGAGTGGTGGGAGCTTCCCGGTCTGCGCAATGGACCTCCGGTCTCCTTCAGCAGCGAGGGGTTAGATTTACCTGCCAGTAACGCTCAAGTGCGTGCTGCGGTCTCATTGGGTGACTTACCTCTGATCGTTCTCACTCACGACCCGCATTGGTCGGGCGACCCCGGAACCCCAGTTGAACTTCAGCCGATTTTGGAAGGCGTGTGGCAGCCGTTGCAACGCAACTTGCTGACGCTTTCGAAAAACAGTCGACAAATTGTCGCCGACGGCGCAGGTCACGCAATCCAATTCTACAATCCGCAATTGGTGGTGGATTCGATCTTCGAGGTCATGAGTAAAACTCGATAGTGGTAGGAGTCTCGTCGCGCCGCTGTTTCGACCCGTTACAATGTGCAGAGCTTCGGCGCCGATCTCACCAACCCGCCAACTCTGCGCGGACGACAATTGCGCAGATCAGACACACGCGGTTGGAATAATCGCGAACGATCCCCTCCGCGATTGCGGGACTCCCTCTCCAGCTTGGCGACCCGGGAGTAGGTTGCTTCAGGCGGTTATCGACGAGTTAGTGCTAGCGCGGCAGAAAGCCTAACGAAAGGTACAAAACAGCATCTATCGCACTCATGTCACCGTTTGCACACATCGCAATCTGAGTTCGGCTGGCGTACGTTCCAGTTCCAACAAGGAGGGCTCCCAAGATGTTACAAGCCTTGCGCACTGGTACCAGCCGTCGGGCCATGTGCGGCCTGACGGCCGTGTTGGCTGGCTCGATGGTCTTTCTGTTCCAGACTGCAGTCGCACAGACCACCGACCCTGCCCAAACGGAGCGGCTGCATGCACAGATGCAGGCCGCAACGGCGGCAGCCGCTGGCGTTCAGCCTGCGGCCGCTGTAGCCGTTCCCAATCCCAACTGCACGCTGATCGTACCGAAGAACGCTCTGACTGCGGCCGGCCTGGCAACCGCGTTCCAGCTCACTGCGACAGACCCCGGTCAGGGCCCGTGCAATGAGTCCAATTCTGCGCAGGCCGCCTTTGTGCAGGGAGCGATATTTGATCCGGCCACCGGCGCGATTTCAATCTACAACCCGGTCGTCGTGGACGCAGGCGACGAACCGTTGGTGCCCCCGGTGGTACCGACGCTTCCGGCCGGCGCCATCGTGGCTCTCTGGTTCGGATTCAACGGCAACAATCTGCTCCTCAAGAATGCGCCCGGCACCAGTAGTCTGGTCGATGCCAAATGTGTCAACGGCTCGAATGGCAACATATTCGGTCAGTACTCATACTGTAATGCTCCGGCGTTCTTCACCGCAGCCAACGTCGCCATCGCTGCCGGCAAGTTGACTGTTCCCGCTTCGGGAACCGCCAGCGACGGCAAGCCTTGTCCGACCGTACGTGACTTCTTCATCGTCGACCAGGATCAAAGTGATAATGTGACGACGGTGTATCTGGTGTCGCCCCGTGGGCACATCTCGCAATTCAGCGCGAAGAACCAGGCGGCCCATCCCAGTTCCAAACCCATGGGCAACGCCAGCGACAACCGGTTGACGGATGCGTTCGTACAGCCCGCCCTGGGCTGTAAGCCTTGGGTTGCGCCGAATCTCGCCGATCCCGGCGCGATGGTCCCGGCTCTGCCACTGAACGAGCTGCAGGCTCGTGCCAACCAGCCTGCGCCCGTCGCCATGGTTCCAATCGGGGACCCCATGGTGCTCAACAATGGGAATCCGAGTCAGGCGAAGACCAACCTGTATCGGCTGGGAGTCGATATGCCCACCGTAGACTCGGAGTTCGACGCCGATACCGGGCGCTACTGCCGGCAACTGCTGCGGATCTTCCCGCTGCGACTGGTGGCGAACCAGAAAGCGCTGGCGGCTTTCGCGAGCCCGGATCCAGCGGCTGCAAACTCGCTGTACACATTCCTGGGCCAACGATTTGTCGCGGCATACCAACTGCTGGATTGCCGCGACAAATCGTTGGCCCA
>Ga0207703_10001952_pt1 | contig 18227 bp, 16 predicted proteins | sample KBSSwiS12_FD_184304 | JGI IMG/M metagenome (GOLD analysis project Ga0207703, IMG submission 184304) | Switchgrass rhizosphere microbial communities from Kellogg Biological Station, Michigan, USA - KBS Switchgrass S1-2 (SPAdes) (version 2) | ecosystem: Host-associated > Plants > Roots >...
TGAGCGGCGTAGCCCACGGGGTCTGGGCCGTGCTGTGGTACTGCAGGGTGTCGGTAACCACTTTCAGGGCCACCCAGTCGATGAAGATCGCAAGAGCCGCAATCGAGACGATCGCCATCCAGTTGAGCGCGGCCTGCGCCTTGCGGGGCAGCAATTCATGGAACACGTCCACGCGGATGTGGTTGCGCCCCATCAGCGCCAGGCTGAAGGCGATGGTCGAACCGACCGCCAGCGCATACCCGCCCAGCTCGTCGGCGCCCTGCAGCGAGACGTTGAACAGCTTGCGCGAGGCCGTCTCGACGGTGACGAGCACTGCCAGGCCGAGGAACACCGCTCCGAAAACGGTCGCCAGCGTCGTCTCGACGTGCTCCTTCACAGAAGCCTTGGCCTGGGTGTCGGTGGCCCTAGGCGCGCCCCCGATGTCTTTGCGATCGAGAGCCACGTTCATTTCATCCCCAACGCCGGCGCGACCGTGGCGTGCCAATTCTTGGAGCAGTCGGGGTTCGACTTGTCGCAGACTTCAGCCCACACCGGCAGCGACACCTTCGTCACGGCGCTGCGCACCAGCTCCAGATCGGCGGGAGTCACCGGCACGTTCACAAGCTTGAACTTCTTGCCGGTCGTGCAAGGGTCCTTGCCCGCGTTGCAGTTCAGCGCGTCCTGGAACAGCTCCTCAGAGTACTTCCAGACCTCTTCGGTCTGCGCGTCGAATGCTGCCTTCAGCTTGACCTGCTGGTCAGGCTTGAGGCTGTTCCAGGCTTTCATCGTGATCGCATAGCCGTTCGTCGCCATCTGGAATCCCACCGGCAGCTGGTGTGTCGTCACCTCGGGCCAGCCCGCCGAGTTGGCGCTGCTCGGGCCGGTGATCGCGCAGTCGACGACGCCCAGCGACAGCGACTGGTGCGTGTCGGCGAACGAGAGTGGCACCGGCGTGCCGCCGACGAGCTCGATGAACTTGGCCAGGTTCTGGTCGTAGACCCGCACCTTCAGGCCCTTCACATCCGCGAGCTTGGTGATCGGCTTCTTGCAGAACAGAATCTGCGGGCCGAACGGCCATATGCCGAGCAGCTTCACATTGAACTGCTGCTGCAGGCGCGCATCGACGGTGTCGAAGTAAGCCTTGGAGACCTTGCGGGCCGTGGCGTAGTCGGGGCTTGCGCCGACCAGGTCGAGACCGAGGATCGTCGGCTCGTCGCGCGAGTTCTGCGACACGCGCAGCGACACGATGTCGAACAGACCGGCCTTCATTACGCGCAGCTGCTCGGTGTCCTTGATGCCGAGCGTGTCGATCGGCTTGTAGTCGACGTCGATCGGAAGGCCAGTCCTTTCGGCGAAGTGCTCGAAGAACGGCTGCTCCTTGTTCTTCTGGATCAGTCCTGTGGCCAGCGGCTGGCCGATGGCCTTGAACTTGATGCGCTCCTGCGCCTGCGCTGGCAGCATGACTGCGAGAGCGGCTGCGACGGCGAGCGCGGCGCGGCAAATGGTCTTCATGGCGTTTCTCTCCTGGGGTTTTCTGGGGGGACTCGAGTGCTCGATAGCGGATGAGGTCAGGCTAGGCGCCGCAGCAGCGCCTCGATGGACGCAGGCAGGCCGCAGTTCGGCTTTTCGGGCGGGTGCGCGAAGCTGCCCTGCGTCGCGCGACCGGGTTGCAACGCCAACAGGGTCTCCGCGTGCCTTACGGCGCTGGACACACCGTCGACGACCGGCACCGGGAGCCGACCGCGCACGTTCCGTGCCAATCCGGCGAGCGGCGCGCCGGCGAGCACGATGACGTCGGCCCCGTCCTCCGCGACGCAGCGCTCGGCAAGCGCGACCAGGCGGTCGCCTTGATCGTCCTGCACGGTGCCGATGTCTGCCAACGCTTCGTCGAGGCCGCGGATGCTCGCAAGCCGGCCTTCCAATCCGTTGGCTTGCACCGTCTCGCGGTACCACGCGCGGATGCGCTGCGAGATCGCGACGATCGAGAATCGCTGGCCAAGCAGGCCGGCGCTAGCCAGCGCGGCTTCGGTGAGACCGGTCACGGGGCAGGGAAGCACCTCGCGGAGCGCGGCCAGGCCAGGGTCGCCGAAGGCGGCGACGACGAGGGCGTCGTATCGTCCCAGGTGTTCGCCAGCGAGCTGCGCAGTGGCATACGCACCGAGCAGCGCCTCGAACCGGGTCTCGATGTAGGCCACGCCAAAGGGCGCGGTGAGCACCTCGATCTCGGTGCCCGACGATGCGCTGCGCCGCGCCTCGGCGCCAATCAGCGCCGAGACGCTGGCGGAGGTGTTGGGGTTGATCAGCAGCAGCCGCGTCATGGCTGGGCTCCAGGGCGCGGCGGCACGAGCGACGGGGCGCCGCAGACGAGGAAACGTCCCCGGCCGGCGCGTCCGCGGAAGGCGCCATCCCAGACGACTTCTCCGCGGGTGATGGTCACGCCCGGCCAGGCGCGCAGCGTGTGGCCTTCATAGGGCGTGTAGTCGACGTCATGATGCAGATCTGCATTGGTCAGCACGAACTCCCGTTCCTCCCAGATCACGAGGTCCGCATCACTGCCGACCGCGATCGTGCCCTTGCGCGGGTGCAGGCCGTACGCCTTGGCTGGGCCAGTGGAGGTCAATTCGACGAAGCGGTTCAACGTGATGCGGCCGCCGAGGACGCCTTCCGAGTACAGCAGCGGCAGACGCGTCTCGATGCCGGGAATGCCGTTCGGGATGTGGCGGAAAGCGACTTCGTTGCCACCGGGCTTCTTGCCCTCGGGGGCGTCGTAGCGAAAGGGTGCGTGGTCCGAGCTGAAGACGGTGAACGTGCCGTCGTTCAGACCGTCCCAGATCACCTCCTGGTTCGCCTTGTCGCGCGGCGGCGGGCTGCACACGCAGCGGGCACCGTGGTAGCTGTCGTCGATGCCGAGGTCCGCCGCTGTGAGAAACAGGTACTGCGGGCAGGTCTCGGCGAAGACCTTGAGCCCGTGCGCACGCGCCCAGCGGATCTGCTCGACCGCCTCGCGCCCCGAGACGTGGACGATGAGGATGGGCACGTCGACCAGCTCGGCCAGCGAGATCGCGCGATGGGTGGCCTCGCGTTCCACCAGCATCGGCCGCGAGTGCGCGTGGAAGCGCGGCGCGGTGCGCCCGGCCGCCTCGAGCTTCTTCGTCAACCATTCGATGGCGTCGGCATTCTCGGCGTGGATCATCGCCATCGCACCCTCCTGCCGCGCCACTGCCAGCACGTCCAGGATCTGGCCGTCGTCGAGCTTCAGATCGTCGTAGGTCATGTAGATCTTGAAGGACGTGTAGCCCTCGCGGATCAGCGCCGGCAATTCCTCGTTCAGCACCTCGGCGGTGGGATCGCTGACGATCAGGTGGAAGGCGTAGTCGACATGCGCGCGGCCTTCGGCGCGATGGTGGTAGTCGGCCACGGCCGCGCGGAGCGACTGGCCCTTTTGCTGGGCCGCAAACGGGATGACCGTCGTCGTCCCGCCGCACGCCGCACTGCGCGTGCCGCTGTCGAATCCGTCCGCCATGCGGACCGGCGCCTCCATCGGCTGGTCGAGGTGACAGTGCGCGTCGACGCCGCCCGGGGTCACCACCCGACCTGCAGCGTCGATCTCTTGGTTGCCGGCCGCGAGCGAAGCGCCGAGCTGAGTGATCCGCCCGTCGATGATGCCGATATCCGCATCGAAGGTGTCGCTCGCTGTGGCGACGCGGGCATTGCGGACGACCAGGTCGAATGCCGAAGTGCTCGACACTGGTGCGGAGAAATCAATGCGGGCACGTTTCTGACCGCTTCCAAGGATGGGGGCGTTCACGCTAAGGGAGTCTTGAGTTACGGCACACGCCGCTACACAGGCGCTTCGTCCGGCAGGAAAGTCAGTCGGGGCGGAATGTCGACATCCTCGTTGACAAACCTGTTTGTCAGCATAAGTGTTTACACTATTGTTGACAATTTGCACGGCTGTGCGTGATCATCAGCGACGGCCTGGGGGCAAGAGCACGCATGACTTCCACTCTTCGACTGGGCGTGCTGACGCCTTCTTCAAACACTGCGCTCGAGCCGCTGACCAGCGCGCTCGCCGCCGCCGTGCACGGATGCAGCGCACATTTCTCGCGCTTCAAGGTGACAGAGATCGGGCTGTCGGCGCTGGCGATGGGGCAGTTCGATGACAGCAAGATCCTGGCCGCGGCCGAGCTGCTGGCCGATGCCAAGGTCGACGTAATCGGGTGGAGCGGTACTTCGGCTGGCTGGCTCGGTTTCGATGCCGATCGACGGCTGGTGGAGCGCATCAGGGAACGCACCGGGATCGCGGCGACGACCGCGGTGCTGGCGTTGAACGAGCTGCTCGCGATCCGCGGCATCCGCCGGCTCGCGCTCGTGACGCCTTATACGGCGGACGTGCAGCAGCGCATCATCGACAACTACCGTTCGCTCGGCGTCGAGGTGGTCGCCGAGCGGCACCTCGACATCAGTGTCAATCACGACTTCGCTCTCGTCGAGCCCGATCGACTGAAAGCCTTGATGCGCGAAGTGGCCGCCTCTCGTCCGGATGCGATCGCCACCTACTGCACCAACCTGCGCGCGGCCAATCTGGCCGAGGCGATCGAATCCGAGCTCGACATTCCTCTGCTCGATACCGTCAGCACCACAGTCTGGGGTCAGCTGCGCGCGGCAAAGGCAGATCCCTCCCAGGTCCGAGGGTGGGGCCGATTGTTCCAATGGCACTGAGTCGCAAACCGGCGCCGCGAGCCTCTGCCGTGCTGGCCACGCTCGACGCGGTCACGGCGATCAAACGTGCCCGCAAGTCGGTCTCCGCGGCGCGGCCAGAGCGCGAGAACACGCACGACGAGATCTACGAGAGGATCTACAACGCGATTCTCGAGCACCGGCTACCGCCGGGAACCAAGCTCGTCGAAGAGCGCTTGGCCGAGATCTTTGGAACGAGTCGCGCGCGCATCCGTGAGGTGCTCGCGCGACTGGCGCACGAACAGATCGTCGAGCTGTTCCCGCAACGCGGCGCGTACGTGGCCAAGCCTTCCGCCGAGCAGGCGCGCGACGTGTTCGAAGCGCGCCGCCTGATCGAGCCGGCGGTCGTGCGACGCCTGATCGAAACCCTCACGCCCGAGAAACTGACCCGCCTTCGTCAGCATCAGGAGCTGGAGCTCGATGCCAGGCGCCGCGACGACAAGCGAGCGGTGATTCGCCTCTCCGGCGAGTTCCACTCGGTGGCTGCCGAGCTGGCGGGCAACTCGGCACTTGCGCGCAACATGCGCGAGCTCTCCGTACTGACGTGCCTGATGATCTTTTTGTACGACGCGCCGACCGCGACGAGCTGCCGAGCCGACGAGCACTCGCAGATCATCGAAGCCATCGGCAAGAGGGACGCGGCCCGCGCCGAACGGCTGATGCTGCAGCACCTCGATCACATCGAGAGCAGCATGAAGCTGGACATCTCGACGGAGACCGTCGACCTCGAAGCAGTCTTCAAGAAATGAGCGCCCGGCCTGCCAAGCTGATTGCTCGCCGTGGACCGGTCGGCTATCCCACGACATTCGGTTCGTCAGCTTCGGGCGATCAATCTCCCGGTGCGAATGTCCGTGATGGGTCGACTGCGGGTTCTTGAACTTCCGATGGCGATGGCTAATACCTGCCATTCGCGTTAGCGCGTCGAATAGCCGACGTTCGGGTAGGTCCCGGGTCCGGCCAGTACCGGACGGCCACAAGGATTTAGCGGCCCTGCTTCGGGCGTGGCGGGCGCCCGGAGTGACGCTCGCTTCGGCCGGCCAGATCGGAAGCGCAGCGCCGCGAGCGAAGGCCGGTCAGTTCGTCAAGCGTCCGCCGTTCGCGCGAAGCGTGAAGGGATGGGGGACGCGAGCCCCGGGCGCGGGAGGCCGCTTGATCATGGCGCTGTGCATCGCACGGCGGCGGGTGTCTAGGGTCGGCGCTTAAATTTCGTCAAAAGTGGTCGCGGCCGACCTCTCGAAGGGGGTGTAAGTTCGTCAAGAACTTCCGACACGTCCACATTCCATGGAAACAACGACAACCCGACAAGTGACCGCAAAGTCGACCCGGTCAGGTGCCTCCTCGGCTCTCGGGTTCGCGAACAACGAATCAATTCGCCTGGCGCCGACGAATCCGCGACGCCCCGTAAGCCCTCTAGCTCCTCCGCCGCTGGCCGAGCCGGCGGTATACGTGACGATTCCGCTCGCGGCCAGCCTGACTGGCTATTCTGCCAAGGCGATTCGTCGCAAGATAGAGAGCGGAGTCTGGGTTGAAGGCCGCGAAATTCGCCGAGCACCGGACGGACATGTGCTCGTCAGCATGAAAGGGTATCGACAGTGGGTCGAACGGGGTCGGGCATAGAAGTCCGCGCGCGCAGCATTCGGTTGGTGTTCGTCTACCTCGGCCAGCCACGCCGAGAAACGATCAAGGTCGACGGAGACCCATTGCTCCCGACGCCCGCGAACATCAAGTACGTCCGCGGACTGTCAGCTGATCTCAGAAAGCGCCTCGCCCGCGGCGTTTTCGACGACGCTGCGTACTGCGAGTTCTTTCCGGAGTCGGAATTTGCTCGATCCATGGCGATGTCCGCTCAGCAAAGCTTGCTCGAGTCCGAATCGGAGCTCGAAGAAGGCACGTTCGGTGCGCTCGCCGATCTTTGGCTGATGTCAAAGGGTCGGCTCGCGGATGCCACCCGCGACCAGTACGCGACAGCAGTCCGGTTTTGGAAGTCGCTGTTTGGCGCAGATACGCCGATCAGCGCCCTCACCGACAAGCTCGTCGCGGCAAGGCTCGGCGGGCACCGCTGGAAGTCGCCCAAAGTTCACAACAACTACCTGATCGCGCTCCGCGGAATCTTCGCGCTCGAATACCGTGGTCGCCGATCTCTCGACAGCCCAATGATCGGCGTCGAAAACATGCCGGTCGTCAAGAAGCTTCCTGACCCGCTCAGCGCTTTCGAGCGTGACCGGATCCTCGCCGACATGGCCAAGCACTATGACCAGCGCGTGGCGGCCTACTACCAGTTCATGTTCTACACCGGCATGCGGCCAGAGGAGGCGATCGCTCTGCGCTGGTCCGACATCGATTTCAGCTCCGGAACGGCTCGCGTCCAACGCGTGCGCACGTTCAGGGGCAGCGAGCGAGAAGGCTCGAAGACACATGCGCAACGCGACGTCGACCTCGTACCACGGGCGCTCGAGGCCCTTGCCGCGATGAAGCCGTATACGTTCCTGAAGCGCGGCCACGGCGACCGCGAGGCCGATGTCTTCGAGAATCCAGTGACTGCCTCAGGATGGCACGACGAGCGCAGCCAACGTGATCACTACTGGACCCCGACGCTGCGCAGGCTTGGCATTCGCAAGCGTCGCTCGTATTCGACGCGGCACACATACTGCACCGTGGCGTTGATGGGAGGTGTCAACCCGGCGTACATCGCAGCGCAAGCAGGCCACAGCCCGAAGATGCTGCTCGAGGTCTATGCGCGCTGGATCGCAGGGGCCGATGGCGGCGAGGAAAGAAGGCGGCTCACCGCGGCCATGGAAGGCGAGGTTTTCGCGACCGGTTCGAAGGAATTCTTCCCCAGAACCTCGAAAATTCTTCCCCAGACCGATATGTCCACCAATGAAAAAGCCGGCAATCCCAATGAAATCAAGGACTTGCCGGCTCTCGAAGGTGGTAGGCGCGATTGGACTCGAACCAACGACCCCCACCATGTCAAGGTGGTGCTCTAACCAGCTGAGCTACGCGCCTGCGAAGGGCGAAACTATACCAGCGTGGCGGCGAGCCCCGGCGCTGCCGCGTAGGCTGCGGGCATCGTTCCCGAACGCTGCCTGCGAACCGCCATGAAGTCCTCCGCCGCCTCGCTGACGATCGCCTTGCTCTGCCTCCCGGCCCTGGCCGCTGCCGAGCCGATCGGCGAAGTCGATACCGTGTTCAAGTTCATCGGCCCCGATCACAAGATCGTCGTCGACGCGCACGACGACCCGAAGGTCAACGGCGTGACCTGCTACGTGTCGCGCGCCAAGACCGGCGGCATCAGCGGCGCGCTCGGCCTTGCCGAGGACAAGTCTGAGGCGTCGATCGCCTGCCGTCAGGTCGGCCCCATCGCCTTCGTCGGCAAGCCGCTCGAGCTGCGCGAGGAGGTGTTCAACGAGCGCATCTCGCTGGTCTTCAAGCGCCTGCGCGTCGTCCGCATGGTCGACCGCAAGCGCAATGCGCTCGTCTACATGACCTACTCGGATCGCGTCATCGAGGGCTCGCCGCAGAACAGCGTCACCGCCGTGCCGGTCGACCGCGCGACGCCGATTCCGGTGCGCTGACCCGCGCCCTTGCGGCCTCAGCGGCGCCGGGCCGAGCGCACGCCGGGGATGCGACACACCAGCGCGAGCGCGGCGGCGAGCTTCGAGGCGTCGGCGACCTCGACCGTGAAGGTCATGAACGCGGTCCCGCCCGCGCCGTCGCGAACCGATTGCGAGCGCACCCCGGTGACGTTGATCTTCTCCTTGGCGAGCACCTCGGAGACGTCGCGCAGCAGGCCGCTGCGATCGCTCGCCTCGACGCTGACGTCGACCGGGTAGAGGACCGGACGGCCGGGATCGGCGCTGCCCCAGGCGACATCGATGACGCGCTCGGCCGAGCGTGCGACGAGCTCGCGCAGGTTGGTGCAGCCGACGCGATGGACGGCGACGCCCTTGCCGCGCGTGACATAGCCGGCGATCGCGTCGGGCGGGGCCGGCCTGCAGCAGCGCGCCAGCGCCGTCAGCAGCGAGCCGACGCCGACGACGAGGACGCCACCCCCGCCGGCCGGCGAGCGCGACGGCCTGAGCGCGATGTCGTCGGCATCGCTCTTCGGCGGCGGCGCCGGACGCAGCAGCGCCTCGATGCTCTTCAGCGAAAGCTCGTCCTTGCCGACGACCTCGAACAAGGCGTCGGCGCTGCGAAAGCCGAGGCGCGTCGCGAGCTCGGCGTGCTTGAGCGCGGTTCGCCCCTCGCGCTGCAGGAGCTTCTCGACCGCGTCGCGGCCGCGCGCGATCGTCGCCGCCTGCGCCTGCGCGTTGAACCAGGATCGAACTTTGGCCTTCGAGCGCGCGCTCTGCAGGTAGCCGAGCTCCGGATTGAGCCAGTCGAGCGACGGCCCGCCGACCTTGGCGGCGGTCACCTCGACCATCTGGCCGCTTTGCAACGGCGTGTTCAGCGGCACGATCGTGCCGTCGACCTTGGCGCCGCGGCAGCGATGGCCGAGATCGGTGTGGACGGCGTACGCGAAGTCGATCGGCGTCGCCCCCGCGGCGAGCTCGACCACCGCGGCCTGCGGCGTGAAGACGTAGATGCGATCGTCGAACGCGACCCGCGCCGGTTCGGCAGCGGCGGGGTCGTCGCCGCCCGGGGCTTGCTCGGTCGCGCCGTCGCTGGCGAGATCGCGTTCCCAGGCGAGCAGCTGGCGCAGGACGACGAGCCGTGCCTGCGCCACCTTGGCCTCGAACGAGCCGCCGGCGCTGATCGCCGCGTTGGCGGCGTCGGCTTCCTTGTAGGCCCAGTGCGCCGACACGCCGTACTCGGCATGCTCGTGCATCTCGGCGGTGCGGATCTGGATCTCGACCGCGCCGCCGTCGTCGCCTTCGACGACGGTGTGCAGCGAGCGGTATCCGTTCGCCTTCGGCCGCGCGATGTAGTCGTCGAGCTCGCCGGCGATCGCGCGATAGCGCTCGTGGACGCGACCGAGCACGGCATAGCACGCGGCGACGTCCCTGGCGATCACGCGCAGGGCGATGACGTCGAGCACCTTCGCGAAGCCGAGGTGCTTCCTGCGCATCTTCTTCCAGATGCTGTAGAGATGCTTCGGCCGGCCGTGCACTTCGACCGCGAGGCCATGCGCGGCCAGGTCGGCAGCCAGGCTCGCGCGCATCGCCGCGACGCGCGCCTCGCGATCGGCGCGCGTCTCGTCGAGCAATCGGGCGATCGTTCGGTACTGCTCGGGATCGAGGAAGCGGAACGCGAGGTCCTCGAGCTCCCACTTGATCTGCCAGATGCCGAGCCGATTCGCGAGTGGCGCGAACACCTGCATCGCCTCGGCGGCGAGATCGGGCGGGCACGGCGTCTTGCTCGCCGCGAAGAAACGCAGCGTCTGCAGTCGCGAGGCGAGCCGCAGCAGGACCACGCGCAGGTCGCGCGAGAACGCGAGCAGCATCTTGCGGACCCGCTCGACCTGGAGCGCGCGTCCGGCGCCGTCGAGCCGCGCCCCTTGCGCCGCGCGCTGCAGCGCGCCGAGCTTCCTGGCGTGCGCGACGAGCGCCGCCTGCGACGCGCCGAACAGCGGCGTCAGCACCGCGTCGGGCTCGCCCAGCTCGTCGGCGGCGTGGACGAGGTAGGCAGCGGCGCAGAGCGGCGGCGCGGCGCCGATCGCGGCCAGGATCGCGGCGACGCCGTCGCCGTGGGCGAGGACGCCCTCGCCCGTCGGCAGCTCGCGGCCGATGACGAGCGGCGCGGTGAAGGCGCGGGCGCGTGCGACCTCGTTGCCGCCGCCCGGGCCGTCCGACTGCGGGTCGAGCAGGCGAACGATCGGCGCCGTCGCCTCGGCCACGGCCGCTGCGGTCTTCACCGTGCTCCGAGCGCGACCATCACGCGCCTTCTTGCAGGAACTCCCGCACGACGGCGACCTGGTCGGGTGCGACGATCGTCGGCGCGTGGCCGACTCCGGCGAACTCGTGCACGCGCGCCTTCGGCCCGCGCGCCGCCATCGCCGCCGCCGTCGCCGGCGCGAGGACGTCGGACTCGGCGCCGCGCAGAACGAGCGTCGGGCAGCGGATGGCGTCGTACGCGGCCCACAGCGCCGCCTCGCCGGCGCTCGCGGCGGCAGGCGTCACGGCGCGCAGCGGCACGCCGATCGCGGGATCGTAGTGAAGACGGATGCGATCGCCGTCCTTGCGCAGCATCGGCCGGGTAAACGCCAGCCACTGCTCGCGGCTGTGCGGCCCGAACCCCTGCGAGATCGTGAGCAGGTAGTCGGCGGCCTCGTCCTCGCTCGCCCAGGTCAGCGGCAAGCCGACGTACGACGCGATGCGAGCGATCCCGGCCGCATCGATCGCCGGCCCGACGTCGTTGAGCACGAGCTGCGAGATCGGCGAATTCGGCAGCGCGGCGAGTCCGATGCCGATCAGGCCGCCCATCGAGGTGCCGAACCAGTGCACAGTGGTTGCGTCGAGGCGGGCGAGCAGCGTCACCATGTCGGCGACGTAGGTCGTGATGCCATAGGCGGTGGGATCGGCGAGGCGATCCGACTCGCCGCGGCCGACGACGTCGGGGCAGACGACGCGCCAGCCCTCCTGCAGCGCCCGCGCGAGCGCGTCGAAGTCGCGACCCTGACGCGTCAGGCCGTGGGCGCAGACGAGGACGCGATCGCTCGCACCGCTGGCGCGCTCCCACTGCCAGTAGGCCATGCGATGCAGGCCGCGGCCGTCGAGGCACTGGACGTAGCGAAGGGTCGGTTCGGTCATGGCCTTCGTCACTTCATCTGGATCGTGCCGTTGACCGTCGCGGTCACGACCGCCCGGCCGGGCTCGACCGACAGCGCGTCGGCGGGGCTCGCGGCCGCGGCCTGCATGCGCATGACCGGCACCGGGCCGGGCTGGGGCTCGCTCGTCGCGACCGACACCTCGCGCACCGCGTAGCCGCCGTAGCCGAACAGCTTCGCGTAGCTGGTCGCCTTGGCGCCGAAGGCGGCGATCGCCTCGGCGACGATGTCGGCCTCGACACGCCGGCTCGCCTCGCGCGAAAGTCGGTAGCCGACGCGCGCGATCGTCATCGTCGTGATGCGACCGGTGAGCTGGCCGATGGCCGTCATGTCGCGGCCTTCGACGATCAGCTCGGTGCTGCCTTGCCAGCCGGTGATCGTCGGCGCGCGGCCCGCGCTCGTCGCGTTCGCATAGCGTGGATAGAGCGAGAAGTTGCCGGTCTGCACATCGACCTGGCCGGGCTTGGCCGCCTTCTTCGCTTCGGCGAGCGCCGCGTCGAGCGCTTGCTTCAGCTGCGCCTGCACGCTGTTGGCGTCGGCGCCTTCGCGCATTGTCGAGAACGTGACGGCGAGCACGTCTTTCGCGACCTCGACGCTCGCGTTCGCGCTCAGGCCGAGCACGCCTTGCGGCGGCGGCGTCTCGCCGCGCGCCACGTTCGCGAAGCTCGCGAGGCCGAGAAGAGAAGCGACCGCGGCCGCGCGAACGTTGCACTTCATGATGGATTGCTCGACATCGCCGAGATCACTTGTAACAGCTCGTCAGTGCAGCCCGGAATCGCCCGCAAAGCCGCGCAGAATCGCGATTGTTACAAATGGGGAATCGATGAACACAGCTGCCAACGCCCGCCCGGATCGGATCGTCGTCGTCGACGATGATGCCCGCATTCGCGACCTGCTGCGCCGCTACCTGACGCAGGAAGGCTTCGAGGTGCTGCTGGCCGAGGACGCGAAGGCGCTCAATCGCTTGCTCACGCGCGAGACCGTTCATCTCATCGTCCTCGACCTCATGCTGCCGGGCGAAGACGGCCTGTCGATCTGCCGGCGCCTGCGCGCCGCCAATGACGTGACGCCGATCATCATGCTCACCGCCAAGGTCGAGGACGTCGACCGCATCGTCGGCCTCGAGGTCGGCGCCGACGACTACCTGCCCAAGCCGTTCAACCCGCGCGAGCTGCTGGCGCGCATCCACGCCGTGCTGCGTCGCCGCCCGGCGATGGAAGCACCCGGCGCGCCGGCGCTCGACGCGCAGACCGTGAGCTTCGGGCCGTTCGTGTTCGACCTGGCGCTGCGTCGGCTGACCAAGGACGGCGAACAGATCGCGCTCACGACCGGCGAGTTCTCGATGCTGAAGGCGCTGGTGCGCCACCCGCGCCAGCCGCTCTCGCGCGACAAGCTGGCGCAGCTCGCGCGCGGCCGCGAGTTCGAGCCCTTCGACCGCAGCCTCGACGTCCAGATCTCGCGTCTGCGCAAGATGATCGAGCCCGACCCGACCCAGCCGCGCTATATCCAGACGGTGTGGGGGGTCGGCTACGTCTTCGTCCCGGACGGCGCCGCGTAAGGCAACAATCGGCGGGTGGCGACAAGAACCATCAAGCGGCCCTCCTCGACCTCGCTCTCCGAGCGGCTGAGACCGCCGCAGACTCCGCGGCTCGCGAAGAAGTTCGTCGCCCTCAGCCTGTTCTGGCGCACCTTCTTCCTGCTCGCGCTGCTGCTCGCGAGTGGCGTCTTCGCCTGGGTCCAGACCTTCCGCGCCCTCGAGTTCGAGCCGCGCGCGATCCAGGCGGCGCAGCAGATCGCGAGCCTGGTCAACATCGCCCGCGCCGCCTTGCTCGGCACCGACGGCATCAACCGAATCGCCATCATCAAGAGCGTCTCGACGCTCGACTCGGTGAAGCTGACGCCGCGCGAGCCGACCGACAAGTGGGAGCCGTTCGAGGTCGACCGCTTCCAGCGCGTCATCGAGAGGGAGCTGCGCGACCAGCTCGGCCCCGACACGATCGTCGCCAGCTCGATGAACGGAACGCCGGGCCTGTGGGTCGGCTTCTCGATCGCGCGCGACTCGTTCTGGCTCAAGGTCGACCCGACCCGAGTCGGGCCGATGTCGACGAGCACGATCGTCCTCTGGGTCTCGATCGCCCTGCTCGCGACCGTGCTCGGCTCGGCCGGAATCGCGCGCCTCATCAACCGGCCGCTCAAGGACCTCTCGTTCGCGGCGAGCCGGATCCGCGAGGGCGAGTACGACTCGCGCCTCGACGAGACGACGATGACGAGCGAGATCCGCCAGGTCAACATGGGCTTCAACCGGATGGCGCGCGAGCTCGCCAAGGTCGAGCAGGACCGCGCCGTCATGCTCGCCGGCATCTCGCACGACCTGCGCACTCCCCTCTCGCGCCTTCGCCTCGAGGCCGAAATGAGCGTCCAGGACGAGGAAGCCAAGGCCAACATGGCGATGGACATCGACCAGCTCGACGCGATCATCGACAAGTTCATGGACTACGCCCGGCCGGGCGAGGTCAAGCTCGTGCCGTGCGACGTGGCGACGATCGTCGCCCGCGAGGCGGCGGCGTTCCGCGACACGAGCCAGATCCGCATCCAGTCGAAGGTCGCGCCCGACACGCGCGTCCTCGCCGACGACGTCGAGCTCGGCCGTGTCCTGCAGAACCTGTTCGAGAACGCGCGCCGCTACGGCCGCTCGACCGAGACCGGAATCGCCCGCGTCGTCGTCAGCTTCGCGCGCACCGGGCCGTGGGTGATCATCACCGTTCGCGACCACGGCCAGGGCGTCGACCCGAAGAAGATCGACCAGCTGACGACGCCTTTCTTCCGCGGCGACGCGGCGCGGACGGCCGCGACCGGCGCCGGCCTCGGCCTGGCGATCGTCGAGAAGGCGCTGGCGCGGATGGGCGGCGCGTTCGAGATCACCAATGCGACCGAGGGCGGGCTGCTCGCCCACATCCGGCTGAAGCGCGCCTAGCGGCGGGAACAGCGTCGGCCCGACGCTCGTCCAATGTCTGAGGGCGAGGCATGCGCCTTGCCCCGAACCCCCTGCGTCGTTCCCGACGCGGCAAAGGACAGGACATGGAACCCATCCTCATGGTCCGCACCGCGGCCGTCCTCCTGACCCTCACCGCGCTCGGCGGCCTGGCCATGGCCGGCATCCGCTTCGCGGGCGACAAGCAGCCGCCGGCGTGGCTGGCGATGCTGCACGGCCTGCTCGCGTCCGCGGCGGTGACCCTCCTGATCTACGCTCAGGCGACGGTCGGCCTTCCCGGGATCGCCTTGGGCGCGCTGATCCTCTTCGTTTTCGCGGCCCTGGGCGGCGCCTACCTCAATCTCAACTACCAGTGGAAGCAGGTGCTGCTTCCCAAGGGCCTCGTCGTCGGCCATGCGCTGATCGCGGTGATCGGCTTCGTGATGCTGCTGGTCGCGGCGCTGCGATAGCCCGGTTGCCGCGCACCGCCGCGGCGGCAGAATGCAAGACCGCGGCCGATCGACGGCCCTGTCGGACGGAGGTGTGCGGTGATCTCGACAACGCTGGCTCGTTTCGTCCGTGTCGTTGCCGTCGCGGCCGCGCTCGTCTCCGGCGCGGCCTCGGCCGCGGACGTCCAGGTCATGATTTCCGCCGGCTTCTACGGTGCATATTCCGAGCTCGGGCCGGCCTTCGAGCGGGCGACCGGGCACCGCCTCGTCACGACGCGGGGGCCGTCGCTGGGCGACTCGCCGGAAGCCATCCCGACCCGCCTTGCCCGCGGCGAAACCGCCGACGTCGTCATCCTCGACGACAGCGCGGCCGACGAGCTCGTGCGCCGCGGCCTGGCGCGCGCCGAGAGCAAGGTCGAGCTCGCGCGCACCGAGATCGGCATGGTGGTCAAGGCCGGCGCGGGCAAGCCCGACATCGCCAGCGTCGACGCCTTCCGCGCTGCCTTGCTGGCGGCGAAATCGATCGCCTACTCGGACAGCAGCAGTGGAACCTACTTGGTCACGACACTGTTCGGCAAGCTCGGCGTCGCCGACCAGGTCGCCGGCAAGAGCCGCAAGGTGCGCGGCCCGCCCTCGGGCGAGCCGGTCGCGGCGGTGGTGGCACGCGGCGAGGCCGAGATCGGCTTCCAGCAGGTCGCCGAGTTGATCCATGTCCCCGGCGTCGATTTCGTCGGCACGATCCCGGCCGAGCTCCAGCCGAAGGTCTTCTATTCGGGCGTGGTGACGGCGATGACGCGCCAGCCGGAGGCGGCGCAAGCGCTGCTGCGCTTCCTCGCCTCGCCGGAGTCGGCCGCAACGATCGCCAAGACCGGCCTCTCGCCCGTCGCGCGACGCTAGCGCCTGTCGCGACACTCAGGCGTCGGCGGGCCGTGCAGCCCTCATCCGCCCTTCCAGATCAGGCACACGGCACGCGCTTCCATCGCCTCGCCGTGGCCGACCGGGCCCATCTTCTCCGCGGTTTTCGCCTTGATGCTGACCTGATCGATCGCGACGGCGAGCGCGCCGGCGACGCGCTGGCGCATCGCCGCGATGTGCGGCGCGAGGCGCGGCGCCTGCGCGATCACGGTGGCGTCCACGTTGCCGATCTGCCAGCCCGCGCCGCGCACGCGCCGCGTCGCCTCCGCGAGCAGCGCGAGCGAATCGGCGCCCTGGTACTGCATGTCGGTGTCGGGAAAGTGATGGCCGATGTCGCCGAGCGCAGCGGCGCCGAACAGCGCGTCGGTAATGGCGTGGCAGAGCGCGTCGGCATCCGAGTGGCCGGCGAGGCCGTGCGTGTGCGCGATCTCGACGCCGCCGAGGATGAGCTTCCTGCCTTCGACGAGCGCGTGCGTGTCCCAGCCTTCGCCGACGCGCCAGAGCGGCCCGCGCGGTCTCATGCGGCGACGCGCCGCGACAGGAGCGCCTCGGCGATCGCGAAGTCGTCGGGGTGCGTGACCTTGATGTTCTCCGGCGAGCCGGTGACGAGCTTCGGCCTGAGGCCGACCGCCTCGACCGCCGACGCCTCGTCGGTCGCCTCGGGACTGCGCGCCAGCGCATCGGCGAGCACGCCGAACCTGAACATCTGCGGCGTCTGCGCCTGCCAGATGTGCTCGCGCGGCAGCGTCGCGACGGCACGATCGCCTTCTGCCCGCTTGAGCGTGTCGCCGGCCGGCAGCGCGAGCAGGCCGCCGATGCCGTCGTTGCGGCAGGCGTCGACGAGCGCCTCGATCCATTCGGTGCGAATCAGGCAGCGTGCGGCGTCGTGGACGAGCACCCAGTCGTTGGCGGTCGCACCGAGCCCGGCCAGCTTGGCGAGTCCGCCGGCGACGGTGGCGCCGCGCGTCGTGCCGCCGCAGCGGGCGAGCGCGAGGCGCGGGTCGACCGGCAGGCCCGCCAGGCCTTCGTAGTGCTGGTCTTCGGGCGAAACGACGACGAGGATCCGGCTCAGCCGCGGCACCGCCACCAGTGCCGCCAGCGTGTGGGCGACGAGGGGCCGGCCGGCGATCTCGACGTATTGCTTGGCGATCGGCGCGCCGGCGCGAACGCCGCTGCCCGCGCATGGAACGAGCGCGTACAGGCGGCGGATGTTGGGAGCGGGAGTCGGCATCGGCGCTCGATCGATCGATCGCGGCGGGCCGAAGGATAAGCCGCGCGTCCGCGTTCGAGGAGCGCGCCACCTAAAATCGCCGCTTTGCTTTCATGCGGCATGCGACTTCCTGCCGCCTTCATGCTCCTCCCCGACATCGCCCCCGGCAAGCGCTTTGCGCTGCCCCGCCCGCCCGGTTCGGCCGACGCCCTCCTGCTCGCCCGCTTCGCCGAGAAGGAGCGCGCCCGCGCCAAGGTCATCGCGATCTTTACCGCCGAGCCCGCCGACGCGCAGCGGCTCGCCGATGAGATCCCGTTCTTCGCGCCGGCGCTTCGCGTCGCCGTCTTTCCCGACTGGGAGACGCTGCCCTACGACACCTTCTCGCCGCACGAGGACCTGATCTCGGAGCGGCTCGCGACGCTCTGGCGAATCCGGCGCGGCGACGTCGACGTCGTCCTGATGCCGGCGACGACGGCGCTCGTTCGCCTCGCGCCGCCGGCGTTCATGGCCGGCTACACGTTCCACTTCACGACCAGGCAGCGCCTCGACGAGGCGGCGCTGAAGGCGCAGCTCACGCTCGCCGGCTACACCCACGTCAGCCAGGTCGTCTCGCCCGGCGAGTACGCCGTGCGCGGCGGCCTGATCGACCTGTTCCCGATGGGCTCGGCGGTGCCGTACCGCGTCGACCTGTTCGGCGACGAGATCGACTCGATCCGCACCTTCGATCCGGACACGCAGCGAAGCCTCTACCCGGTGCCCGAGGTCCGGCTCCTGCCCGGCCGCGAGTTCCCGATGGACGAGCCGTCGCGGAACGCCTTTCGGGCGCGCTGGCGCGAGCGCTTCGAAGGCGACCCGACGAAGGTGCGCCTTTACAAGGACATCGGCGCCGGCATCGCGACGGCGGGGATCGAGTTCTACCTGCCGCTCTTCTTCGACGAGACGGCGACCGTCTTCGACTACCTCGGCGGCGCGGCGACGCTGGCGCTGCACGGCGAGATCGACGAGGCGCTGCAGCGCTTCTGGGCCGACACGCGCGAGCGCCATCGCTTCTTCCAGCACGACCGCGAGCGGCCGATCCTGGCGCCCGAAGCGCTGTTCCTGAAGCCCGAGGAGTTCTTCACCGCCTGCGCCGCGCACGCGCTGCTGACGCTGCGCGGCAAGGGCGACGACGCGGAGCCTTGGGCGACCGTCCTGCCC
>Ga0207703_10001955_pt1 | contig 18206 bp, 15 predicted proteins | sample KBSSwiS12_FD_184304 | JGI IMG/M metagenome (GOLD analysis project Ga0207703, IMG submission 184304) | Switchgrass rhizosphere microbial communities from Kellogg Biological Station, Michigan, USA - KBS Switchgrass S1-2 (SPAdes) (version 2) | ecosystem: Host-associated > Plants > Roots >...
CCGCCGGGCGTTTCGCGAAAAGTGTCGTTGGTCGTCGCACCAGGCGCCCCAGCGTAACGGTTTGTCTTGTCCTCCCGCCTCGCCGCGTGCTATTGGTGATCGCAGCGGCTTGGATCGTCGAGCCATGTTGGTTGGCGTGAGAGTGCTCACGGGGGGACGACCATGCAGCAAATCTCGGCGGGCCGCCGGTCCGCGCGTTGCGCGCGCGACTTCCGATCGCTCGCGATCGCCGCAGGAGTGGGCGGCATCCTCGTCGCGGGGAGCGCCAGCGCCGGGCTCGGCACCGCGATTGAGTACTACAACCCGGCACTGCACCACTACTTCATCACCGCCTACCCGGAAGAGGCGGCGGCGCTCGACGCCGGCACCAACGTCAAAGGCTGGACGCGAACCGGCGGCCAGTTCACGGTATTCACCGATCCCGCGCCGGGACTGTCCGCGGTGTGCCGCTTCTTCGGCACGCCGGGCAAGGGGATCAACTCCCATTTCTACACGGCCGACGCAACCGAATGCGCGAAGGTGAAGACGCTCCCGCCGTGGACGTTCGAGGCGATCGCCTTCTACATCCCGACGCCGGTCAGCGGCAACTGCGGCGGCAACTATCCGGTGTATCGCAGCTACTACACCGACAACATCGCGGACGCGAATCACCGGTTCACGGTGGATCTGACGGCGCACACGCGGATGACCAAGCGAGGCGACATCCTGGAAGGCCTGGTGATGTGCGCGCCGGTGACGAGCGAGGAGCTGGAGGCGGACGTGGTGCGGCTGCTGGAGCAGGCATCGCTCGGGCCGACCGAGGCGCTGGTCAAGGAAGTTGCAGGCAAAGGGGTCGGGCCATGGATCGACGCGCAACTGGCGATGAATGTCACCAGATACACGAATATTCCACACTGGGAACCGCCAGCGAACAACGACGATTGTGTCGATGACAAAACGCCTCCGATAACCCCACAAAAATTCTGCCATACCAATAATGGGGACCCTGTACCTGTCGCGTGGGAATTCTTTCGGCAGTCCAGGACAGCGCCGGACCAGCTGCGCCTTCGCATGGCGCATGTCTGGCATCAGATCTTCGTGATTGGCGGCCCGAACCAGACCTATGCGAATGCCGGATACCAGCAGCGCCTGCGAGACAACGCATTCGGTACGTTTGAAAACCTGTTGTTGAAATACGCGCTGTCACCGCAGCTCGGCTACTTTCAGACGTGGGTCAAAAACGTTCCGGAGTTCAATGGCATCCGGCCGAACGAGAATTTCGCGCGCGAGCTGATGCAGCTCTTCACGGTCGGCGTCAACGAACTGAACGACGATGGCACGCCGAAGCTGGACGGGAAGGGGCATTTGATTCCGACCTATGGGCAAAGCGATATCGAGACGCTCGCCCGAGTCCTCACCGGGTTCACGTATCCGACGCATCCCGGCCAAATGCCATCCTTCTGGGGTAACGAGTGGTACTTCATCGGCGACATGATTCCGTTCGATGACAGGCACGACCAGGGGGCCAAGAGCCTGTTCAACGGACGCGTGCAGTTCGCCGCGGGGATGGGTGCCATGGCGGAGGTGCGCGCGGCTATCCGCGCCGTGGTCGACCACGCGAATACACCGCCCTTCATCAGCCGCCAGCTCATTCAGAAAACGGTGACCAGTTCGCCGTCGCCGGCCTACGTCGCCCGTGTGGCAGCGGTGTTCAAGAACAACGGCGCGGGCGTGCGTGGCGACCTCGCGGCCGTCACGCGCGCGATCCTGCTCGACCCGGAGGCGCGCGGCGCGCGCAAGATCGATCCCGAATACGGGCGCATGCGCGAGCCCGCGCTGTTTTGGACCGCGATGATCCGCGCGTTGGACGTCACGACCGATGGCGTAATGCCGGAGTCCACGGGCTGGGAGAGCGGGCAGACCCTGTTCCGGCCGGCCACCGTGTTCAATTACTACCCGGCCGACTATACGCTGGCGGGAGGCGACATTCCCGGCCCCGAGTTCGGGATCTACACGTCGGCCGAGTTCCTCAATCGGGCCAACCAGATCAACGACCTCCTCTACAACGTCGACCAGCCGTGGTCGCAGCACGAGCTCTATGGGTGGGGGCCGCGACCCTACGTCCCGAACGCGACGGGAACGCCAAGTCCCGCATTGACGGCATTCCTGCCGGATGCGGCGGACGCCGACAAGCTGGTCGAACGGCTGAACCGGCTATTGCTGCATGGGACGATGAGCGATGCCGCGCGCAAGACGGTGGTTACCGCGGTGAACAAGCTCAAGTTAACGGACACGCTGCGTCGGGTGAAGCTGGCGGTCAACCTGATGCTGGTATCGATCGACTACCAGGTGCAGAAATGAGGCGCGTCATGAACTCCCGTCAGCTCGACCTGTCGTCTCCACAGCGGCGGCGGATTCTGAAGTTTGCAGCGGCCACGGGGCTGCTTGCGGCCATCGATCGCAGCGTCGCGCTCGCACAAACGGCGTCCGACTATAGGGCGCTGGTCTGCATCTACCTGCAGGGCGGCAACGATGGAGAGAACACGCTGATCCGCAGCGATGCTGCCGGGTACCAGAGCTACGCATCCGTTCGCACACCCGAATCCGGCATCAACATCGCCCAGGCGCAGTTGCACCCGATCCAGCCGGCGCGCGGCGGGCCGCCCTTCGGCTTTCATCCTGCATGCGCGCCCTTGAAGTCGCTGTTCGACCAGAAACGCATGGCGGTGGTGGCGAACATGGGGATGCTGGCGCAGCCCTCCAACAGGACCGGGCTGGAGACAGGCGGCGCGCCCCGCCCAGCCAACCTGTTTTCGCACGCCGAACAGGAGCTGGCGCTCCACAGTGGCGACTATGCAGGGTTTACGCGTACCGGATGGGGCGGCCGCATCGCTGACCGGCTCGATGCCGCCAATCCCGGCACGTTGTTTCCCCCGTTGACCTCCGCCGGCGGCTTGCGGACGTTTGTCTCGGGTCGTTCTTCAGTGCCGCTGACCGTGGCCGAGAATCCGTATTTCACGCTGTACGGCAGCGGCAACAACCAATACCAGTTCGACGTGCTGCGCGACGCCGCGTTGCGCGAGATGCTGCCGCAAAGCCGCCGGAATACCTACGAAGTCGTCGCCCAGTTGTATGCGGAGGAAGGCCTTACCGCGTCGTCCGTGGTATTTCCGATTCTGCAGAATCCGTCGTCGCTGGTCGCGCCCTTCTTCGCGGGATTCGACACCAGCATCTCGCGCCAGTTGAAGACCATCGCACAGTTGATCGAGGGCCGGGGCGAGACGAAGATGAAGCGACAGGTGTTCTACGTCAACCAGGGAGGCTATGACACGCACGCCAACCAGGCCGGCGCCCAGCAGGCGCTGCTGCGGGACCTCTCGAACGCGCTCAAGGCATTCAGTGACGCGATCGCCGCGATCAATCTTGCCAACAGCGTGACCGCGTTCACGCTCTCGGACTTCGGGCGCACGTTCAAGCCTGCGGCCAATCTTGGTACCGACCATGGCTGGGGCAACTACGCGTTCGTCATCGGCGGCGCGGTGAAGGGCGGCGACTTCTACGGAGCCGTTCCCGCGCTGGTACCCAACGGGCCTGATGATCTCGGCAAGGACGGTCGCTGGATTCCGACGACCTCGCTTGAGCAATACGGCGCCACGCTTACGCGCTGGTTCGGCATTCCCGAAGCCGATTTGCCGTACGTGTTCCCGAACATCGGAGCATTCGCGAACACGAACCTGGGGTTCATGGCGTAGCTGCGAAGCCGGGCGGCGCAAGGCCGATCGCGCAGGACTCCGACCGCGCTCGCTGCGGGGTTCTGTCGGAACGGGCAATTCCGGCGGAACCCGCAACCCGCTAGGCGGGTTGCATCGGCGCCGTCGCCTGCGCGTACATGTTGGATACGCGTGCGCCGATCGGAATGCACCCGGCCAGCAACAGCATCAACGCCAGATAGACAAGGATCTTCAAGGACGCGGCTTTCCGTGGGGAAGGCAATGAGCGCCAGAGTACCCGAAATCGGCGATGCGTGGCGGCGCCTTCCAGCATCTCGGGCCCGTCATCGGACGGGTGTAAGCTTGGCTGGAGCACTTCCCGGGGCGGCAATCGCGCCGGCCAATTCTCGAAGGAGACCACGATGTCATTGATCAGCTTCGTCAAAGAAGCCGGCGAAAAACTCTTCGGCCGGGGTCCCGCACAAGCCGCGATGGCCGAAGCCAAGTCCGATCCTTCCAAGATCGCCGCCGCGAATGCCGCTGCGGGTGACGCCATCATGGATTACATCAAGGCGCAGAACCTGTCGGCGACGGGGCTCACCGTCACGTTCGATGGCGCCAGCGCAACCGTTTCGGTCTATGGCGTCGCGCCCGATCAGGCGACCAAGGAAAAGATCGCGCTTGCCGCGGGCAACGTGGCCGGGGTGGCGGCGGTCAACAACATGATGTCGGTGGACAAGAGCGCACCCGAGGCGACCTATTACACGGTGGTGTCCGGCGACAACCTGTCGAAGATCTCGAAAGCCAAGTACGGCGACGCGAACAAGTACATGGCGATCTTCGAGGCGAACCGGCCGATGCTCACGCATCCGGACAAGATCTATCCGGGTCAGGTGCTGCGCATTCCTCCGCCGTAGAAAAGCCCTTGGACGAATCCGAACCTCGCGATATCGGTCTTGACGTCGCGCCCGGCGGCCCGGGTGACGACGAAGAGGACGACGAGCCGCCCATTCGCGAACCCGACGACGACGATCCCGATGACGACGAGGACGATGGCGAGGAGCCGCTGTGGGTTGGCAGTCTCTGGTGCGATCGTCGTATTGCGTTGCAGCACATTGACCGAATTTCTGGTATAATCAAAATGTTGCGGCGTACTTTGCACTCAATTTGACGGTTGCCCGCCGCCGCCGCAAGTCGTACCAAGGCAACCGGATCATCGGCTTCTAATCTTCCGGGCGCGGTTCCCGACGCCCGAGTTTCTGCCCGCGACGCACATTCAAGTGCGCGCGAAGGCGGCTTCCGGTTAGCGACGATGGTATTCGAACCCGTCGCGCCGGCCGCTCACTCCATCTTGCGGTTGGTCTTTGCGCCTGTTTCGGCGTTGTGGGAAGGCATCCGCCTTGCCATGCGCTTCGACGTGCGCTCGCGACATTTTGCCTGGGGCGAAAGTCGTCAGGCGTTGTCACGATCGGAATAAGAACATGCGTTTTGATGAATTGAATCTTGCCCCGCCGCTCCTGCAGGCGTTGACCGCGTGCGGCTACGAAGAACCGACGCCGATCCAGGCGCAGACCATTCCCGCGCTGCTCGCCGGGCGCGATGTCATCGGGTCCGCGCAAACCGGAACCGGCAAGACGGCGGCGTTCGTGCTGCCCGCATTGCATCGGCTCGCGAAAACGACGCAGACCGCGGCCAAGCATCGGATGGCGAGTGCGCCGCGTGTTCTGGTGCTGGCCCCGACGCGCGAGCTCGCGCAGCAGGTCGCCGAACAGGCGGTGCGTTATGGACAGCACCTGCGGATCTGCACGGTGTGCCTCTACGGTGGCGCGCCGTACCCGGTGCAAAACCGCCAGCTGCAGCGCGGCGCCGATTTTCTGGTCGCGACCCCTGGCCGGCTGCTCGACCATATCGAGCGCGGCCGCGTCGATCTTTCGCGTCTCGAGGTGCTGGTGCTCGACGAAGCCGACCGGATGCTCGACATGGGCTTCATCGATGACGTCGAGCGCATTTGCGCACTAACGCCCGCGACGCGGCAGACGGCGCTGTTCTCCGCCACGTTCGTCGGCGCCATCGGGCGCCTCGCCGCGAAACTGACCCGCGATCCGGTGCGCGTCGACGTGCGCGACGAGCAGGCGGCGCCGCTCGCCATCGAGCAGCGCGTGCATTTCGCCGACGACCGCTCGCACAAGTACAGGATGCTCGACCATCTGCTCGCCGATGTCGAAATGCGGCAGAGCATTGTGTTCATGTCCACCAAGCGCGATGCCGAGGCGCTCGCCGTCAAGCTCCAGGGCGAAGGCCACGCGGCCGCGGCGTTGCATGGCGACATGAACCAGCACGAGCGCAATCGCACTTTGAGCGACATGCGCCGCGGCGGCGTGCGCACGCTTGTCGCCACCGATGTCGCGGCGCGTGGCATCGACGTGCCCGGGCTCACGCACGTGATCAATTTCGATCTTCCGCGGCAGGCGCAGGATTACGTGCATCGCATCGGCCGCACGGGTCGCGCGGGTGCCTCGGGGATCGCCGTCTCGTTCGCGAATCATGCCGAACGCGCGACGATCCGAACCATCGAGCGTTTCACCGGCGCGGCGATTCCCGCCCATGTGATCCCGGGACTCGAGCCACGCTCGCGGTCGTCGAGCGCAGAGCCGCGCGGTCGCACGTCGGCCCCCGGCTTTGCGCGTCCGTCAGCCCCTGGTCACGCACGCCGTCCAACCTATGGAAAGCCCGCGCACGCCCGCAGTGGCAAGCCGGGCGAGTTCCGGCGCAAATACGGTCGCGATAGCTAATTCTCGTTAAGCAACGTAGCAGAAGGGTCAGCGCCACTACGGCGCTGATCTTGCTGCTACTCGACCGCCTGCAGCCGTCGCCGCCGTTCGGCCTCTTCGAAACGTGCGTCTTCGATATCGCTCAACACGGCGTCGAGATCGACGGCCTTCTCGCGACGCTCGAAGCGGCCGGTGAGTTCGGCGTCCGGATCCAGCTTTCCCGCTTCGAACAGCGCCCAGATTTCCTTGCCGTATTTGGTGGCCAGGAGCTCGGGCGCGAAGCGGCCGAAGTACGTGCGCAGATTGTTCACGTCGCGCTCCAGCATCCGCTGCGCGTGGTTGTTGCCTGCGGCATCCACGGCCTGGGGCAGGTCGATGATGACCGGACCGTTGCTGTCGACCAGGATGTTGAATTCGCTCAGGTCGCCATGGATCACGCCGGCGCAGAGCATGCGCACGACTTCTCCGATCAATTGCCGGTGAAATGCGCGCGCCACCTCGGGCGTCAGCTGGACATCGTTGAGCCGGGGCGCCGCGTCGCCCAGCGCGTCGGTGACCAGCTCCATCAGCAGCACGCCTTCGTGGAAGTTGTACGGCGTCGGCACGCGGACGCCGGCCGCGGCCAGCCGATACAGCGCATCGACTTCGGCGCTCTGCCAGGCGCGTTCCTGCACCTGCCGCCCGAAGCGCGTGCCTTTGGCCATTGCGCGCGCAGCCCGCGTGTTCTTGGTCTTCCGGTTTTCCGTGTAGTCGACGGCTTGCCGAAAGCTCCGCTTGTTGGCTTCCTTGTAGACCTTGGCGCAACGCGTTTCGGCGCCGCTGCGCACGACGAACACCATCGCTTCCTTGCCGCTCATGAGCTGGCGTACGACGCCGTCGATCAGGCCGTCCTCGATCAGCGGCTGCAATCGCTTGGGAATTTTCATGGCGGCAATTCTACGCAGGTTCGTTCGACGCGTCCGTTCGCTTCGCGTTCGGCACGCGGCGACGTCGTCACGAGCTGCACGACAGCATCGAGCACCCCGCGCGGTTGCGCGCCCAATCGGGCCGTCGCTGCGCGAACGGTTCGCGGCCAGGCTGGTCGTCGTACGGACGGCGCAGCACGTCGAGCAACTCGTGGATGCCGGCATCGTCACCTTGTTCGGCGCGATCGATGGCCTGCTGGGCCAGGTAATTGCGCAGCACGTAGCGCGGATTGACGGCCTGCATGCGCGCGCGCCGCGCGGGCGGCGCCTCCGCGTCGCGTTGCACGCGCGCAACGTACTGCACCAGCCACGCATCGAATTCCGGCGCCAGGTCGCGCTTCCTGGCTTCATCGTAGAACGCATCGGCGAATGGCGCGAGCGTCGGCGCGGCGAGATCGACGTCGGCCAGCGCGCGGAAGAACAGCGTCATGTCGACTTCCGCGGCTTGCAGCAGACCATGCAAACCCTGCATGCGCTCGACATCCTCGTCCAGGCATTCGGTCAACCCCAGCTTGGCGGCGATGTTGCGGCGATCCACGGCGGTGAATACGTCGACGTAGCGCTGCAATCCGGCTTGCAGGGGATCGACGGACCCGAAGGCGGGCGCCAGCGCGTTGGCCAGGCGGGTGAGATTCCAGTACGCGATCTGGGGCTGCTGGCCGAAGCGGTATCGCCGGCCCTCGGCGTCGGTGGTGTTGGGCGTCCAATCGAGATCGAAATCGTCGATCCATCCGTAGGGTCCGTAATCGATGGTGAGACCGAGGATCGACATGTTGTCGGTGTTCATCACGCCATGGACGAAGCCCACCCGCATCCAGTGCGCGATCATCACCGCGGTGCGCTCGCAAACTTGCGCGAACCATTGCGCGCGCAGCGTTTCGTCAAGCGCACCGGCGGCAGGCGCGCCCAGCTCCGGGAAGTCGCGGCGGATCGTGAAATCGACGAGCTGTGTGAGCAGTGCCACGTCGCCGCGCGAGGCGGGGAGCTCGAAGTTCCCGAAGCGAATGAACGACGGCGCCACGCGGCACACGATCGCGCCGGGCTCGACCTTCGGGTGGCCGTCGTAGAACATGTCGCGCATGACGTCCTCGCCGGTCGCCACCAGGCTCAGCGCGCGCGTGGTCGGCACGCCGAGATGATGCATCGCCTCGCTGCACAGAAATTCGCGGATCGACGAGCGCAGCACCGCGCGGCCGTCGGCGGTGCGGGAGTAGGGCGTCAACCCCGCCCCCTTCAACTGCAATTCCCAGCGCTCGCCCTTGGCGTTGATCGTTTCGCCCAGCGTGATCGCGCGGCCGTCGCCAAGCTGCCCCGCCCACTGGCCGAATTGGTGACCGCCGTAGTTCGCGGCATAAGGCTCCATGCCCGCCACGATCGCGTTGCCGCCGAAGATCTGGGCGAAGGCCGGTGATGCGACCTCCGCCGCATCGATGTCCAGCATTTCCGCGACTTCGCGCGAATAGGCGACCAGTCGGGGTGCCGCGACCTGCGTCGGCGCAACAAGGGAGTAGAGCGCGCGGACCTGCCGTCGCCGGGGTCCGGCCTCCGGATCGGCGGGGAGCCCGCGCACGAACGCGTTGTCGAAGCGAAGCTTGTTCATCGAACCTTTGCCAGATAGCAGGCTGTTGAAAATCGCGCTCTCACCGCACTCCCAGCCTCATTTCGAGCGCAGCGAGAAATCTGGTTCATCATCAAATCAGCGCGTTGCGAAAAACAGATTCCTCGTCGCTTCGCACCTCGGAATGAGGCTGGGGAATTTCAACAGCCCGTCAGGGCTTGACGAACCGAAGCGCGAATTTGTCGGTGGGAATTCGCCCGTCACCCGACGATAGTTCGCGCGAGTCGGCGGGGTTGCGGAGGAAATCGCTCGTGGCCTCCAGCACGAATCCGGCCTGCCGGAATTCGGCGAGCACGACGGCCTCGTCGATGCGATGCAAGGTCTTCGTGTCGGCGACACCGGTACCCGCCTTGGCGGAATGGTCGATGACGACGAGCCGGCCACCGGGTTTCAACGCCGCGAACAGACGCGCGTCCATCTTCGCGCGGTCGACCGGAAGATACGCGATGTCGTGGTAATTGAGGACGATGGTGATCAAATCCAATGGCGGCGCCTGCTCCGGTACCGGGTTCTCGAACGGCCGGGCGACCAGCCGGAAATTGGCCTGCGGGTTGTCGCTCAGCCGCTTGGTGACCGTTGCGCCTGGTTGCGGCGCCTGCGCCCATAGCACGCCGTCGGGCCCGACCACGAGCGCCAGCAGTTGCGACGTGTAGCCGCCTCCGGTCGAGACATCGAGCACGCTCATGCCGGGTTTCACCTGCGTGAATGGAAGGAATTCGGCCGGGTGGCGCACGGCGTCCATCCGCCGGTCCTGATCCGTACGGATCGGGCTCGCGATCGCGGCCTGATATTTTTCGCCGACGGCGCGCGTGTGGCCTCCCGGCATCGTGGTGCACGCGTGCAGCCCGACAAGGAGGACGACTGCGGCCAACGTCGTAACGGTCCGATCGCCCAGGTGAAGCGCGATTCTGTCCATTTGGATACGCTTATGAGGTAGCAAGGGCACGAGTGTAAGGGATCGGCGGAACGACGCCGCCAATTCGTTCCTTGCGTTGTCCGTAAAACGCCCCATCTTGCAATGATGCTTCGCCTGTTCGGCTTTTCGGCGCTGATTCACGCCTATATCGGTTGGCGGCTGCTGCCGGACATGCCGTTGGCCGCGCTCGCGGCGACCGCCGCGTGGCTCGCCGTTTCGGCGGTCCTCATTCCGGTCAGCTTCGCGCGACGCAGGAGCGAGCGCCAGCCGTTCGCCGATCGTCTCGCGTGGGCGGGCTTGCTCGCGATCGGTGCACTCTCCTCGCTGCTCGTCCTCACGGTGCTGCGCGACGTCGTCCTGCTGGTGGCGTGGGTGGCGAGCCACGGGCTCATCACCGCAGCTGCGCTGGCCCAAATCCGCGATGCAAGCGCCATCGCGGTGCCGGCATTCGCCGGCGTTGCAACGCTGGTGGGCCTCTTCAATGCGCGGCGGCGTGCGCAGGTACGCTTCGTCGACGTTCCCATCGTGGATCTTCCGGCGGGATTGCACGGCTTCACGATCGCGCAGATCAGCGACATCCACATCGGATCGACGATCAAGCGCGGTTACGTTTCCGCAATCGTCGACGCGGTGAACGAGCTCGAGCCGGACATGATCGCGGTGACCGGCGACCTGGTCGATGGCAGCGTCAGGCAACTTTCGCGTCACACCGAGCCGATCGCACGGCTGACGGCTCGCCACGGCACCTATTTCGTGACCGGCAATCACGAATACTATTCGGGCGCCGGGGCGTGGGTCGTCGAGCTGCGCCGATTGGGGTTACGCGTGCTCCAGAACGAGCACGTCGTGCTGCATCATGAAGGCGAGGACATCGTCGTCGCCGGCGTCACCGACTACGGCTCGCAGCATTTCGATGCCGAACAACGCAGCGATCCCGCCGCGGCACTTGCCGGGGCGCCCGCGGCCGCCGTCAAGGTGCTGCTCGCACATCAACCGCGATCGGCGTTCGCCGCCGCGCCCGCCGGCTATCATCTGCAGCTCTCGGGTCACACGCACGGCGGTCAATTCCTGCCGTGGAATCTCTTCGTCCGGCTGCAGCAGCCGTTCACCGCGGGACTGCACCGGCTGGGCGCACTGTGGGTGTATGTCAGCCGCGGCACCGGTTATTGGGGACCGCCCAAGCGTCTGGGCGCGCCGTCGGAAATCACGCGGCTGCGCCTCGTGCCGGCGTAGGCTTCCGGATCGCGGCACCTCAGATCGCCGCCTCCTCGGCAAACGCCTCTTCGCGCTTCTTGCGAATGTTCGGCAGCGCGATCACGAGTATCAGCAATACCGCGGCGGCCAGCATCGCGGCGGAGATGGGCCGCGTGAGGAACGTCGTCGGATCGCCGCGCGACAGCAGCATCGCGCGGCGCAGGTTTTCCTCCATCATCGGCCCCAGCACGAAGCCGAGCAGCAGCGGCGCCGGCTCGCACCCGAGCTTCATGAACAGCACGCCGACAAACCCAAAAAAGGCGGTGATGACGATGTCGATGTTCGTGTTGTTGATCGTGTAGACGCCGATCGCGCAGAACAGCAGGATCGCCGGATAGAGAATGCGATAGGGCACGGTGAGCAGCTTGACCCACATGCCGATCATCGGCAGGTTGAGCACCACCAGCATGAAGTTGCCGACCCACATCGACGCGATCAATCCCCAGAACAGCCCGGGATTCGACGTCATGACCTGCGGACCCGGCTGGATGTTGTGGATGGTCATTGCGCCGACCATCATCGCCATCACGGCGTTCTCCGGAATGCCGAGCGTCAGCAGCGGGATGAACGACGTCTGCGCACCGGCGTTGTTCGCCGACTCCGGTCCGGCGACGCCCTCGATCGCACCCTTGCCGAACCGCGACGGGTCCTTGGCGAGCTTCTTTTCGACCGCGTACGAAGCGAACGACGACAGCATCGCGCCGCCGCCGGGAAGGATCCCGAGGACGGAGCCCAAGCCCGTGCCACGCAAGACCGCGGGCCACGCCGCCTTGAATTGCTCCATCGTGATCCAGAGGCCCTTCACCTTGTTGGTGACGAGCACGCGCTTTTCCGTCGATTCGAGATTGGTGATGATCTCCGCGAAGCCGAACAGGCCCATTGCGACGCCGACGACGCCAATCCCGTCGGACAATTCCGGAACGCCGAAGGCGAAGCGCTGGGTCCCGGAATTGACGTCGGTGCCGACGATGCCGAGCAGCAGTCCGGTGACGATCATCGCAATCGCCTTGACGAGCGAGCCGCTCGCGAGCACCACCGCGCCGATCAGCCCCAGCACCATCAGCGAAAAATATTCGGCGGGACCGAACTTCAGGGCGATCTCGGACAACGGGGTCGCCACGGCGGCGACGAGGATGGTCGCGACCGTCCCGGCAAAGAACGACCCCAATGCCGCGGTGGCGAGCGCGGCGCCCGCATGGCCTTGGAGCGCCATTTGATGACCATCGAGACAGGTCACGACCGACGATGTCTCGCCCGGCATGTTGAGCAGGATGGAGGTCGTGGAGCCGCCGTATTGCGCGCCGTAGTAGATACCCGCCAGCATGATGAGCGCCGACACCGGCGGCAGCGCATACGTGGTCGGCAACAGCATCGCGATCGTCGCAACCGGACCGATGCCGGGCAGCACGCCGATGAGCGTGCCGATCAGCGAGCCGATCAGCGCATACAGGAGGTTGATGGGGTGGAGGGCGACGCCAAAGCCCAGCATCAGGTGGTTGATCAGGTCCATGGTGGCGGCGCCTAGGAGAAGTCAGGCCAGATCGGCAGCTGCAAACTCAGGCCGACGATGAAGACGCCGACCGCGAGCGCCGCCAGGAGTACGCCCGACATGACCGCTTCCCTGGGACGGAACTCGTGGCTGGCCGCGCTGGCCGTCACGATCAGAATGACGGTCGAAATCGCGACGCCGAGCTTGGCCACGATGAATCCGAACAGCACGACGCTGCCCAGCACGACCAGCAGGGGCCGCCATTTGTACGGGGGAATGCCTTCGCCGCGGCCACGCAATCCATTGAGCACGATGATCGCGCCGAGCAGGATCAACAGCAGCCCGAGGATGCGCGGGAAGTAGCCAGGGCCCATCCGAGCCGCGGTGCCCAGTGTGTAATTCGAGCCCAGGATGAGCGCGAAGATTCCGAGCCCGACGAACAGCAGACCGGCCCAGAAATCCTTCGGGTTTCGGATGGGTGCCACGGAATCCCCTTTGTTCTCGTCAGCGATCGTTGCGCAACGATGTGTGGAATGTTGCTGACCGCTGCGCGCGCGATCGGCGCGTTCGTCTGATCGGATCGATCAGGCGCTCCCTCCGCGACCATTGCGCACGCGGCGATCGACTCGTTCGCGCTCTCGGGCGTGCAGGTCACGAGCTTAGAGGGCGAAGCTTTCAGTGAGCTTTCAATTCATTTTTTCCCGAGAGCCGGCCGAATCTCAGGTAAATTGTTCGCGTGCAAGTACGGATCCTGGTGGTGGAAGACGACCCGCAGATCGCGAGCCTCCTCATGCTGGAGCTCGCACGTCGAGGCTATGCGCTGCGCATGGCGGGGACGGCGGTCGAAGCGTCGGCGCTTGCGCGCACGTGGGCGCCGAACCTCATGCTGCTCGATCTTGGCCTGCCCGATCGCGATGGCGCCCACGTGTTGCGGGAAATGCGTGAGCGAGGCGACGGGCTGCCGGTGATCTGCCTGACCGCGCGCGACCAGCAGATCGACCGGATCGGCGGACTGCGCGCCGGCGCCGACGATTACATGGTCAAGCCCTTCGACCTGGGCGAGCTCGATGCGCGTATCCGCGCGGTCCTGCGCCGGTCCGAGCGCGCGGGTCCGCAGGAGGTGGTGCTCGGCGCGCTGCGGCTTTCCTCCGACGGCGTGCGCGTGCTGGCCAACGATCAGCCGCTGGGACTCACGCCGCGGGAGATCCACGTGCTGCGGCGCTTGCTCAAGAATGCGGGAAGAGTGGTGACCAAGGCGCAGCTGACCGAAACGCTCGCCGCGCTGAACGAGGACATCGGCGACAAGACGATCGAGGTCTATATCCACCGCATTCGCCACAAGATCCAGGGCTACGACGTGGAGATCGTCACCGTGCGCGGCTTCGGTTACCTGTTGCGACAGATTCCCTCGGCCGGGTAGGGCGTTGCCTCAGGCACCCACGACCTCGAGCCTGCGCCGGCGGCTGGCGTCGCAGCTGGCGGTGCCGTTGCTCGCCCTCTTCGCCATCGACGGCGCGATCTCGTACTGGGCGGTGCGTCATTACGCGAACGACGTCTACGATCGGTGGCTCTACGATTCGTTGCACAGTCTCGCGCGCCAGGTCCGGCTGGTCGGCGATCGCCCCGCGCTGGACCTGCCGCCGATTGCGCAGGAAATGTTCGAGTGGGACGACGAGGACCGGGTGCTCTTTCGCGTTGTCGGCGCGAAGAGCGGACACATCGCCGGCGATCCGCTGTTGCCGGTGCACGGCAATGACGAGAAGGATTTCCACGACGCGCTGCTGTTCAATGCGCAGGCGCAGGGCGCGCCGATGCGCTTCGCGGGACTCACGTTGAATTTGCCGCCGCCGGCCGAGACGGTGACGGTGGTCGTCGGCGAGACCACGCGCAAGCGCGATCGCCTCGCCGACGAAATCCTGTTCTATGTCTGGTTCCCGCAGTTCTTCCTGCTGATGCTCGCCTATTGGGCAGCCTATCGGATCATCTTCGTGCAGACCGAGCAGATCCATCGGCTGAGCACGTCGCTGCGCGATGTCAGCTACCAGAAACTGCAGGCCGTTCCCGGGCGCGACATGCCCGAGGAAATGCGGCCGCTGATCGAAGCGCTGAACGCGATGATCGCCAAGCTCGACGCGGCGGCGCTAGCCCACCGCACGTTCATCGCCAATGCCGCGCACCAGTTGCGCACGCCGCTGACGGCGCTCAATCTGCAGGCGGAACGGGCGCTCCATTGCGAAAGCGCCGACGACATGCGGCAGGCGGTGGTCGACCTGCAAGAAGCGGTACGCCGCGCCACCCGGCTCACCAATCAGCTGCTGCTGCTGTCGCGCGCGGAGCCCGAGGCACAGTCCGGCGCCAACCGCACGCGCACGGATCTCTACGAGCTCGCGTTCGAGACCGCGCGCGACTGGGTGCCCACCGCAGTGGCCGCCGCGATCGATCTCGGCTTCGACGAATTGTCGACGCACGCCGTCGCCGAAGTCGACGCAGCGCTGGTCGCCGATGCCATCAACAACCTGCTCGACAATGCATTGAAATATTGTCCGCCGCACGCGAAGATCACGGTGTCCGTCCGCCTCCTCCCGGACCCGACCATCGTCGTCGAGGATACCGGGCCCGGCATTCCGGCGGCCGAGCGCAGCCGGGTGATCCAGCGCTTCTACCGCGGCGACAATGCCACCGACGAGGGCACCGGGTTGGGTCTCGCCATCGCCCACGAAGTGGCGCTGGCGCACGCGGGACAGTTCGTCATTACCGAAACCAAGGGCGGTGGCGCGCGGTTCGAGATGCACTTTCCGGCTGCGTAGACGCGACTCGGAAATGGAAAGGTCATCCGCCGCGATCAGACGAACGGTACATATGATGCAACGTTCCCGTCAAATAGGATTCCTGGTTTTAGTTAGGCTACAGGCGTGGAGTCCAACGTCATGCTAGCCGGAAATCGCCTCGCGCCAATCTCGGTCGCTTTGCTCCTAGTCGGCGCCGGCTGCGCAGTTGTCAGCGCCTCCGTATATGGAACGCCACCCGCCATACCGAAGATCGAAGACAGCGCTGGCTGGCAACTTTCAGAAGGTTGCCAGGTTTACAAATTTGGCATACTCACCGAGCCGGATTGCGACATCCTGACCGGCGAGGGGGTTGCCGTTCAGATCACGCGAGTTCGTCTCCCGGACCTGCCACCGGGTCAGGACAACCGTCCCATCATTGGTATCCAATTGCAGCCGGACCATGGTCACTGGTATTTCTCTTCGCCGTTCGTTACTCTCGTGATAGCGGGGAGAAGTTACACACCCGCGGAAATCGATCAGGCGCTTGTGTTCGCGAGGAGCGATCGGAAGATTTTTCCAGAAAAGCTACAACCGAAACAACAACGGTACGAATTGCCGCCTGGAGAAAAGCGATTTTTTAGACTCCGATTCTCGGTTCCCCAAAGTGAGCTTAAAAACGGATTTGCACTCCGGATGACCGGGCTTCAAAAGGAAGGCGAAGCGGTGCGGGTCCCAATCATGAGGTTCCAGTGAGCCTCGATTTCATGGTTTCGCTATAAACATGTGGCCTAACTTGGCGGACAACACGGACGCCCACCGGCGGGGCTTCGCCCGGGCCGGGGTCGCCGGTTACCTTACTCGTTAGGAAGCAATCGGCTGGTCCGGTAACGTCGCGTTCGAATTGTTCAGGATAGAGCGTCAAGAAACGATGAAGTCAATTGGTTGGAGCTTGATCGTTTGCGGGCTCGCGGCCTACGGGCCGGCACGCAATTCCTGCTTGGCGAGCATCGGCGCGGCCCGCCGGTTACCTTGATACATTAGAGCGCATTTGAGATAGGCCAGGAGAACGCCGTGAACAAACCCGATACCGACAAAAGCTTCGCGGGCTCGATTCCGAAGCTCTATGAAGAATATCTAGTTCCTCTGATCTTCGCGCCGTACGCTGAAGACCTGGCGCGTCGGTTGGCTTCACGATCTCTTCTCCGTGTGCTCGAGGTTGCCGCCGGGACGGGCGTTGTGACCCGCGAATTGGCATCCACGCTACCGGCAGGAGTTTCCATAGTCGCCACGGATTTGAATCAGCCCATGCTTGACATGGCTTCCGAGATAGGGACGGGCCAGCGCCCTGTGCAATGGCGTCAGGCTGACGCTACGCAACTCCCTTTCGAGGGTGGCGGATTTGACGCTGTGGTGTGTCAGTTCGGCGTCATGTTCTTTCCCGACAAGTCGGCGGCCTTCTCGGAGGCCCGTCGAGTGCTAAAGCCAGGCGGCGTATTTCTGTTCAACGTGTGGGATCGAATCGAGGAGAACGAATTTGCTCATACGGTGACAACCGCACTCGAAGATGTGTTTCCTGGTGATCCTCCCCGCTTTCTGGCGCGGACCCCCCATGGCTATTACGACCACGCGACCATCGAGCGTGATCTTAAAAGCGGCGGCTTCCCGTCGTCCCCGCGCATTGATACAGTGGCAGCGCGCAGTCGGGCGAGCTCTCCCCAGGTCCCTGCGATCGCTTACTGCCAAGGGACGCCGCTACGCAACGAGATCGAGGCACGCGCCAAGTCGCGACTCGGTGAAGCGACCGACGTCGCGGCAGAAGCTATTGCCCGACGATTCGGCCACGGTTTAGTCGACGCCAAGATTCAGGCGCACGTTGTCACTGTAGAACGCTGAGGGTCGCTAATATCGCGCGCTAACCCCGCGGTCGAGCGGCCCCGCCGATCGGCGCGGTCCTTTCCAGTCGAGCGTCGATGGTGGCGGGCCGCTCAACTTGAGCGTTTGCAACGCGGAGATCAGACATGCGCACGCATGCCAGCAAGCAAAGCGCGAGTTTCATTGTCCTTTGCGCCAGCCTGATCGTGGTAACCGTGCTGTTTGGACTGCGCGTGAAATATACGCCGGCCGTCCCGTGGATCATTCCCTTGTTGTTTGGCGTCGCTTTGCTTCGGCGTGCGGGAAGCGCGGGAAACGATTCGGCGACCTGACCTTGCGTTCGACCGGACCGCGCCGGCACATGTCTCCTATCTGGCCCACGTCGATGGCGGCGCGCCGGTTAACTTGATCGTTGGGGATCGAGGAACCAACAATGAAAGCTGCAGTTACCGCGTCGACGTTACGGCGAGATTGACGGAAGAGAACGGCGTCCGCTGCCGCCATGGGACGGCGATCACCAAGACGGGCCAGAGGGGTCGGAACTAAACAGGCTATGCCGTCAGCTAGCGGAAACCGGCGGAGGGCGTCTCCGCCAAACAACCTCTCCACCACCCAGAATTAGCCAGGCTCGGTGGCCGGGAAGCAATTCAGCCAGCGCCGTTTACGTCTCTTCCTGAAACGCCACTTCCCGCGTTTTCCGGATGTTCGGCAGCGCGATGATGACCACGAGCAGCACGGCGGCGGCCAGCATCGCGGCGGAGATGGGCCGCGTGAGGAACGTCGTCGGATCGCCGCGCGACAGCAGCATCGCGCGGCGCAGGTTTTCCTCCATCATCGGCCCCAGCACGAAGCCGAGCAGCAGCG